>RCUK01000110.1_pt1 | contig 99167 bp, 90 predicted proteins | sample 2166381 | NCBI WGS metagenome assembly RCUK01 (sample SAMN09932809, study PRJNA488358) | compost metagenome | isolation source: compost soil in an enriched community | place: Germany: Experimental Botanical Garden | reverse complement strand
TTACGTTATTCAGGAAATCGCTGTATTTTATAGGTAATTTTTTACGATAAAAATAGAAATAGAAGTCAAATGAACCACCCACGATCCCTTTTCCTGGGACGTATACAAATCTGTCAATACCTCTATCTATCTCCAGCTCATGGTCATGCGCATGCCAGTTGGTATAGGTCCAAAACTGGTAACCAATTTCTCTATTTTGAAACTTGATCGTTTTTGACAAGTATTCTTTCCGATCTCTTAAATAATCAATAGCGCTACTGTGGGAATAAGGTGTGTCACCGATCGTATATGGTGGATAGTTTGTACCGGGGTATCTCTTTTTAAAAATAGCTTCCATTTCTGTAATCTTGAGCGGTTCTTGCTCAATATTTATTGTCCCAAACACATTCTGAAAAATGGCAGGCCTATTTCTGACGGCAAAAAATTGAATTAAACAATGTTTAGAGGCAAAGTATTTGTTGCCAATTTTCCTGATAATTTGATATTCGTCAAAATATTTAGTTTTTGGACCATAAGGGTCATCTAAACCTGAAAGCGTATTTATGCGGAATAATCTATTTAATACCGAAGTAGTAATAAGATCGTCTTTAATAGTATCGAGATTAATTTCTTTCCAATCTGCGCTCCCTAGCAAATCGGGGAGGACAGCAATAAGTATTATATTAAGCTGCGTGTTGGCATTAATTTTATCTTTACTTATTGGGTCTGGTCCGTTATGGAATGTGAGTGTAAATAACTCTACATTCTTTTCTATACCGTATAGTTTTTCTGTTGATAATTTGTACTGATCAATTGAATAGCTCTCCGGCTTATCCGGCATAACAAAATATTTTGGTCGGCTAAATAAACTGACGTTGACAAATATAAATGACAATAAAAGTAATAATCTGAACCGTTTAATTAGATGTTGTTCCATCTTTTCCTTCTCTATGTTTAATAACTTTGTTCTTCTCCGCTTCGCTAAAATCATTGACAACATCGGCCTTGGTGAATCACATTTTTTAATTGTTGTTAAAAGATAGTAAAAATAATTTCACTTTCCTCGCCGTTCCATTCCCGCCATTCACCGAGTTTTCCCAATCGTTGGTCTAAAGCGCATAGGCTAGAGGGCTATTGTGTTGTAGTTTTGAGTCAACAAATAAGAACAATAGAACTAACACAATAAAATAAAGACATTATGAAAACGCTAGTAAAAACATTCGCAGCAGCAGCTTTAATCGCCGTATCAACTTTCGCTATGGCAGCTGAAGGACCTGGAGCAAAATTGGCAAAAGCAAACGTTAATCTTTCCACAGCAGATTTCGCTTTAGAGCACTATGTTGCGGTAACCACGGAGGGAGAGTCAGCAGGAGTAGAGCAGTTATTCGCCGAAGATTTTAATCAAAAGATCCAAGCTACTAATGTGCAGTCTAACAGCCGTAGTGCCGTAGTTAAACTATTGAAAAAGCAAAAAGGAGAGAAACTGAACTGCACAGTTAGCACTGATATTTTAGAAGAATCTGCAGATTATATGGTAGCTAAAGTAACGTTGAAATTTGAGAACTTCACCAAAACGGACTTAGTTACCTTGGAGCGTGTGGCTAATGACTGGAAAGTATCCAAATCAATTAATTCATATAAATAAATCTCAAGAACTGGTGCTCTGCGAAGCTATAGGTAGAGCATTAGTGAATCATATGTTTAAGTTTAGTTTAGAAGCCAGATTTTGAAATCTGGCTTTTTTACGTCAAAAGGGCCTGATTCTCATCAGACCCTTTCTCTTAGCGCTTATTTGTACAGCAATTTTTATGTTTCCTATCGTTTCCTCTTTTTTGTTTCGTCATCCAATGTTTTTAAAGACTATTGGATTTTCACTGTACGACGCCAATTTTTATGTTGAACCTTTCTTTCGAAAGGTAGCTTGTAGCCATTTTGTATAGTAAGAACAGCTGGCGATTTGAAATAGTTTTATTGGAGTGATTTTTTTTATAACAGGATATTTACCATGAAAGAGGAAATTGCAAAAGAGAATTGGCTAAAAATAATTGACCGGCCAAATGGCATTAGAGATTTGATTGAAAGTCAGGATGATTGAAAATGGTTAATTTTCTATAATTCAGCTATGGCGAAAGCTTTTAATTGATTCCCCAACAATTAGTAATTTTATTTAGACTTGCAATTCTGTAAAGAGAATGCTGGGCTCATTCGTTCAACATTTATCGATTACTATAGTTCGGCCTGGATTATTGTGATTAGCGGGTTCTGTTAGTCCATGTTGTAAAATATAAAATTCTGATTTTAGCAGTTATGAAAATCTATTATTCGGATGAGCTTAAATAACTTTTATAGGGGGCTTGTTCGTACCTGCTTCGTATAGCCTTCGGATCAGGTCGGGTAGGGTTCGATTGCTGACCAGTATCTTACCAGTTTTTCCCTGTTCAGAGACTGGTCAAGGTCTGTTGCGTGTCTGTACATTATCTATTGATGATCCGAACGTGGTACGAATCTGATACGAAGCAGACTCACCTTTTTATTCCCGCCATTCACCGAGTTTTTCCGATCGTTGGTCTAAAGCTGATAGGCTAGAGGTCTATTGTGTTGTAGTTTTGAGTCAACAAATAAGAAAAGAACTAACACAATAAAATAAAGACATTATGAAAGCATTAGTAAAAACATTCACAGCAGCAGCTTTAATCGCAGTATCAACTTTCGCAATGGCAGCTGAAGGACCTGGAGCAAAAGCAACAAAAGCAAACGTTAACCTTTCTTCAGCAGACTTGGCACTCGATCACTATGTGGCAGTCACCACTGAAGGAGAATCAGCAGGTGTAGAGCAATTATTCGCTGAAGATTTCAATCAAAAGATCCAAGCTTCCAATGCACAGTCTAACAGCCGTAGTGCGGTAGTTAAACTATTGAAAAAACAAAAAGGAGAGAAGCTGAACTGTTCTGTAAACACCGATATCCTCGAGGAGTCAGCAGACTATATGGTCGCTAAAGTAACTTTGAAATTTGAGAATTTTACCAAGACTGACTTGGTTACCCTGGAGCGTGTGGGCAATGACTGGAAAGTTTCCAAATCGATCAATTCGTATAAATAAGAACCATCCCTTACAAATATATAAGTTGTAGAGCCATGTCGAGAGATGTGGCTTTTCTCATCTTAAACAAGACAATCGGGTATACTTTGCCTCTTCTGAGTATATATCTGTGGCGTGCTCCCTTGTCAGAATTTAATATTCATTCTTTTGAACCCTGTCTTACCCCAATAACTGTATTTAATCTGACCCGTAATTTGATCCTTAGCGATGCAGCCTATATATCTGCTGTCAAGCGCATGATCTCTGCTATCGCCCAATACAAAAATACTATCTGTCGGAACAACGAAATCATTCATATTCATCATACCATCATCGAACTCTTCTTTATTTTTATAGATGCGATGACTGTGTCCGTTTGGAAATGTCTCTTCCAATTCAGAAAAGTTTATACCTTCTATATTTCTGTCTGCAATAAATTTGGATTTACTTAGCTTGTTATTGATCGATACAATATTGTCTTTAAGTGAGATCGTGTCTTTGGGCAGACCAACTATACGATACATGAATAACTGACCATCCTCTTTAGCAAACGTAATCAGATCTCCAGTTTTAGGTGTGTTTTCTTCGTAGGCTTTTGTATCTATTATAATCCAGTCGCCTTCCAGAATCGTTGGATTATTGGCTGTTGTTTGAGCAATGTAAGATTGTATGCCTATCATTTTTTTCTTGTCAAATATAAATGACATTGTAAAGATGAGGCAGGCGATCAGTGCATAATAATACCATTTGTTGTAGGTTTTCAGAACATAAAATTTTTGTCTTTTTGCATTTAGTATAGCATCTATTACTATAAATAAAAGGAATGATATGCCAATTGCCATAAAAATACACATTCCGGCAAAGGAGGTCACCCAGCGCGTAACAGCAAAAATTACAGGGATTAGATAACTTAGAGTCAAATAAAGAACACCTTTCTTTATCTGTCCATTATAGACCTGCCCTAGGCCAGGAAAAACTAAAGAGAATACACCTGCGATAAAAGCATTTCTTGGATGCGACTGAGGTGCATCAATTGTTGTTAGATCTTCCATAAAAGAATAATAGGTCTACTAATAAGTATAGTGCGGTAATCGACTGCCTGCTTATAGAAAGCCTTTCCCAGCATTTAAAATTAGTCATTTATTTTTTGAATGTGGCTGGCCATTCTAAAAACTTTATCAGGTATTAAGTACCAGATTTGTACTCTACGTTTACCTCCCCATTCCCACCATTCACCGAGTTTTCCAGGTCGTTGGTCTAAAGCCCGTAGGCCAGGGGCCTATTGTGTCGTAGTTTTGAGTCAACAAATAAGAACAACAGAACTAACACAATAAAATAAAGACATTATGAAAACTCTAGTAAAAATATTCGCAGCAGCAGCTTTAATCTCCGTATCCACTTTCGCAATGGCAGCTAAAGGACCTGGAGCAAAAGCAACAAAAGCAAACGTTAACCTTTCAACAGCAGACTTCGCTTTAGAGCACTATGTTGCGGTCACTACGGAGGGAGAATCAGCAGGAGTAGAGCAATTGTTCGCCGAAGATTTCAATCAAAAGATCCAAGCTTCCAATTCGCAATCTAACAGCCGTAGTGCGGTAGTTAAACTATTGAAAAAGCAAAAAGGAGAGAAGTTGAATTGTGCAGTTAGCACAGACATCCTAGAAGAATCAGCTGACTATATGGTGGCTAAAGTAACTTTGAAATTTGAAAACTTCACCAAAACAGATTTAGTTACTTTCGAACGTGTTGGCAATGACTGGAAAGCATCTAAATCAATCAATTCGTATAAATAGGAGCGATTTCAAATAAATATATATGTTGTAGAGCCACATCGAGAGATGTGGCTTTTTGCTTTCATTCCTAAACAATATTTCGGATATTTGGACAAAGGCCATTTTTTAGTTAAAAGATTTTATCATGTCGGATATTCAGCAGTTAATAACACAGATCAGAGCATTTAGAGATGCAAGAGATTGGGAGCAGTTTCACAATTCCAAAGATCTTGCAGTGGCATTGAGCATTGAAGCTTCGGAGCTTCTGGAGCTTTTCCTGTGGAAGGGAAATGAAGATGCCAATCATGATAAGCTGAAGAATGAGTTAGCCGATGTGCTGATGTATGCCTTATTGCTTGCCGATAAGCATGGACTTGATATCAAGCAGATCGTCGAGGACAAGATGAAACTCAACAACGAAAAATATCCCGTAGAAAAAGCCAAAGGATCCGCAAAAAAATATAACGAACTCTAATGCCCAAGCAGTTTCAGATCATTCCCTATCCGTTCGATTCCCAATTGGAGTTTACCCTAGCTCATCAGCAGCGCGATTACCTTTCCTGGCCAATCGTCTATTTTCTGCAGAATACACAAGAGGCCTACGTTGGCGAGACGACCGATATGGTGACCCGTATGAAAGCTCATCTCAAAACAGAAAATAAGCAACAGCTCAAATCTGTATCCTTGATATTAAGCGATCTGTTCAACAAGTCTGCCACATTGGATTTGGAATCCAACCTGATCCGCTACATTGCCGCAGATGGCCAGTTCAACCTATTAAATGGCAACTTAGGCCTATCTGATCACAAATTTTATCAGCAGAAGGAAATTTACTGGGAGCTGTTTCGTGATATCTGGTCCGGGTTGCGGTCAATTGGCATTGCCCGGCATTCCTTGGAATATATCGATAATTCAGATCTGTTCAAATATTCGCCCTACAAGACTCTTTCGCGTGAACAGACCAACGGGCTGAAGATGATCCTCAACTGCCTGTTGGATGATCAGGCCAAAGTCAGTCTGATTCACGGCGGGGCAGGTACCGGAAAGTCTATCTTAGCTATTTTTTTATTTAAATTGCTCAAGACCGATCTGAAAGATTTTAACAGAGCCGATTTTGACGAGTCCGACGAGGAGCTGTTTGAGCTTGTGGAGGCCGTTCGGAATAAATATGGGCAGCTCGACATAGGGTTGGTCATACCCATGCAATCCTTTCGTAAAACGATTTCCAAAGTATTTAAAAATATCAAAGGTTTATCTCCCAAGATGGTTATTGGTCCTGCGGAGGTGGCCAAGAGAAAATATGATCTCCTGATTGTGGACGAAGGGCACCGGCTGCGGCAATGGAAAAATCTAGCAGCCTATTATGGTACTTTCCGAAAGGTATCCCAGCAATTGGGATTTGATGAACTGACTTGTTCTGAACTGGATTGGATCGAACAGCAAGCCGACCGTTCTATTATATTCTACGACGAGTTTCAGTCTATTAAGCCGTCGGATGTCGACGCGCAGCGATTTATCGATCTCCAGCTCAAAAGCAGTACCCGCATTGAGCGTTTGCGCTCACAATTTCGCGTTAGGGGCGGGGCGCCCTATATGGATCTTATCCATGAGATCTTTAAAGATGGAGCAGCGATGCCAGCCAAGCTTTTTGAAAGTGTCCATTATGATTTTAAGCTTTTTGACGATCTTGATGAAATGGTCGCTACGATCAAGAGTAAAAATGAGCAGGAAGGATTATGCCGTATGGTGGCGGGATTTGCATGGGAATGGATTTCCAAAAATGACCGTACGCTCAACGATATTGTTATTGGAGAGAGTCAGCTGCAATGGAATAGTACGGATGTAGATTGGGTCAATTCGCCCAATGCAATCAATGAGGTCGGCTGTATTCATACCACCCAAGGTTATGATCTTAACTTTACCGGGTTGATCATCGGCCCAGAGTTGGATTATGACTTTACGACCAAGAGCTTCGTTGTCTATAAAGATAGATACAAAGATAAAAATGGGAAGAACTCCATTAGCGATCCTAAAGTCCTTAAAAATTATATCCTCAATATCTACCGCACTATCCTATTTCGTGGGATTCTGGGAACCTATGTCTACGTTTGTAATGATAATCTTAGAGCATACCTTTCGCAGTTTATTAAACAACAGCAGAAACAGGATGCAGAACAAGAGGATAGGGTGTCGATAAGCGCTGTTCCTTCCGCCCATAGTATACCTTTTTATGATTTAGCGATTGCAGCAGGCAATTTTTCCGAATTACAGCAAAGTGACACTTTGCAGTATATTGACGTTGAAGAACGCTATCGGGATCCACAACGTTATTTTGCCTGTAAAGTGGTCGGGGAATCCATGAATAAGATTATTCCTAATGGTTCCATCTGTTTATTCGAGCGATACCAGGGCGGTTCACGAAACGGATTGATCTGTTTGGTTGAATCCAGTAGTTTTGAAGATCGCGATTTTGGAGCCAACTATACCATTAAAGAATATTCCAGTAAAAAGACTATTACGGATGAGGGCTGGCAACATCAGGAAATTATTCTCCTACCCAAGTCTACAGACGATTCTTATAGTCCCATTATATTGAAAGATGAGGAGACAATAGACCTACAGGTGATTGCGGTATTTAGATCTGTTCTGTAGATTTATTTTGCTTGATTAATCATTTATACGCAGACCCGTAAATTGTTATTTTTTTGCCTAGCGCTGAAGCTTTCTTAAAGAATTCTTTGACGATGGATTGTAAAGCTATGGCATAGGCAATTCATTATATGTATGTCCTAGCTTTTCTCTTATTACGCTCTCCTAATCGGTTATTCCTAGGTCCACAATTTATCTATTAACATTGTAATGGAATAAATTGCCAGATTGGATGAAGGATGAGCAGCGAAAAAGGAAAGTCCACAATTTGCTAGCAAAACTTAAAAATCATAATAAAATTGTTGTTATAGGATCTCTCGAATAGTCTATGTGGGAGCTAGCGACTTGATTTTAACGGAAAATAGCTGCAACAGTAAGAAGGGTTTCGAATATATGAAAAAAAAATATTGGTATTGGATTTTGTATTATCAAAATGGTCAAAACACTTTAGATGCGTTTGCTCTGGAATACTTGACTTAAAGGCTAGTATTCCAATGCTGTAATTCCTATCTTTGCATTTTCTATAAACAATTTCGTATATTTAATAAGGATACAATAAACAAAAACGCTTATAACGGTATGAATCAAGACTTAATGTTTCGGTTATTTCGCTCCATTGAAGGGGAACCTAACGATGATATCGTCAAGGTAGCAGATGCTATTATCGATGCCGAGCGTAAGAAAGGGCATAGCAAATTGGCTGAGCGGTTGACTGGTATTCTAAAACGAAATGTGCAATCAACGCAATCTTTAAAAGGAGAACTTAAAAATATCTTTGGTTCAACGATCGCGATTCCCACTGACAATAGAAAGAATATCCCACTTGCGGTAGAAATACCGCGCGAAACATTGCGTCACGAGATGGTACTACCCGGGGATATAGAAGGGAAAATCCAACGAATAGAAAAAGAATATGTCGCTCGAGAACGATTAGCGGCGTTTGGCTTGAAGCCAAAAAGGCGCATTTTATTACATGGAGCGCCTGGTTGCGGTAAGAGCATGAGTGCAGAGCGTATAGCTTGGAATACGGGCTTACCATTTTTAAAAGTACGTTTTGAAGCGATGATATCTTCTTATCTTGGTGAGTCCGCTAGTAACCTAAAAAAAATATTTGAAGCGATAGCTTCCTATCCTTGTGTCTTACTACTGGACGAATTTGATTTTATCGCCAAAGCTCGCGGTGATAAGCAGGACGTAGGAGAGATGCACCGTGTCGTCAATATCTTGCTAAACGTTCTCGAAGATTTCGATGGTCCCGGCATTGTCATCGCAACGACCAATCTACAAGGAACGATAGATCCCGCGTTATTCCGACGATTCGATGACATCATAGAATTGCCAAAGCCAGGCAAGGAAGAAATAACTCGTATACTTAAAAATACGTTGGGAGCTATCAAAGTTGCCAAAGAAGTGAAATGGAATGAGATCTCCAAAGATTTATTGAACTATTCCGCTGCGCTTATTGTAAAAATAGCTTTCGACGCTGCCAAAATCGCTGTGCTTAGTGGGAAACAGGAAGTCGATATGACGCATTTCCTTCAATCCATGCAAGAAAATAAAAACTATAAAACTTAATATGTAAAGGATATCGTGTAAGCCTAAATTAACCAACTAACTTATGCCCAAATTTCCACATCTTCCCTTGAAAGATTCTTTTAAGGGTGATTTTAAATTTCCACAAACTCCTCGACCTCAGCATCCGAGAACAGCAGAAAATCGTAACAATAGCAGAAACCATGGTGCGTTTATAGGAGGCAACGCTAACTCTGTAAAGGAACGGTATCAAAACGAACTTGCTGGAAGAGCGCAAAAAGGATTACCTCATCTAGATGAAAACATCATCCCAGTATTCTTGCAAGTCGACCCTGACGGATTTGATGTTGAAGCATTGAAAGGGTTCGGTATAGAGATTATCGCCGAAGAGGACGAAGGATTTATTATTGGTGCGAGTGTAGACGGATTTAAGTCTCTTGAAAAGAAAATTAAGCAGTTTGTCGAAGAGGGCAAAGCAGTTAACACAGCTCAACTTTGGGATATAGTACTGGGGCAGAACTGGCGTGTCGAGCAGATTCTTTCTGAAGAGTTGCAAAAACGGTGGAATCAGATAGGGGACGAAGATATATTGATCGTAGATGTGTCGATCGCTTGTTATTTGAAAGCGCCGGAGTATCCTGCAAGAGATAGGGAAGATTCAGATGAAAGATATGAACAGCGAATTGAAAGATGGAGAGATCGATATCAACAATATGAGATAGAAAAAGACGATTTTGAATTCAGTAGGCACGAAGATGTACAACGTTTTCTTGAAGTCTATGATGCGGAGATCATCAGCGGTTTCGTTTCCGAGGTAGACAGTTTTGGCTTTAGCGTACGTCTAGCTGGAACAGTATTAAAAGATTTTGTGCTTAACTATCCGTATGTATTTGAGGTGATTGAAAAGACGGAGATAGACTCCCCCGTGGCATTGGAAGGAGAAGGAGAGGAGTGGGCTATAGATGTTTTTCCACCGCTGGAAGACGCGCCAAAGGTATGTGTGGTAGACAGTGGTATTATGGAAGGACATCGATTATTAGCACCTGCAGTGCTTACCGAAAGATCTAGAAATTTCGTTCCTGATATACCCGATACTGTCGCCGATGAAGTCGTTAACGGTGGCCATGGCACTCGTGTTGCCGGTGCTCTGCTGTATGGAAATACAATACCAAAAGGAATGTATCAGCCCCCATGTTATTTGTATAATGCAAGGGTGCTAAACAGAGATAATCAGCTCTCTTCTCGCATTTTTCCACCACAACTGATGGAAGATGTATGTGACACATTCGGAGATGCACATGTCTTTAATGTCTCGATAAACAATCGAGTCGCTTGCCGCACTACACACATGTCCCAATGGGCCGCCTCATTGGATAGACTAACACACGAAGATGGGCATATATTTGTAGTTTCGGCGGGAAATATCAAAGATGAAAGCTTTCACCCAAATAACCCAGGTATAAAGAATCACCGATTATCCGGTAGAGATTATCCAGCATATTTATTAGAGAATGCATCACGCATTGCCGATCCTGCGCAAAGTTTGTTTTCCATCACGGTAGGATCAGTTTGTTTGGACACTTACGAAGATGATGATCACAAGTCTTTTGGCGAGAGAGACCATGTGTCTTCTTTTTCCAGATGCGGGTTGGGGATGTGGAACTCGATCAAGCCCGAACTGGTCGAATATGGTGGTGACTGGGTGGCAGAGAAGCGTGGTGACAACATGGTGGTTAAAGATCAGACTTGTCCAGAATTAATTGTATCCAAAGGTCTGGGGGTATCACGTGATTCCATCGGTACATCCTTTGCTGCGCCGAAAGTGTCCCATATCCTCGCAAGATTGGTCTTACAATTTCCAGGGAAAGAAACGTTATTTCATAAAGCTTTGCTTATCCAATCTGCACGGTTGCCCGAGCATGTTCGCAATAGGCCATCAATCGAAGATATTAGACACTATGGCTATGGTATACCCAATGCAGAACGTGCGGTGGAAAACTCTGCAAGACGGATTACGTTCACAACATCAGGCGCTATTTCGCCGGGACAAGCCAATCTGTATTCCATACAAATACCTGAGGCGCTTCGACGACAAGGTGAAGATTATGATATTTTAATCGAGGTATCGCTGTGTTATACCGCTAAAATTAGGCGTACCCGTCGTCGGATTAATTCTTATCTATCCTCGTGGCTATCTTGGCAGTCTGCTCCAATGGGGCAACCCTTTGAAGCATTTAAACAGGAAGTATTAAAGAACTTGGAAGCAGGTGGTACGATAGATGATGGTGGTCCGTTTGATCAACCTACTCGGATTTCTTGGGCTATAGATGAAAACCCTAATTGGGGTATTGTGAAGGGGATTAAACGGCAAGCAAATGCTAATCAGAAAGATTGGGCAACGGTGAAATCATACAATCTACCTGAGGAACTTTCTTTTGCCATTGTTGGGCATAAAGGATGGGAAAAAGATTTTGAAGAGGAAGTGCCTTATGCTTTTGTCGTAAGTTTTGAGGTGCTGAATGGTGAGATCCCTTTGTATGAGCTAATGGCACAGGTTAATGTGGAGGTGGAGCAGGAAAGCCAAATTGCATTGTTCTAAAAGATTATTGTCTTTATGAGATATTCGTTGGAGGATATTTATTGTTCCTGTGGTCGTTATAGTCATACAGCCAGTGTAGAATTCTTTCCAGATACTGAATGTCATAGACTGTATGGGAAATATTTGGTTGGCGTTTTTGTCTACACGCGAGATGAGTGTCGAGAATTTGAAAAATCTATTGCGTTTGGACCCACACCTCGAACCCATGGTTTTGTCAAATTTGAAGATGTGTTGAAAAAGTTAGATCAAAACCTCAGAACAAATCTTCTTAATATAGGGTTTCCGACTTCGGAGATTATGCGTTTGACCTATTATCCGTTGGGAGATAAATATAGCTTTGCTTCGAGAGAGATAAAGGAATTACCTAAGCCGATTAAAGTTGATGTTGATTTTTCCGATACAGACGTTGATAGCTTCAGTATATTTATGTATGAGCACAAAATTAAGTCTGGTTATGTATTATGTCCTTTTGAGCACTATCAATATTTAGCATTACTCTTAGATAAACATGGCAAATTAATAGATAAAGAAAATTATAATCGATTATTCGTTGACTCGGCCACAGGCGACCTCAATTCTTGTATATATTATTACTATTTAAAGAATAAATACCTTCAGGGTGGAGCAAGTGTATTAGAAGAGAATTGGTTTAAACAGATGAACGAAAAGAGGACGAAAAAGCGTGTTGAAATTTTACATCGAGAACTAAGAAAGGCTTCCCTGAATATTAAAAATCTCGAAAAAAAATATCAGAGTGCTTTACTACAACTCATCAAAATATCTACAATTTTCGAAGATTTAAATTTGACCAATACAAAATATCCAATATGGTTAGATTATGAACGTTTTATTCATATCTTTTCAAGACATGTCTATGAAAATCAGCTTGGAGAACGTTTTTCCGACAAGACCTCTTTCCAGTATGATTATAAATCCATTATTCGTTTGATTAAAATAGTTTTGACTTTGGTGGATGATGAGATTTCTAAACATTTCTCTCAGAAAGAGAAAAGGCCATTTAAACGGCATGGTAAAAAAGCCGTTTATTATCAGGGCGATTATTTTGTCATTGATATTGATGCTAATGGCAGATTGATGACTTTTTATCCTTTATCGAAATGATTTTGTACTATTGCATCAGTAAGTTTAGATTGCAGGAGTTTAACTCGAACTGTGTAATTGGATAATTAATCTAAATTTAAAAGCGGAATAAACCTGTTTTCAGTGTTTATTTCCTTATCAATTTGCATAAGTAATCTCTCAGTTAAAGATACGAATTCATTAATGTTCAAACGAATCAATTGAGAGAGAAGCACAACGTCGTTTTCTACCTTAACACGTACACCATTGGGATAGATAATTTCAATATCACTGTTTTTACTGGCTTTATCGATGATTAAAAAGCCAAAAGCGGACTTTTCGCTTTCTTTAATTTGGGGAAATCCAATAATAAAACTTGGTCTTATTGATCCCGTTTTCAGCACAATATGTCTTCTTTCTTTTTCCGCTCTGCTGCCAGTCTGCTATCATCGATAGCATATATTCTCTTTTTTCTTGTATGCTCATGCAACAAAGATCGAAAGTAGATACCCCTTATAAAACATGTACTTGGTGGGACGGATATGCAAATACTGTTGTTTTTATTTCCTATTCCTGGGATGATGAAGATCATAAAAACTGGGTGTTAAATTTGACAAAAAGACTATTTGAAACGGGAGTAAAGGTAATTTTGGACAGATATAAGTTAAAGCCTGGTAACAACATGCTCCATTTTATGGATACGGCAATTCCGAAAGACGATAAAGTTTTGATTACCTTTACTCCGAACTAAAATCTTAAGGATGAGAAAAGACAAGGTGGGGTAGGTTATGAATATTCAATACTAAACGTCGCTTTATAAAAGCGGATGGTAGAGAACAATAAATTTATCACGATATTGAAGTCAGGAAATTTTGATGACAGTGTAAAAGCGTTTATGCAATAATTTATTGCAATGGATATGACAGAGATCCTAATAAATTTGAAGATATGTTAAATAGTCTTTTGCTTTCAGTGTATGCAAAGTCAAATTATGAGGAAATTGATGGTATAATTTATTAATCTCAACCAATGGTTGAGCCATCGAAAATAATTTTTTATCCCCCCCTGAATAATTTTGGTGTCTCACTAATAATTACCCCCACTCATTTAAATATGAAAAATTGATTTAACCTTTTTAAATTCTCAAAAGTTAAGGATTCCATATCAACAGGGCCTTTATCTGATAGCATAAGATGATTCAAAAAATTTTTCTCTTTCTATCTGGAAATATATATCCGAAGTATATCCAAACTTGGTCAAACTGAGTGAGAATTGCGATCCATCTAAAAAAAGATGGTGATAGAGGACATTTATGTTCTAAAATTTATGATATAGTTCATTTTAGTCCGATTTTACAGAAGGAAACTCAATTGGATGAATTGGGATAGGGGTGAACAAATGCTAAATGATATAAATTTTGATTTCAAGTCAATTGACACTTTAACCAAATGTAAGTTGATGACTGCAATTTGTCTATAAGAACGATTTTCAGATGGTACTATTAGGCATTACGTCTTGAATGGAACCATGTTAGGAATTATCATTTCTATCAATCAAGAGGCGATAGGATAATCAATAAAAATAAAATCCCACTCAGTTGAAACTTTGAGGGTTTCGTGAGTGGGATTAATTTTATTTTTTATTACAAATCGTTTTTTTCCAACGTTTTCATCGCACTTATAAACTGTGAAAATGCAAAAAGATTAATCATTATATTGAAAATAATTAAAATTGCATAAATAGAAATAATGTTTAAAATAAATATAATGAAGTGATTGATTATATCTGCGAATGTGCCGTTAATATTAAACACATTAAAAAACTTCGTATCAATAATTAAACTAAGAATATAGTTTACTGACAAACCTATCGACATAATGAATATAGACATGCCAAATATTGCAGAAGTTTCTTGAAAAGTATTAAATCTAGGTTTATCACTTCCAATAAAACGTTCTTTAATAAAGACTATCTTTCGAAACACTTGGTCCGAAAAACCAGATAAAAATAAAGCATAAGCTCCTATTGCAAACCCTAATAAATTCGGAATGATGGATAAATTTCTATTTATAGTACCAACTAAAAAGCTATATAAATCCACCTGCGAAAAACCAAGAAAAATCTGTATGAAACCAGTAATAATCACCGCTAATAAGATGGATTTACTTTTTTTGAAACTGGGAACAATTTTATATGCCTTAAAAAAGGTTTTCCAGCCCCCATTGTGACTATTTCTAAAATTCTCTATAAATATTTTTTCATTATCCACGTTACAAGAGATTAATTATTTTATTATACCATTGCCTATACCAACTACCAAGACTTTGATCAACGTCAATAGGAATAACTTTTGGTTTATCTTTGTTTGAAATAGTAATAATTTTTCCACCTTTTTCAGGTTTAATTTTTGCAGAGTTAATGGTACCATCCTTTTCAGCAAGCTGTAATCCACCCTTTAGTAATATAGATTCCCCCATATTAAGCCCATCACTTGTATTATCAGCTTCTGCTGTTAATTTCAAATTTCCAATTTTTGATTCTTTAATTTGCCTTTCTAATTCCTCCCCAAAGATACCAATCGCATCATCATTTGTATAGGAGATCTCATAACTTATTTTATAGACTGATTCAGCACTATAAATCTGATGAATTACACTAGAATCCTTCTCTAAGACTACTTCTAAAATATCTGGCTTTTTAACATATCTAGGTGAGAAAGTGTTTAGGTATGCTTCAATTTGTGTTTCTGATGGTGCCCCTGATTTCTTTTTTATTACTAGACGATGTCTTTTAGGGATAAAAATAAATTCTGTAACAACCGGATTTATCAATCTTGGATTATTTTTATCCTTTTTAATTTCTCCTTCCTCAATGACCGAAATTTCTTCACCATCGATATAAGTGCCTTTTGCAAAAGAGCCGTAAATAAATTCTGGAATTTTACCTTCACGCAATCCATATCCCCCATACATCTGAATAGCCTCATTTTTACCAACTTTAAGAATTTTCTTACGAGAAGACAATTCGTTAATTATTCTAATATATTCCTTAGTTCTTTCTTCCCCAGTAACCTCACTTTGCAGTTTAATATTGACAATAAAACAGTTAAATTTTTCTTTCATAAATTTTTTTAATAAAATATTGTAAATATGGCATTCCGTTTCGGAATTTATGCCATTAAGATACGCCAAACTTTATAAATATGAAACCTTATTTTATAAAATTTCATATTTATAGCTTTGTTGTTTGTCATACTTAATGTTTTATAAATTCCTCCACTTCATAAAAGCACCTAAATCTTTTTAATGAGCGCTGCGCACCCATTAAAATCTTCAAGTTTTTATAGTTTGGCTCGCCTGCTTGGCGATAAAGGCTTCGATGTTATCAATATTTTTGATAAGACCGTCACACAATCCCTTTTCTCAAGAATACCGCCATTAATCTTCGTCTATTTCATAGATATCTTTGAATCGTGCTTCGCACTTTTCTTCAACGACCTTTATCGCTACTTGCAGGACGGCGAGCGATTAAAAAATAAAGAAATTCGAGACAAAAGTGAGACTCTAGTGAGGCACTTTGCGAGACAAAAAGGCCCTAAAATGACCATTTTTTAGTATCGTTGAACAAATAAGTAATCAATAGAATTTATAATTTCTCGGTATCATAAAAATGAAAAAAAACACTTTAAAGGCACCTCAAACAACAAGCAAAACCATCTTACTTACGTAAAACGGCTTTTTTTAAAGTGACCCCGCTGAGGCTCGAACTCAAGATTCACAGATTAAGAGTTTGTATTCCTTGCCAAATCAATCGTCCACCCTCTTCTTAATCGGATACTTGGCTATATATTTTTCCATCAACTCACCAGGTTTCCTTCCTGTAGCTTTTTCGATAAGTATTAATTCATAAGGCTCTGGTGTGCCTCCATTGTAATATACATCAGTTAGTCTCTTCTTGTCAATTCCTGTTTTGTTCAAAATATAGTCAAACATGTTCTGGCCTTGAACTTCAACTTCATTTCTCATGAAAATACCAAAGTTGGTTCTTTTTTCAATTTCTTCTCCAGTTTTTAGCTCTAAATTTCTATGGGTATATACGGCTTTGATAACATTTTCGATAATATCACCTGAATGTATCGCAACTTTATAGAAAGAGTGTACAGATACACTTTTTCTCTGTTGATTTGTAATTTTACTAATTTCCCCCTTGGTCATATCAACCATCTTTGCAAAATTTTCAATTGCCAATCCTGATTCCGCTTTTCTTGCTAAAACATACTCTGCAAAATTTGCTATTTCTATAGCTAGGAGTTCCTTTTCATCCATAATATTAAAAACTCTATAGGTTTCCTTTATTTTTATTTTGTTTTAATGGAAACCAATTCTTATCTTTGTTTAGCGATTAGACAATAAGGCTATTAGCCATATTGAACGATGTTTTCTCGACCCACAAACGACTAAAATTCCATCGAGGGAACCGTTAAGATCGCCTCATGCTTAAAAAGTTTTACTACTTTTGTACATAAAGCATGTGGGTGGTCTTGCGTATACTTTAGATGGCTGAGTCAAAATGTCTCTCGAGACATAGACGAATGGGCTAGTCACCCGTGGGTCTAAAGTGCAAGCCACCCCTTGTATTTATAAGTGGTTTATACTTTCGGAGAAACTTTGTTCTTAAATAATCAAGAAATTATGAGAACGACTCCAGTTAAAACCTTAATTCACCAGTACCAGATCAAGGATCGACTTGCTCGGTATTCCGCTAAACAGCATTTCAAAAATTTAATCCGCGCGCCGGATTAAGTATTTAACCATACACAGCACGTAAAAGGAGAGGAGTCACCAAAAAATGGCTAGGCAATATCTATTCAATAGGATTGCCATACTTCCCTTAAGCGTGTCTGCCACCGACCCAATACTTCAATATTTAAATAGAGAATAAAAGACAATGAAGATGGCTTGTTCTAAATAATTGTTTGCACCATAAATTTAGGCAAACTTTTTATTGCTGGCAACTTTCTATTCAAAATATTGTCGTAACACAACAAAGGGTCGGTTCTTCCAATCATTGTGGATGTCCGTGACGAACCGTATATATAACCTAGTAATAAAGAGTAAAACGGCATTCTGAGGTTTAGTTAATAAATTTTTTAACAGTGTAGGCTGTGTTGAGACTTTGAACTCGATAGGGATTGCTTTTTCCCATTTTTTCAAAGAATCCATGTAGATATACACCCTCAAAAGCCAAAAAAAATGAAAGAGCTTTTAAAGAAACTAGTCGCCTTTGACCTGGCGATGTACGAGATCCATCATCTGGAGTATGATCCAGTAGCATGTATTAAGGATTTTTGGAATCGCTATGATATGGATAGCTGTCGTAATCATCTAGTAGAATTGCTTACGATTTATTTCGATCGAGAAAGGGGAGTTAATCCCACTATCAGTACAACAGATGTACAGAATTTCTCCGTCGCATTATTTCGGATGCTAATGGCTTATTTTCTTATTCACTACAAAAAGATCAATCTGACAGAGGTGGAAATTTCATTTCTTCGAAGCAACAGGTTTATCGCCTGTGAACTCGAAAGTAGCAAGGAAATCTACGATTTTTTTTATCAGCTTTCTCAAAACCACTAACAAACAAATTATGAATACCCTACAATTACTAGCCTTTTTAAGGGGCTATATAACCTATATATATCAAGTGCCTGTGAAGCACTACTTAAGCACAGATATAGTACTAATTACGCAAAATTTGCGTAAGAAAATTAGACAAGGAAAAACGTACTTTAAAGGTACTTCGATCCTGCTAAAAAAGCGCTGTAAGATTAGCGCTCAGAACCTTCTAAAAAAAGCAGATTCTTCGAGCAGCCTTTGGGTTTTGTTCGAGGATCCTTCGACACTGCGTCGTACCAGCGTCGCCTCTTCTTCGGGAACGCTTCGAATGTTGTTCGACTGCGCTTCGGGTAGGAGTCGAAGCGTACGCGAAGCCCTGCCGAAGCCGAGCCGAAGAAGTGCCAAGCCTGTCTCGAATATGTCCCGAAGAAGTCTCGAAGCTGAGCCAAATGTCAGTCGACCAGGGGAAGAGGTATCACCCACTTCGGACTTTTGCCTGATCAACTCCGCCCCAGCTTCTGCCTTTCATGCTATTGGCATCGAGTTTTCATCGGGATCTCATCGGGCTACACCGATCGAAACCCGATGCGGACTCGATGAAAAACCGATGGAATCTAAAAATTCGGCAGGAATTGCTCAAAAGATGGTCGACTATAGCTTGGCACAAGAAACACACAAGCTTGACTCTAGCGCGACCCTAGGTTCACCCTTGCTAAGCCCTTGTTATACACAAGGACAACTAAACGATTGCACAATACCCACACAACAAAAGCAAGCTTTTCAGCAGGTGGGAGATGCTAGATTGACTTATGGAGTAGAATCTGAACGATCTGTTTTAAGGTTCTTTAAGTCGATCTGTAAGGCTTTGAAGTATCGAGTTAACACTTTGCTTGGATCAATAGGTTTAGTTGTTCAGCAGGCTTTAAAATGCTTTTTATTTGTTGCAGATTATAAGCGTGCCTATCGCATGGTTTTGTCATGCTTGTTTTTATGTTTAGTTTCTATGTTTAGTTTATCGGCTCAGACGCCCCGCAAGGACAGCGGGGCCGATGGGCTATCTCAGATTAAAGCTTTAAACATCGGCGACAAGATTCCTCAATCACTATGGGATACCCCACTTGATGTAATTAATAATCCCAACGGTCAAAAAACAATAAAGCTCAGCGAATACCGAAATAAAAAATTGATTATACTGGATTTTTGGGCTTCATGGTGTGGCAGCTGTATAGAGAATATGGAGCATGTAAGATCGTTGGAAGCCAAATATAAAGTTAATACGGTATTCCTGAAGGTAAATAGTTTCAGTTCCAAAGATTCGCACGAACGGATTGTAAAAGTCTTTGATAAATTTAAGTCAAGGACGAATGTTGATCTATCCACTATGGAATATATTTTTAGAGATTCGGTTCTTGAAAAATATTTTCCACACGTTTCTATTCCTCATATAGTATGGATCTACGATGGTAAATATATTGGAAGTACCTATGCGCAGGGTCTTACTTCTGACGCAATTGACCAGGTGCTCCATAACAAACCGCTTAAGGATCATCTAAAAAACGATAGAATTGGATTTCAGGTAAACATCCCGCTCAGGGAGCAGGTCGATCTGGATGAAGCTGCGAATCCTGTGGTAGAAGAAACATTTACGGGATATATCGATGGCTTAGACCCTGACTATGGTACCTTCCACAAAAATGATAAGACGTACCTCTATCGAACCGTAAACATACCGCTCAAACAGCTTTATGTCAACGCATTTTCATCTCTTTTTCGAGATGTGCCAAGTTGGGCGATTAGTGTTGATTCAACAATAGCTAATCCCGTATATAAAGCACTGAATAACCTTGCGCTGCGTAATGATGCCTTTTGTTTTGAAGTAGCTTCCTCGGATACGCTTACCAATGAAGATATTCTCCAAAGGTTACGTTATTGTCTCCTATCTAATTTCAAGGTGACTCCGGTAAGGACAATAGAGAAAGCTTCTTATTGGCAACTCGAAGTCGTGGATGAAAAAAGGGTAAAAGAATCTGTTCGCTTCTTCAATAAAAAAGGCAATAATAAGTACATCACATTCGAAGAATTGAAGTCAAAAATGTATTCACGCCTTCAACTGCCAATAAATGATCTGACAACTGTAAAATCAAACCTTTTTGAAATAGAGGTACCAAAGAAACTTGACTGGACTGATGTAAAATCTATTCAGGATTTTCTTGTCACAAAAGGTATCCAGTTAAAAAGAGTTGAAAAGGACATTCCCACCATTACATTTAAAAAATCATGATCAGCACGATGAAAAATAGCATTATATTATTGGTATTAAATCTTCTCTGCCTTCTGTGTTATGGTCAGGTGCAAAAAGGAAGAGTATATGATCAGACAACGGGCAAAGGGATTGCTGGGGTAACAATTACCTCAAAGTCCACACAAAAAAAAATTAAGACAGGCTCGGGCGGAGAATTTGAAGCCCGAAATATTACTTCCCCGGATTCCCTATATTTTCATTTTATCGGATATAGAGACAGGACGGTTTTTGTAGATGGCTCAGATCGCCGCCTGTCCGTTGGCTTGGATGCCATATCAATAGCGATCGAAGAAGTCCAGGTGCAGACGGGCTACCAGACTTTAAGGGCGGATCAGCTTTCGGGATCGGCTCAGGTCCTCAGTGAGTCGCAGCTTAACCAGAATGTGGGTAGCAATATTTTGGACAGGCTTAATCACGTTGCCAACGCGGTATTCTTTGATAATCAATTACAGGCATCGGACAATCAAAAGCTGAATTTTTCAATTCGGGGGCTCAGTACCATTGATGGGGTCAGGGATCCGCTGATTGTATTGGATGGTTTTATCTATGAAGGTACCATACAAAATATAGATCCCAATAATATTGAAAGCATTACGATTCTCAAAGATGCGGCGGCAAGTGCGATTTGGGGAGCACGTGCTGGTAACGGAGTACTGGTAATTAAAAGTAAAAGTGCAAAGGCTACTGACGGGCTTATAAATCTAACTTTTAGCAAATCAATTCAATTTGCGCAAAAACCTGATCTGTATGATGTATATCAAATGCCGGCAGGGGACTTTATTGAGATAGAGAAAATGCTTTTCAATAAGGGATATTACGATCGCAATATAAAGCGCTCACCTTTTAATGCGCTTACACCTGTGGTCAGCCTGCTCCAGCAACATAAGACAGGAAAGATAGACAGCAAATTGCTTGACCAGCGTTTAACGCTGCTTAAAAATATAGATAGTCGAATCGACTATATGAAATATTTTATGGAGCATCCCTTATTGGACCAATATGCACTGTCGCTGGCAAACGGTACAGAAAAAAATAAATTTCGTTTGGCGGTAGGGTATACTTATGATAAAAATCAATACGGTGCGAAAAACAGCAAAGTCAATATTGATTTTAACGACCGTATTATGCTCTTGCCTAAGCTTCATCTTGATATAGGATTTAAGTACACCAATGTAAATAATCATGCTGGCAAACCGGCATTCGAGGGGTTTAGATACCGAAATGTGCGAACGCCCTATATGGATTTGGTCGATGAAAATGGAAATGGCCTGCCTATTGAAACTACATATGATAAAATATACACGGACAATTACCTGCCGGGTAAACTTCTGTCGTGGGATTATATACCCTATGAAGATTATAAATATATTGAAAATAGAAGTTCATTAAATGAATACATTGGTCATGCGCAGCTATCCTATAAGGTACTGCCTTTCATCGACCTGGTGATGTCTTATCAGATTCAGAATCAGGCTTCATCAGATAATGTACGGAATGGTATAGAAAGTTATTATACCCGATCGCTGATAAACTCTTATGCAAACTATGATGAAACTACAGGTCGAATGAATTATCCCATTCCTATGGGAGATATTTTATTGAAAAATGTGGCAAAAATCAGGTCGTATAACTGGAGGGGGCAAGTCAACGTCAATAAGGTTTGGGAAAAGTTCGAAGTTTCAGGTATCGTCGGAACCGAAGTCAGAGAAAGCAAAACGGATGGCGAGTCTAGTACGCTTTATGGGTATTCTTCAGACCCGCTTAAAACCGCGGCAATAGACTTCGTATCTGATTTTCCGATAGGGATTAATTATAGCACGAGTATAATTCCAGGTAAACCTGAATTGTTGAGTACAGTAAATAGATTTGTTTCTGTATACAGCAATTGGAATGTAGAATATAATAAAAGGGTGGGGGCAACTGCTAGCGTGAGACGAGATGCAGCAAATGTTTTCGGTGTGGCTGCCAATGACAAATGGTCTCCTTTTTGGTCTATGGGTACTTATGTGTATTTACCTGAACAATGGAATAAACTTGTTGGAGCGGATCGTTTAAAATTGCGCGTTTCGTACGGATCCAGCGGGAATGTGGACCTCCGAAAAACGGCCCTGCCCGTAGCTTCATCGATGCAGTTTAATTATTCACCTTATAGCGGATTGATAATATCGCAGTTGAATGATCCTTATCTGCGATGGGAAAAGATCAAAACCTTTAATGTGGGATTGGACCTTTCATTTTTTAATGATCGCATCCGCGGTTCTATCGATCATTACCGAAAGCATGGAACCGACCTGTATGGCATGACAGGTTACGATTATACGACTTGGGGTTATCTGTCTTTTATTACCAAAAATGTTGCTAGCATGGATGGACAGGGAACCGATCTGATTATCGAAACAGATAACATTAGAGGAAAATTTTCATGGTCGACAACATTCAATGCAGCATGGAATAAAAGTAAAACGCGAGAGTATTATCCTGCCAATGAAATGAGCGTGAGCAGCTTTCTGGATGTAGGAACGTCGATAACTCCTGTTCCGGGTTATCCTTTATATGGAATTGCGGGATTTAGGACTGCAGGACTGAATGCGGAGGGACATACGCAAGGTTATCTAAATGGGACTCCAAGTACTGACTACACGGCTATTAGAAACCAGCCCATTGATCTCGGTGAAAATGGAAATATTGTTTTTAAAGGATCGTCTAAACCTCAAGTCTTCGGATCAATTATTAACAAATTTTCTTTTAAGAATTGGATGCTAGCGGTAAACGCTTCGTTTTATGGTGATTACTATTTTATGAAAAACACAACCAGTTATACCCAGCTGTTTTCTAGCGGTAAGGCCTATGCAGATTTCGAAAGGAGGTGGAAACAATCGGGAGATGAATTAAATACTACTGTACCCGTACTACAGTATCCAGCTGATCAATTGGAGGAGAATTTCTATCAATTATCTGAAAAAAATATACTTCGGGCTGATCATATCCGGCTGGAATATGTGCGCCTGTCGTACAGAGATAATATAGGAAAAGTCAAATTGGAATGTTTTTCAAATGTTTCCAACCTTGGATTACTATGGGCTTCCAATAAAGAGAAAATAGACCCCTTGTATCAGGACAAAGTTAAGCCACCTGTAACGTTTACGTTTGGCGCATCTGTGAAATTTTAATTTTTTTATTATGTTGAGATTTAGAACAATCTATATATTGATTTCTTTCATTTTAATATCCTGCAAAGATTATTTAGACGTTAAGTCGAATAGTGGATTGGCTACACCTGATAATTTCGAGGCGATGCAGCGAATACTGGATAATATGAATGTGATTAATATCAATACAAATCCGCTCGGAGAGGCTTCTGCGGATAATTATTTTTTGCCGTCTCCAGCCTATTCGGCAATCGATTTTAGGTCCAAAGAGACATATACGTGGCGTATCGTTAATAACAATTATCCCAATGAATGGGCAACAAGTTATCTAACGGTATATCATAGTAACATTGTACTTGATAACCTAAAAAATATTGAACGCAATGATGCTAATAAACGAACATGGGACCAGCTGGCGGGTGCCGCATATTTTTATAGGTCTTATGCATATCTGAACATTTTATGGACTTATGCCAAGGGGTATGAAGAGAGTAAAAAGGATCTTTATCCCGGTATTGTACTTCGTGTGGATACTGATCCTTATAAACAGTCTACGCGTTCGTCTATAGCCGAGTGTTATAATAGCATTATCCATGATCTGGCACTATCGATATCCTTGCTGCCGAAACAATCAGAGCACGCATTGCGCCCTTCTAAGGCTGCGGCATATGGGCTGTTGGCTCGAACATATCTGTCGATGGGACGTTATGATAAATCTGAAGTTTACGCTGATTCAGCCTGGATGATTTCAAGTAAGCTAATGGATTTTAATACATTGGATACGAGTGTTCAGTTCCCCTTTGCCCGGTATAATAGCGAAACAATCTTTTTTAGTCAGATGAGCAATACCGTTCCAGCAATGAATTATTATAATGCTTTGGTAGATACCGTTGTGTTCAAATCGTACAATAAGGATGATCTGCGATTGAAACTTTTCTTTGCCAAAGGTGCCGATGGATATTATCAATTTAGAGGAAGCTACGCAGGAGCTACAGATTTCTTTACAGGCATCACAACAGCAGAGATCCTGCTGATGAGAGCGGAATCTTATGTGCGGAATGGAAGAGTAAAAGAGGGACTTGCCGATCTGAATGAACTGATGCGCCATCGTTATATAACAGGAAAATATACTGAATTGACTGGACTCGGACTACAGGAGGCGCTGGATAAAGTGCTGGAGGAGCGGCGAAAAGAGCTGTTATTTCGTGGCTTGCGCTGGATGGATGTGAAACGCTTAAATATAGAGGGACGAAATATCGTTTTGAGAAGATCGATACCAGAAGGAGTTCTAGAACTTGAACCAAACAGTAACCGATATGCATTGCCTATCCCGACTGATATTGTTGAAAGAACAGGAATACAGCAAAATCCGCAATAGCAGTGTTTGTATAAGACAATAATCAATACAATATCCCCAAAGTTATACCATGTACTTATGATATAACTTTGGGGATTGAAATTAGCAGATATAGTGTGTTTTAAGAGCTCTTATTTTAATTTTGGTTATGTGGTGCAATGCTGTTAGTGCTTGATCCTCCTGCTTTATTGGGGACATATGTCGGATTCGAAGTTGTTCCGGTATTGGATGCGCCTAAAATAATTCGAGATGGATTTAGTGTTCTGCTTCCGGTCGCACCTTGTAAATCCGCTGGATTTACGTCCATCGAACACGCTTTTAGGGTGCCAGAACAAGTCGAGCCCGGATTGTCTTCTGCCCAATTGCTTGGATCCTTCACTTGGCTTTCTATCGCTGGGTTACCATCGAAGAAAAGCGTCACGTCGGTTTGCTTTTTTTCTAGTTTTTTAAATGACATTAATGTTGTACTTCCTGCTGCAATTACCAAAGCAATAATGGACATTGCATAACTATTTAAATTTTTCATGTTTTTAATTTTTAAGTTTTTACTTTAGTTTTTTAAATTTCTTTTTTATCCCTTCGATGCGTCGGTTTTCTGTACGTAGCCGTCGACAACAGCGCTGGAATACCGTAAGTGTCTTTTGGCAGACGCGCCCTTCACCCGAATTAGCCTTGAATCCAAGTTCCGCTGTTGATTTGGTACACTATTCTTTCTGTAGCCTAGGACTGGCTTTTAGCTCCACTGGAACCTTTGTTGCATCGACCGATTGTCTTCCTGTGACATCTGTATTAGCACTATTTTTTACAATTCTATTTTCAGAAGTTTCATTTTTAACAAAATACAGCTCAAGCCATAAGCCGAGCAGACTCATGAGTAAAAATCCGATATTGAGCCAGAGATGGGCTACCCAGCCCAACTGATGGAATACGAGCCCGCAACCACAGGGAATTTTGCCCCATACTTTTAGGACAGCTAAGCTTACGTAGGCCACAAAGGCTACCATCAACAGCGAAGACAAGCTAAATGCCCATAACCTCGTTTTTGGTAGGATAAAAAGCAAACCCACTGCAAGCTCAAGTGCTGGCAAGGTATAGGCTAAGTACTTACCCAGCTGATCACTGAAAGGCTGCTGTATCATTGCAGACTTGAATAAATCGTAGTTGATAAACTTATCTAAACTGATCGGGATCCAAAGTGCCATCAGTGTAACCAGGATGATCTGATATGTAATCTTTTTCGCTTTCATTGTTTATACTTTGTGAGTCTGAAAGCAAAGAAAGGACAACATCGCTCAATTCTATGTAGAAGGATTTTTGAAAGAAATAGGCCTTTACAGTATCATGAACGATTATTGAGGATAGGATAGGGGATAATGGATAGCTATTTTTCTAATGATACAGATGAAGGGAGAGCGGGCTCACAATGGCTTAAAGCTCGGTTTTCGACCGTTTCGGAATCAGGACACTATCTTTGGGGGAGAGTGCAGGGAGGGGATAAAGTGGAATCCCCCAAGTTTTTCTAAAACCGCCATTTTTAGGGTAATAGAGCGGGTATTTATTTTAAATTATTTTCTTAGCTCAACTTCTTCAATGTCTTTTTTTATGAAATATAGCATTTCTTTGAGCTTATCCTCGACGAGATAGAGGCTGAATATATGTTCAAATTTGTTGAATTTAGTCAGCTGATTTGCAGTAATATGGTTACCTCGATTGGTGACAATGTGCTGCGCTACCCCTAATGCGGCGTCACTCTTATGCTTGTCCTTAAAAAGACCGACTTTGCTGGAATAGTGGAAGAGGCAGGTGATTCCTTCTCCTGTGAGTGTCATATGAATTCCGCTAGAAGAAGCAGAAATCTCCTGGCGGGTATCCTTTTCCTCTGATTCTAGTTTTGATATTTTTTCGAGATAATCCAGTTCTGCCCCGATATATTCATTCATCATCGTCTTGAGATTGGGCTGATCAATATCATAATTGTTCATTGGAAGGGGGCGGTAGTGTGTGATCTCCTTTTCCAGCAGCAATAGCGAGGATATTTGATCCGATTTTGAAAGGGGGGCGAGTTTTCGTTCGAGCTGCTCGTGCCAGCGGTTGCGCATACCGAGATAATTGAAATTGTAGCGGATCAATAGCTCAATAAAACGCTTGGCATAGTGCTTGTCACGCTGATCCTGAGCGATGCTTTCCAGTGCCGAAAGGAAGGTGTCTAGCCATTCACAATGATAAAATAACAACCGGGGCAGCTTATGTTCGTCAAATAAACTGTCCAGTCCATATTGAATTTCTAAAAGATATTCCTCTTCTAGTTGCTTGGCGTTTAAATCCATAGATAGCTTAGCGAGTTTTTTGAGACTACTCTCCTTGAGCAGCTGCTGGTCGTATAGGGAGAGCTCTTCCAGTGGATTCATATGTTCTTTAAAATGTTGAATACTCTGCCAGATACTTTCGTGAAGTCTTGCAATGGTATTGTCTGGCTGATAGGATTTGTATCTATATAATTTATCGAACAGCAGCCTGAATTTGGTGTAGTAGCGCCGAAAAGACTCCTTAGCCATGCCTGATTTTTCATGGCTGATATAGCGTTGCTCTGAATCGCGGATCAGGGCTTCACAAGCGATTATAATGGATTTGTCGTTAGGGATGGAGCTTCCCGTGCCACTATCTCGCAGTATGCCATACGCATGGATTGCGTCTTCCAATTGGTTTAATGATCGGACCATGTTTACCTGTTTTGTTGTTGACTACAGACTGTCTCCAGCTGTAGGGCCGCGCGGCCCCGATCGTTTAAAATATAGAATTGATCATACTCCTGCTCTTCCATCAGCATGTGAAAATCGATCGTATCGATGCGGTAAAATGCAGATATCCATCCGATCTCCAATGCCAGTTCAAGTCGCTCTTGCCAGGGAGAGATGTTAAAAAAAGCGGCATCATGTGCTAAGCCATCGCGTGAACGGTTGTTTTGAGCTCCAAGGCAAAGTAATAATAGTTCCAGCAGGGCGTAGTCATCAATCCGGTCGAGCCAAAGTTGCCGCTTTTTACCGTGAAGCTGTTGTCGCAGGAGCGAAATGTCGTAGCGTTGGAGGATGTCTAGTACCGGGTACGGAGCAAAAGGCTTCAGGGATTTATGGATCAAATCTTGTAGATTAACAATAATAGTGCTTAGAAGATGATGGGGTATTTTCTTATAGTTCTGTTTATGATAATGGGCAATTTTAAGCTTTGCTAGAAAAATTTCGGGCTCATCATTCGCCTTGCTGTTGTTACAGCTATGACAGCTGAATACAATCTTCTTGGATTCAGGATGTTTGGAAATAGGGCGTACATGATCGCGGGTGATCTGGAGGCTGGGATCTTTCCGTGAGATGTCTAATGGTGTATTGCAGTAATAGCAAGTCAGGCTTGTGTTAAACTGCGATGCATTCGTTTGGATAGAAAGGGGGCTAGACACAGCCTGATATTTTAATTGTGGTTTTTCGGAGTCCGTTCTCTTGAAGATGGTAAGATTCCGCCCGTTGAGATCAGGCTCCAGATGATCCAGGATGTAAAGAATATTGCTGATGATGGTCGAGATATGCGATACAGCAATATATTTAAACTCCTGTATCTTGTCATAGCTGGCTTGGAGTATTTCGATAAACTCTTCGGGTTCAAGCCGTGATTTGGCTCTTTGACAGGTATGGCATACCACAACCCTGATCTTATTGCCGCTTAATTTCGTCGATGGACGAAATAGGTCATTACACCGCTGAAGGTTGGTCCAGTTGTTATGATCACTCAAGTGGCGTTCGCAATAGAAACACTGTTCTATGGGGAAACTATAAAAGGAATGTCCATAGGTTATTCTTAATTTTCTCATCATTTATTTTTTAGGGTACTTGGTCATTTGGTCTACGTCAAATGATTTTAATGCGTTGTTTATCCATTAATTAATTGTGTTGTTATAAAATTAATAAGGTCTTTCTTCGAAGGCAAGGCAAAATGTCTGAAGCCGGATGAATGGTATGGGATAGTGCGCTTATATGTTGCTTAATGGCTATTTAAGCGGGATTTTTTGTGAAGACATAAAAATAAAATTATAGCATGAATGGTGGTATTTATCTGTGGATTTTAAGGGATCTTGCGGTTTATTTTAATTTTTTATTCGGAAAATTTTTATTTTAGTTTGCCTTAACCGATTAAACTTTATGCAAACTAAAAAACTTATTGAGAAATTTCATTCCGAGATTCAGGTTAACTACATACCGTTTAGGGTTCAGCTATTGTTGGCTGTTTTGTTGGGTAATTTTTTCTGTTCGCCCAACAAATTTCTTGTTTTTGATAAGAGGTATGACATGCCTAAATTTTATCTCTATTGGTTTCTTTCTTCGTTGATCGTTATGGCTGTGCTTCGTGGTGCACATATTTTTAATCGGTATATGGATAGGAGATTATCCTGGCTAACGGATTTTAAGCCGCGTCTGATCAGACAGAGTCTCTTTGGAGTGGTACTGCCTGCCCTGCTCACGGTGATTTTTGTGATGCTGGTATTTTTTCCTCTCAATGGAAAAGGTTGGGGTGCTATCATTCCCTATATGCGGCACGAATTTAGGTTTGTGTTATTGTTTATTTGCATCTTGAACATGCTATTTCTGGTGGTATACGTTATGCGATTTGCCCGATTTGTGAAAGATCAATATTTAGAGGCAGAACTTGAGCGGACTTCTCTCAAGGAGGTGGTTGAAACCTATGAGGCACTGCAACTAAAATTGGAGGATGAGCGGGGTCAGGATGTTTCCGATGCGATCAAGCTTGCACCTTGTCTTGGGGTAAAATACGGTTATGAAGATAGCTATGTCGCACTTGACGGTATTGCCTTTATCAAAAGCTCGGCGAATGATAAAAAGCTCCTTACCTTGACGAGTAGTAAGGAGTATACACACAACTATAGCCTCGAGACCTTGATGAAGGTACTCGATCATGATCAATATTACCTGATGTACAGGCGTTATATCGTTAATCGGAGTATCATCAAAGAATATCGTGCTTTAGACAATGGTATATTAACAATTGAACTAAAGCCGTCCTTTGAGAAGCAAGATGATATATTGGTCAGCCGTTACCATGCTGCTCACTTTAAGCGTTGGTTTGATAAGAAATAGCCTTGACCTGGGATGTTTCTTCCGTGATAAGCGATTGGAACTATCTATTGGAGTAGTGTAATAGTTCTCCTCTTGTTTCAGCTAGAAATCGAAAAATGAAATGTTTGCTGGCCAGCTAAGGTTATATTCTTTGAATTTTAATAAATTAGTAGGATGAGATATTTAATAGGCCTATTGTTAAGCTGTTTCTGTGGCTACCCTGTCCTTGGCCAAAACCAAGCGAAGGGAAATAGTGCCGGTAAAGATGAGAAGACCTATATATTGGTCGCCAATAAGATCAATACCGATTTTAATAACGATGGAAAGATTAACCTGTCAGGAAGGTAGATGAATTTTAATAAATTAGTAGGATGAGATATTTAATAGGCCTATTGTTAAGCTGTTTCTGTGGCTACCCTGTCCTTGGCCAAAACCAAGCGAAGGGAAATAGTGCCGGTAAAGATGAGAAGACCTATATATTGGTCGCCAATAAGATCAATACCGATTTTAATAACGATGGAAAGATTAACCTGTCAGGAAGGTAGATTTTTTATCGCAGTATTAGTCTACTGCTTATTGGCTTTCCTTTAGGCTGCGGTCGTTGGGGCCATATGTTCATTAATGCCTCGTCTTTTCCTTTCATATAATTCTCGATCGTATACTTAATATCGATATCAGGTTTTAGCGGTCCTTTTTTTCCTTTCCATACTTCCCAGTATTTCGTCGAGTAGGCAATTACGATGTCTGATTTTGGTAAACTGAATCCTCTAACTTCTCCGTAATGATTGATTGAACCACTGGTTTCTTCACCAATAAAGGTTGCATTGGAATTTTTCTTCAGTTCAACGGCATTCATCACAGCCGAGGAGAAGGTATTCTTGCCTATCAATACAAAAAAACTGTCTTTTCTATTCAGGTAGCTGTTTTTGATTTGATCAATAAATGGTGTTAAAATACCGGAATTCCCGCCGTTGTTATACCTTAGATCCAGCACAATTTTATTGGGATGTTCGGCATTGATCAACGTGAACAACTCCTGATTGAATTGATCGAAAGGGTGGGCCGGATCTTCCCGGCATGTCGTATAATTAAAATAAAGAATTTTGTGAGCAGCGTCATAATCGTACCAATAGTTTCCTTTTTTCTTTTTTGAAAGTAGATTGACTGCACCTGCTGTTAGGTTTAATTTTTTTAGGTCATTGCCTTCCGATGACGTCAATTTTATCTTACTGATTTTATTGTTCCGGTCAACAAATGTGAATGCTGCTTCTTTGTCCGAATCGATGATGCCAAGGCCTTTTAAAAAAGCCGGATTGTTGATGAAACGGAGCAGGTGATCATTGAAATACGAGCGGTTTTCACTTAGGATAGCCTCCTTAAACAAAGCATTAATCTGTTTGAAGCTGTGGTTATTGATTGCGACTAATTTGGTTCCCAATAACGATGCAAAAGCTGGATCTATAGCTGTTATGTAGACTTCATCATTAAACATATCCAACTGAATGGGAAGTATCCGATTGAATTTTGCTTCAACAAATGTATGCTCATCTTTTATACTTACCATAAGTTTGAAGAGCGCTACGGTGAAGGTCTCATAATTCAACGAATCCGCTTTGCTGGCAATGTCATCGACGAGCTTCTCAAAGGTGGCTTTTGTGGTTTTGGCAAATAGGTTGGTGTGTTTAGCAGGTAATGTTCTTTTTAAAAAATCGAGGTCTTCAAGAAAGTCTGCTTTAGTCAAGGTCTGTGGAAAGCCGAGAGTAGAAACCAAAACAAATAGGATAGTAAATAGTAGTTTATTCATGATCATTTAAATGCAACCTGCGGTAAATAATAGTATAATTTTAGGTTTTCCTGTTTATAAAGATATAAATTTTCTTCAGTAGAGAAAATGGAAAAAGAGGCTGTTTAGTCTGTGATTTATATTAATCCTTGGCAAACCTATAATTTAATCCAACCGCAATTCCCAAAACCTGCACGCGATCGTAATTTCTCCCCGATTGGAAAGGGATGAGCGAGTACGTCTTATAGTGTGGGGACAGTGTAACAGCAAACTGTTGGGATAATGGAATTTTTGCCCCCAGTTCAATATGGAAACCTATACCATTCTGCTTGTCTACATGACTATTTGAGTTTTGCTGGATATGTAACATAGGTCCCGCATTTGCATAAAGGTATTTTAAAAATTTTACCCTGGCGTCTAAAGGGAATTCCCAAATAGAAAGTTCCGAGGAATATTGCATCCGCTCCACCGATGGATCGACTATTGCCGATGTTGTCGTAATGTTCTGGTGAGAATAACCCAGACCAACACCAAAAGACCATATTTCATTATAGTGATAACCTACGCGGAGCAATCCGGCTATATAATTTTTACTGGCGTCGCTACCGGCTCCCATAAGGCTCTTCCGAGGTCCAATAGTACTCTCAGCAAGTGGAGTAATAGAAAGTTCGATGTCATAGCGGCTGCCATTGTTTTGCTGCGCATAGAGGGAGGTTCCTGATAAAGTTAATAGGGAAAAAGATATCCCGGAAAGTAATTTTTTGAGCATATGAATATCGGGTTATAGATTTTATAATTGTTTTCTCTTGTAATTGGCACTAGTTCCCACTAGAAATCTAACTGATAGCGTGTAAAGCTTCCTTTTTCTGAATTAACAGTGGCGGCCTTGTCGAATTGTAAGGGGTTCGGTCCATTATAGCCTTGCCATTTTAATACAGATTCCATATCGGCAGGAATGGTTACCCTAACGATGGTATCCAAATCACGAGGAACAGGAGCAATAGAAAAACCCGTATTGGATTTATCTGGACCATAGCTAACCGAAAGCATCTTCAAATCGAGTTTTTTGACATTTTTTACATGCAACTCCATTTCGCCCCTTTTAAACAGCATTATTCGTTCATCAGTTGGCGTGTCATACTTGAGCTCGTCCAAGTCATAAGAAGCTACGCTTTGATACGAATCTGGATGATATGCATTAAGATAATAACCATTCTTTTTGACGCTAACTATAAAAAAGCCATGTTCGGATAGGTATTTGCTGGCATCAAATCGAAAACTATATTTGCCTTTGGAATCTGTCTTTGTTTTCCCCAAACTTATAGATGGTTTAAGGAACAAACTGTAATATTGGAAAGAAATCCCAATTTCTGCATCAGATAATAATTTGTTCGCAGGAGTATCCACAACAACTCCCGATAGTACAATACAATTCTGCGCACAGGTTGTGCCATCGCGCTCATCTTTTTCGCACCCAAATAGAAACAATGGTAGAATAAAGAGCAACCATTGCCCTTTATTTGCTTTATGAAATATGTTCAGCATAATAATATAGAATAGGTCAGTAAGAAGTATTATTGAAAAGTAGGCTAGTTTTGCAATCACTTTGCCTGAACTTCAAAACAAGAAAATCAGTACCGAACAATAAAATTGCGTATTTAGTTAAAATAGGTCTTTTCATAATTTATTTTTGAGACTATATTAGTAGAGACGGAAAAAGTAATCGCAATGCTACAAACTTAATAAATATAAGTTAATGGTTTATTTTAGATTTTAAATAATGTGAATTGATTTTAATGATTAGACATTTGAGAGAAAAGTCGGCCATACAACTAATTCAGCAGACGTCATTGGAATATTTATTCAACTATTGTAAAAGTTTTCTGCTTGTGTCACCTAGAGATCGAAAAATGGAATGTTTAGTGGGCAGCTAAGGTAATATTCTTCGAATTTTAATAAATTAGGAGGATGAGATATTTAATAGTCCTGTTGTTAGGCTGGTTCACTTGCTATCCGGCCGCAGCACAAAATCAGCAGAAAGACATTCCCGCCGGTAAAGAGGAAAAGAACTATATACTGGTCGCCAATAAGATCAGTACCGATTTTAATTACAAATTGCTTGATGATTTTGAGGATACTTTCTTAGGCTTGATCAAAGAAAATAACAGCCGAGAATTAATATTTAATCCGATAAATGGCAAATACCACTATTATAAGTTTATCGCCACCTACAAGGCGAGAGGGATCTCACCAGATAGCGATCCTGCCAAACCGGAGCAGACCTTTCATGATATATTGATCATTAAGACTGATGACCAGCAAAAGATCGTGGACGGCTACCATTTTGTGCTCGAATGGAGCGCTAAACCATTGTCCTATCCATTATTTCGGATGAAAGCTACAGGTCTGACATTGCAGGAAGGCTTATCATTGAAACAGCTGAATCTTAAAAGAGTGGTGGATAATACAGATTTCGATGGCGATGGAAAGATTAAACTGTCAGGGAGGTAACGTTTAAAAAAAAGACAAAAATAATTTAAAAAGTCATATGGAACTGGATAGCCTTTACATCAGCATTCGGATAGAAAAAGCGAGATTGGACGAGTTTTTTGCTGCACAGCCAATTTCCCCGAATAATGCTGCTAACTGGTCGCAATGGTGGGCGAGCCGGCAGATGTATGGTAAAACAGCTCTGGAAATTATTCCAAGTTATTCGCAAGCGCGCATTCGTGGAGTCTTCGATAATCTGCTCAAGGACCGATTTTATGGTGCTAAGGAACATTATGATGAGGAAAAGCAACGCTGGACATTTGCCGCACTGAATTTCAGTGAAAACTATCATGAAATCTTGCCGATGCTGGCTCTTTTAAAACAGCTGGAGGGCTATGCTTTGGATGGTTTTGTCCTGATTTTTGACTGGATGTGGGGCGGTGATACGGTCATGGTCTATGTCGACTTTAAGGAGGAAAGAGCTTTGTTCGAAACTGTTACTGAATCCTCTGAGATTGAACTCAAACGATTTGAAGAAGCTGATCAATACTTACAGGCGCTCGCCGAAGAACTGGGAGCCGGATAGCAATCTTGAACAAGAATTTATAAATTGTAGAATAGCCACCTGTGGGCTTCGTTTAATTTATTTCTCATAAACTTCAGCGATGATTTCGTCGATCTCATTGCATATTCGCTGTATTGGCTTTGTAAAATAGTGCTGTGCGAGCTGCACTTTTTTTTCTTTACCGTCTTCATTTCGATAACGTGCGAGAAGCGATACACTGATGGTGATGAAGCCGTACTGTTTGAGCTTGTGAATTGTAAATCCCTGTAGGCTTTCCAGCGGAACAGTCACCTCTTTGCCAAAAAGTCCCTTACGGACGCGCATTTCCCGTCTGTCCATATCAATGATAAAATAGGCTCTCAGCAGGGAAATCATCAAGATGACGACAATACCCAGCATCCACCATTTAAAAGAGGATTCTGGCATTTTGATGAACCCAACCAGGGTAATAATGGAAAATATACCAACCAAAGGAACATAGGTTCCTAATTGGGGTTTCATTTTGTATTCATTTCCGTTTCTTTCGAAGTTTTTCATGTGCTTATCTCTAATTTAGCTATATCAATCGTCCAATCTGCTGAAGTGGTTATAGGATTGCCAACTGATATATTATATAATCAATCATGGAAAGTATCATTATTTGTTGGTGAATTGAGCTTGATTCAGTAAATGATTACATTTTTTAAGTTTCCAAGTAAATAAAGTTATAAATTTGTTTTAGAAAAAAAAGACCAAAAAACCGTTACATTTTTTAATTGTGGATCATTATACAATACCGAACATAAAAAAATGGTATGCGCAAATCTAATAAGCTTCACTTGCATAAAGGCTGGCCATATATAATTAGAAATATTTATGATAACGAGCAATAGGACAGATATACTCCCTTACGATAGGAATCACTATATTGATTTCCTTGTTGGCGAGCCTATTCCATCTCTCAGCTGGTACGGTGTTTCCTTTCAGGTAGATCCAAAAGGAAAGGAGTTTAATTTAGCTGATTTTATTACGTTATATGACCCCTGGTTCAAGAAAGTTATATCAACGTTTGAGCGGGGCTCTACGTGGATCATAAATCACGATAAGATAGATCTCGAGTGGTTTCCGAATAATGAGGATAATTTGCGCTCCTTGCGAAACCTGTTCAAGCATAATAATATTTCAGCTAATTTTAGAGGTGCATTGATTTTTAGCGAAGATCTTTTGATGGAGCTATCAAAAGACTTGATCTCTTATCCCTATGGGTTGTATAAGGGAGAGGGTTTGTTCTATTCGAATATTGATATCTCACATCGTGAATTGCCATTCGTGATAAAAGTATTGGATCATCTGAATATAGATTTATTAAGTACGGATGAAAAGCTGCTGCGCAAAGTTGTCTCTGAAAACAAGTCGGATTCTTTTTTATTAAAGCCCTATAGAGGAACTTCCTCATAGGATCTGTCCGAACTATTGAAAAATATTAATGAGTACAATGGACAGTTTATGGAAATAGAATGGATAAGAAAGTGCAGCAATTTATTTTAGACCAAGTCAATTTTAAATATGGATAAAAAGGAAACTGAAAATTCTGATTCATTGCAGTATGTCAAATATTATGATTCATTGATTCGTCTGGAAGGATATAATCATAAAGTAGTTGTACCCTACGGTGGGATTGGGGTGCATAATCCACAAATGAATACCGTAGTTCGGTATGAGCCAGCTGATGGAGGTATACTAACCCCTGCCAGCCTGCTTCTCCATATAATTTTGATTATTTATTTCTTTGTTAAGATTGTGAAAAATATTATTAAACTTAAAAATAAGCCGAAATATGTTGGATAGATTAACTTTTTGGACTGATTGTACTCAAATCATCCTCATATTCGTGTTTATTGTATATGTATGCTCAGAATTATTGATTTATAGACGAAATACGCTGAAAAATAGGTAGTGGTGGAGTTATGGAAAGTCAGCACGATAAACATCGTAAGAATAAACTTCCGTAACATAGCATGATGAAAATATATTTAAAAATGGGCAGTAAGAAATGAAAAAAACGAAACAGATTCTACATTGTTTGCTAGCCAGCATGATAAGTTGCTTGCTGCTTATATCAAGCTGCAATGGACCTGTTGTTGAAAATCAAAAGATAGACCGCGCATTTAGGACAGACAGTGCTTATATTAAAGTTATTTTTGAAGATGGACTTATCCAAGATGACAAGTTTAGCTTTTCAACATTTCAGATAAATATCTTTGATTACGATGCTGTTGCAAAGGCCCATGATAAACTATTAGATAGTGCCGAATGGAACAAGTTGTATAAAACGATATTAAATAAATATCGAACCCAGGGAGATACCGTTAATCGCGATGACAATAAAATGTACCCCTATGGCGATTATAAAATTTACCTGATTACTTCTAATGACGATATCTTATTGATTAATAATAATAACGATATTTTTTATAAGAGCAAAAACGGCATCGTCACGTTTCGGGATAAGGATTTTGGAGATAAAATCAGATCGCTGATTGAATACTACAATTATTTTGAGAAGGCCGACCTGATCTATTTATCTGGAAATTCAGCATTTTTGGATAAACATAAATATGAGGCGATAAAAAATCTACCAAGTCCACCAAAAACTTATTATGAAGTCGATGTAAAATATAAATAGGAACGTATGGGATTGCGATTGTTACTACTAATTTGTGTATCAGCTTTTTTTTGTAGTTGTCATCTTGACGACAAGAAAGCGCCTTCAACAGATAATCGTCCTAATGAAGTTAGCTTTTCTGGAGAAGACGCAGAAACATTGGACAAATCCGCAAGCATTAGGACGTTAGTTTTAAGCGATAGTAGTGAATTTTTTTACGATCGAAATGATGTACTTTTTGTATACGGAAAAACAAAGGGGAATAGACTTTTTATGGGGCGCTTACTGTGGTTTAGAAACTATTTTAAGGAAATTATGGATACCGAGATAAGTTTCTCGCAATTTCTTAATGATCTTTTAACGAATCCGCAAGATGAAGCTTTTATAGCCGAAATAGTTGATAAATATGGGATTTTTAATCAAGATCCGGAAGTATTAAAATATATCGACCAACCTATTTCAGTGGCTATTGAACGATTTACGTCCCGTATTCCTGGATCGGTTATTTTGCGTTTGAAAGATGAGTTTCAAAGTCCAGTTGATACAAAATATTCTATTGCTTATCTATTTTATTTAAATGGTTTTTCACTTGACGAAGATGATTATGAGCCGAATACTTATCTTGTTCCGTTTAACAAATAATTAGTCTAAAAGAAGGTCATCCTTGGGTATGGGACTTTATAACCTTAATCTGATTTGTAGAATAACTGACAGTAATGCATGTTTAGCATAATGAATCGTTGTTTGCTTGTCTTTAGTGTATTTATGGGTATGTTTATCCTATCCTGTACCGGGAATAATGAAAAGCAATCAATAGAAAGTATACAGGGAAGCTGGGTTTTCGATACGGCAACCCTGCCCGATATTGGTTCGGGAAGAGTGATTTCAAAAATCCGTGATAATTGTGGTTTTGAATTTCGTATGGATTCGTGTAAGATGAGCTGTGCATTTTATCGAGAAAGTGAATCGAATGTTTGCGATGGTATGACGACAGGATTCCGTACCAATTTTGATATTAAAAAAGATTCTTTACGGATTTGGGATGTGGAACGAAAGAGCTGGCATATCTACCTGATAAAAAATCTGACAAAAGACAGTCTGATATTATTTGATCAAAACATGAACTATGATGTCGCATATTGCAGACCTTCGAGTTCAGAAAATAATAGTTTTGATGGAATATTTTTTTCTAAAGTATTTGTAGGTGTTGGGTATACATGTGTTGATGAATCATTTTATTTTGACAGACGAGGCAATTACTATTATCAAAATAGTAATGATGAACTTTCAGCTTATCGATTTAATCAGAAAATAGTCGATCGCATATTTCAAGCCTATGATCGTTTGGATGTCGGCTCTTTAAAGTCTGAATATATTGGCGGAGGCACAGGCCCATCTTTACACTATTCCATATCATTTATTCGAAACGGTACAGTAATCAAACGTGTAATAGATCATCAAAATACGGGCCCTGATGAGCTTTTGCAGGCTTACATAGTTATGATAAGTAACTTAAAGAAATATAAGGCAGAAAAAGTTAATTTCGATCACAAACTGTCGAAATTAGCTCGAGAAGAGAGCCAGATTTTCTATCAAAAGATGGGGTTCAAATAGTTGTTTTTTTGATTAAGCTTGTTTATTGAACACTATAGTGTAATTAGGGCTTGATTTTAGTCAAAATTAGTTGTCGGAATTTATGCAAATGAAGTTAGGCTGGGAGCAGCAATTAGGTTTGCTGAAAAATTATTTTACCGATCAGGAATATATTGGAATGATCAAACAAAAGTTCCGATGGTATGTATTTATGTTGGTCTTTCTTACGCTGGGCTGTTCCCAAGATCTTAAATTTGATAATACGATGATGCGAGAATTTCAGCAATGTAAGACAAATAATGGATGCGTTCTGGATATGGATAAAGCGTTTGATTTTAATTGGGACACAGTCTATTATTTTAGTGGAAAGTATTCCTTAGACGAAATAAATGAAATTTTAGGTTTTAACTTAAGGAGCTATACAGATGTTGGCGCCCGATTTATTTTTGTTTATAAGGGCAGGGATGTCTATTCTTATGAGTGGTTTCCGTCTTCTGACAATCTAAAAGAAAATGTATATATGCTAACAGATTTGGATTTTTTCAAAGTGGATCGGCATAATGCGAAATTTAACCTTGAAAAAATTGATCATAAAATTTTTGTTGAGCATTCTCCTTTTAAGAATGCAAGGGCCGAATTGTTGAAAACTAAAGATCAATAACTATGCTGACGGTGATAAGTTGATGTTGTGCTTTATTCGGATTACCTGATAAAGAAATATACCAGAGCGAAAAGCTAAATATAAAAAACCTCATTTTAGCACTTACCTTCGGTATTTTTATGTGGTTTGGTATAGGATAATAGTTATAAAAATTTTACGATTCGCTATCTGTTTACGGAGATGTAGAACGATCCGTGAAGTTAACGCGAAATATTATGCATAATAAATGGATTAACTTTCTGGAACGACATTTAGGTAAACATGAAATAGCCGGTTTGTCGGATGAGATGGAGATTGAAGGGGATTTAGGTATTTCCGGAGAGGATGGCTATGAATTTTTCGAAGACTTTTGTACAACTTTTAATATTGAGACCAATGGTAGCAAAGCGGATGATTTTTTTCATCCAGAGCCGTCTTTTGATATTTTTAACTTATTGTTTTTGAAAAGGGACGTGGACCAGAAGAAAAAGCTTACCATAGGAATGCTTAAGAGTATAATTGCACAGAGATCTTTTTGAGTATTTTAAGGAAGACGGCTTGTATTCTTTGAATATTGATATTTCATCGAGTGAACTTCCGTTCGTTTTAAAAGTATTGGATCGTTCGCGTATTTTCGGATGTAATATTGGGGCTGAAGGTGTAATCCATTGAATGAAACTGATGTAACAAGGCCAATGCTGATAGACAAGCTTTGGTTACTAAACCTATTCGGTGATTGAATGATCGGAGAGGGGCCAGTTTAAATGAAAAAATAAATTTAGTTGTTGGAACAATACAAAAGCATTAGAAAATGAAAACATTAACATATTTATTTCTCAGCATAGCCATGGTTATACTTTGCGGAAGTTCTATATATAGTCAGGTCTATAATCGATATGTAGTAAAAGCATTCAGTAAAAGTTGTTCACTTTCAGACGGAGTACCTATTGAAGGATACAAGCTCTGTTTAATTCCTAAAAATAAGAACGAATTGCCTATTGTGACGTGTGACTATAGTAATGGCATTTGGTTTAATGAATATAGCGATGAGGAAAAAATAGCGATATTAGAGGAATTACTAGGTTTTGAAGGCGATACTTCTATTTGTTCAAAAAAGGTTTGTAACTATGGTTCAAAAAAGTTTAAAAGGCCTAAAACTATAGTTTACACTACTCAAATAGATGCATTATACGTATTTACTAATTTAGTAGTTTCTTCTTATGCTCCCAATTATTGCCCTTTTCCGGTATTATTTGATAGAAAAGAGAAAAAAGAAATTAATGATTGCCAGCAAAAGATTAGTCAAGTTTTTAAGATCTACCGAGAATGGTTAATGGGACTGAGAATAAATGGAATAAAAAAGTTCAAAGTTCCTCTTAATGATGGAAAATACGAATGGTTTAGTAATCAAGCAACCCTATTTGGATATTATAAACCTGATTTTTGGATAAATGGAATCTATCCATCGGGAAGAATCACAGGAGTTTGCGTAGAATAGAAAATGGATGGACATTTCAGTCCTTGAAATCATAGGTTCTCATCGCGTATTGATTGCAATAATGGAAAATAGAAACAGTCAAAATGGTAAGTCTTCACAATAGACATCGTAAGAAATAAGCTTTCGTAACATAGCATGATGAAAATATATTTAAAAATGGGCAGTCAGAAATGAAAAAAACGAAACAGATTCTATATAGTTTGCTAGCCAGCATGATGAGTTGCCTGGAAAACGGTATGTTATAAGCGCGATTTCTTCTTTTTAAATTTTCTGCCATACCAAATGTAGAATCCTGTGACCGGCAAGGACGCACAGATTAAACTAGTCAGAAATGCAATCCACATGCCCGTTAGCCCAGCTATTTTTCCGACATGTATATCGTAATTGGAGTTTCGCCATTTCATACCCAGTGTTTTATCATTTTGTAGGCGTTTGTAGTATGAACTTCCATTTCGAAGGTCATAGGCATAGGCATCGGAGGCCGACCACCAGGTATTTCCATTCGTATAGATATTTACGTTAGCTTGACTGGCTTCGGGAACCAAATTGATAAAAATGCCCTGATGTGTACTGTACTTTTTCACAACGTCAGACCATATCAGATCTAAAGGTGCTACAGGGGAATCCGCCATTGGACTACCTTGTATTTTTGGTTCTTCTATTTTCGTATTGGGCCGCTTACCGTCCATAAGCCAGTAGATGCTTGTTTCCCACCACTTGAAGGACCAGACCAAACCGGTTGATGCGATGACCATAGCGACCAAAAATGCATAAAAGCCGAGTACTTGATGAAGATCATAGTTGAGACGTTTCCACTTCGCACTGAAATCTATTTTTAACCGCTTTACAGCTACCTTCCGGTTTTTGGGCCACCAAAGGAAAAGCCCCGAAATTAGCGTAATGATAAACAGTAGGACGCTGCTCCCTACGATCGCGCTACCTACGTCGCGCCGGAGATAAAGGAATTGATGGATCTGCCTTACAATCCAGAAGAAATTTGTCTCAACGTCTATTTTTCCTAAAACGCGGCCGCTATAGGGATCAACGAAAATACGGTCCCAATAGATGATTTCGCTATTTACAAATACACCCACGATATCATCTTTGGGAAGACGTTTAAGGGATTCAAAAATATAGGCTTCCTGATGGTCAGCTGTGGTAGGTATACGAATAATGTTAATGGGATGTGCCGCGACTTGCTGTGCATTGGCTATCAATTGCGAAAGGGGAAGGGCGGTTGTTTTTTTAGGTACATCTACCCTTACATAGCTGGGATGAAATAAGGCAAACAGTTCTTTCTCAAAGACAAAGATAGCTCCTGAAATGCTCACGATAAAAACCACCAGACCGGAAAATAATCCGATCCAGCGGTGTAAAAACAAGATCATGTTTTTTACTTTCATGATTAGAAGGTATAGCCTAGGGTAAATAGGAAATTACGTGGTGCACCTGGGAATAGACGGATATAATCGTAACCTCCGACCCAATGTGTTTTGTTGGTAATATTATTGAAGTTGCCCTGCAATTGTACTTTTCCAATGGTATAGTACAAGGCCGCATTCAGCAAACTGTACGATGGGATCGTCTGGTTCTGGTTGATGGAAAGGTTTCGCTTATCCACATAGTTTGCCCCGACGCCGATTCCCAAACCTTTTGCTTTTCCGGAAGGAATGGAGAATCTGGTCCAGATGTTTGCTGTATTTTGAGGCGCATTTGGCTTCTGTCTGTTCAGTTCTTCGTTATTCCCACCTTCGGTAATCTTGGCGTCATTGTAGGCATAGGAGGCAATAACACTCCAGTTCGGGAGAATTTGGCCCTGAATGTCAAACTCTATTCCTTTCGATCTTTCTTTTCCGATCTGTTCCATTAAATCTGCATTGTCGGCAGTGGGGGCGGGGTATAGCGTATTCTTCTGATTGATCTGATAGATAGCTGTACTTGCCTGAAGTTTTCCGTCCAACCAGGCCGTTTTTAACCCAAATTCAGTCATGTCATTTTCGAGTGGATCAAATGGACCTCCAGCATTAGGGTTTGCCAGTGCCGAAGCCGTTTGCGGATTATAGCCTTTTACGTAGGTTCCATATAGATTGATCTGCGGGTTGATGGTGTAAACTGCTCCAAAGCGAGGTAGTATAACATCCTGGTGGACATTCTCGGACTGATCTGTTTTATAATTGGCGATATCCTTGTAATTCTCATACCTAAGCCCCAGCAATAACTGGATAGGGCCCAGGGTGAGCTGATCCTGCAGATAAAGTGCATTCAGATGATAATACGTTGGTGCAACCAGTGTCGATGCATAAAAATATTTGCTGCCATCTTGCAGCTGCTGGCTTTTTAAGGGATTGCTGAGATCAAAACTGGATACGTTGGGTACTGGGTTTCCATTTTTGTCGAGCAGATAATCGCCTATTTTTTTTGGGTCAAATCGTGCAATGGTTCCTGTATTGTCTTTATTTCTGTAGCCACTCGCTGTCAACTGTGAACCACCCACCGGTAAAACCTCTTGTGCATAGTCATAACCGGCAATGAGTTTATGTGCGAGCCTACCCGTGTTGACATTGTAATTGAAGAAAGCGGTGATGTTATCAACAAATCTTTTTCTGTTTCGGATGAAAACCTGTCTTGCCACCATATTTTCAATATTGGCTCCTTTCCCGTCCACAGCATAGGCATTGGCTGATCGATGTTCCGAAAGGTCCTCTGCATAGCCTGTTTTCATATAGGAAGCATTAAAGCTCAACTTCTCATTGAAACGGTGATTTAGGGAAGCTGTGACCATATAGGTTTGTTCATTCAGAAAATCATTGGCCGTACTCATGGATTGGCTTATAGGTGTTGAATAGAGATCGCCGTTGGCAAAGACGGATTGCCCTCTATCGAGCCTTGATTTCGAATCATTATAGACCATATCAAAATTGATACGGGTGTTTTCTGAAGGAATAAAGGAGAATGATGGCGCCAGGACCAAGTTCTTGTCGAATTGTAGATCTCTGAAACTTTGCGCATTTTCATAGCCAATGTTGAGGCGGTACAACAGGGTTTTATCGGTAGTCATGGGCCCTGTAAAGTCGGCAAGGGCGCGCAGGTTGTTGAAACTTCCCACAGAAAATTGTAACGATTTGCGTGCCTCATCGAGCGGTTTTTTTGTAACACGATTGACAACACCGCCAGGGCTGGCATTACCGAACAGTGCCGAAGAAGGTCCTTTTAATACTTCTACCCGTTCCAGATAATTGGCCAGGGGCTGTTTCCAAAATCCTGTTGTTGTACGCATACCATTAACCAGCTGGGTATTGGATCCGCCGTTGATCCGAAAACCACGGATCGTAATATCATCATAGAAGGTAAATTGGTTAACACCACTGAAATTTTTGACAATTTCACCTACACGCATCAATCCTTGGTCTGCTATAAGCTCTTTTGTCGCATACGAAACAGACTGCGGGAGGTCGCGCAATTTAGTTTCGGTCTTACTTCCGATAAAAGACTGTGTGTTCCGATAGGATTTTTCTTTGCGCCCGTAAATTTCCACGGTTTGTAAAGACTCCTCTGCACGGGACATCGGAAATGACAAGGTCGTTGGATGTGCTGGGTCGATTGATATCTTCTGTTTAATAGTTTTGTAACCGATTGCATTAATTCGGATATCATAAGTTCCTTTGGCTAATGTAGACAATATAAACTGGCCACGATTGTCTGTTGCGGTATGCTGGTTGGTTTTCAGTACAGTGATCGTAGCGCCAGCTAGTGGCGTATTGTATTCATCCAGAACTGTCCCATTGAGAAGCTGTTTTTCTTGCGCTTGTGTGAGTTGTAGACTCCATATCGCTGCGACAAGCATAGGTAATTTTCGCATCTTATTTAAATTTAATCTTAATAAGCGTCAAAATTCGATGATTAAACTTATATTTGTGGGAGAAAAAATATGCAATTCGGGAATTTTATAGATTGGCATGTCTTCAGATAGTTTAGAAAAAGTCCTTTCCAATAACGCCAATCTGCGTGAATCATGGTCGCTGGATGAACAGGTGAAGCGGGAAATGGCAGATACACCGCCTAGTTATTCGTTTGATATCCGAACCTTTATGCATCATCCTTTTCAATTTCGGAAAAAATCATTGCGGCAATATTCTTCACAAATGGAAGTCTCCGAGATCGTAATTCCACAGGGAATTCACATGATGCATGGCGAATTAACATCGGATAGCGACGGTTATATCTGTATCGAGAATGCGGTTCCTTATATTCATGTTTTTTTTGCCTTAAATAGCGACAGACAGTATTATGTAGATGGAAATCTGCTGGGAAATTCCTCACCTGGCCATGTTCAATGTTATCTGTTTGCAGGACCTCAGATAGTAGGATTATGGCATCATCGGCCTGCGGAAAGTTTTGTCGAAGTCAATATTCCGGTCTCCTTATTTGAGTCATTTTTGACCCAGGAAAGCCCTTTTCTAGCCAAGCTTCATAAACTTTTAGAATCGTCGCGATCGGGCATCCTGTTTGACGATTCAATCTTGTTAAGCGTACAGCAAAAGAGGATTATAACCGAATTGATTGATCTGGAGCTTGATAAAGAATGGAAGCATCTATTTTGTTTTAGCAAGATTCTTGAGTTGTTGGCACGGACATTTGATCAGCATAAAGTAAGTAATAAGGTGCACCGTACGGATAATAATATGAGTTCCGAGATGAAAAAACTCATGGCAAAGGCAAAAAAAATAATGGAAAGCAGATTAACAAATCCGCCTTCGTTATCACAATTGGCAGCTGAATTGGGAACAAATGAAAACTATTTGAAAAAATATTTCAAACTGTGCTACGGGACAACTATTTATGGCTACCTGACTAAGGTGAGAATGGAAAAAGCCAAGAGTTTACTTTCTCAGGGAGGTCGCCCAGTAAATGAAATTTCGCGCTTTTTAGGCTATAATAATCCTGCGCATTTTTCGGCTAGTTTTAAGAAACATTTTGGGGTAAAACCAAAGGCTATACAGCGTTCTTCTTTATAAATCAACAGCTTATGGTGAATTTTATCAAACCGATATTGATCGGGGAAAACAAACTTCTTTCTGCTTTTATTATAGTCTTCTTATGAATACTTCCCGTGACGAGGATAATTATAAGCCGAATAGTTTTTTGTTCCGTTGAACGAAAATAATTAACTGATACAGATATAGTTTTGGATGATAGTTTGTGAAAATTAAGAAGGTTATGAAATTTAAAGTTCGATTTCCAGCTCCTTATCAAGTTATCGATGTAGATGATGATAACCTTGATGTCAACATTATTTTAGAGAATGATGAGGTTTATTTTGGAACATTGTTTACGTTGACCAATATCGATAAACTGATGGAGAAAAATCGTGAAATCTATTTTTGGTCTACAAACATGCTTATTGTAAAAGAGCTCTCTTATCAAGGGATTTACGCAGCGCTCAAAACTTTATTAAATGATGGGTATTTTAACTCAGTTTTCAGTAAAATAGGTGTGGTCAAGGATATTTATTCGCATTGGGAGTGGAAAGATTTTTCGGATGTAGTATCGGAGATAAAGGAGTAAATCATCGAATGAAACAGGACCAATGTAGATAGACGAGCTTTGGTTATTAAACGTATTTGGTGATTGTATTATCGGAGAGGGACCAATTTAAATGAAAAAATAAATTTAGTTGCTTGTAGGAAGAAAAGGTATGATTAATAAAATATTACAGTTAGATTTTGTGTTATCAAAATGGTTTGCAGGAAAGAGGAATATAGAAAATGTAGTTCCTGGGCTAGCTTATTTATTCTTAAGTAAAGTAATCTATTTAGGGGAAGTATTTGTCTTTTTATTTTTAAAATTAATAGGTGTTAAGGAGCCTATCTTTATGGCATTTGGTATTATGATCTATAGTCTATTAGTCATTTTAATTGGCCGTCCACCCATTGAACAAACCGTGAAAAATCCAGTATTTGAAAAATACTATAAGGGTTTAAGTAAATCTCAGGTCTATATAGGAAGAGCTATTGCTCTTTTTCTATTGATAGCATGTTTCTTTTTTATGATGATTGGCTCAATTATGATAGCAAGAATAAAATTTTGAAAGTGAAAATTTACAGGACTAAAGCGTCTATTTACTTCAATTTAATTGATGATATAGTCTTAGAGTGGAGAGACCATGTTTTTGCTATATTAATAATCTTTTTAAAATAATGAGTTTTATTAATTGAAAGTGTTTGTATATTTGGCTAATAAATTGTTTTAACCTTTAAATATTGTTGCTTATTTTCTTGCAGAGATAGAAATATTGTCTATAAAAGCACTGTTGTTTTTTAGACTAGCTTATTACTAAAGTTAAATTTTCCTTCTCGCTGAGTTTAACAACAGTGTTCGTTTCGAACAAATAAAAGCCATATGATTTTAAAATCTATTTTTATGACAGCAGTTGCTTCTGGAATTTTGCTGTCACAAGGCCATGCACAGACGAATATATTTCCTGCAACAGGAAATGTCGGAATCGGTATGACAAACCCGGTCTATCAAATTGATGTCCGAAAGGCAGCAGAAAATAACCTATGGGAAAAAATTGTTCAATATACCGTTAGTGATGCCCCTAATGAAAGCCTGACGATTGCAAATGGTACGGCCATAAATGGACGATTTATACCTTGGATCCAAGCTTCCAGGATCTATAGTGACGATTTTGCGCTTGGCATAGGAGCAAGTGTGCCTGAGACTTCAGATGTCGGTACTATGCCCATGGTGCGTTTCGACGCCCGTAGGAGTGCGGGACCACTGGTAAATCGGCCACTTTTCTCTTGGGGTAGCTATGAAAGTAATTACATGACCATGAACGCCAAAGGAAGCCTGGGAATTGGCACCGATAACCCGCAGCAAAAGCTTTCCGTCAAAGGAAAAATCCAAGCAGAGGAAATCAAGGTAACGACCACTGCAACCGAGTGGCCAGATTATGTCTTTGATGAAGATTATCCGCTGAATAGTTTAAAGGAGCTAGAGACTTTCGTCAAAACTAATAAGCACCTGCCTGAGATGCCTACAGCAAATGAAGTCGAACAAAATGGTATTCAATTGGGCGAAATGATCAAGAAACTTCTTAAAAATAATGAAGAATTGACTTTGCATGTCATTTCATTGCAAAAGCAGATTCTAGAGATGAAAGCTGAGATCGACAAAAAGAATGAAAAGAAAATAGATCATAAAAGGTGTCTTTTATAAAGAGGATCAAATCTAATTAACAGTATATATAAAAAATTTATGAAAATATTTTTATTTGCTTTGTTATTAAGCGTTACACAGTTTGTATTTGGACAGGCTAGTAGTGGTAAGTTTGTTGTTAATGGTGATGTTGATAAATACTATCCCGTAATTTTTAACGATTATGGCTGGGTTGGACATCAACCTACCGAGATTCAGATCGGCCGATCTGATACACATGAAGACGTCACCTGGAATGGATCGGTAATGGCAAGATTCAGGATCCACACGATGATGTGGGGGCATGGCTCACATTTTATAGAAACCAATATCTATCAGGGACGTCAGGATATGGTCGTAATCGTTCCTTTTGTTGCGGGATATCACGATGCCACAAGATACAGTGGTAGCCGTGATTTTGTTATTTGGTTAAAAGGTAAATCAACTTATCATTTTATGTCAAATGTCCAGCAGAGCCCGAGGGTGTATGACAATGTTCAGAATTCATTACCTTATCAGGAAGAAAATGGCGTCGCTCATACATTTAAGAAAGCAATGGACGAAAATGTCAATGCGAATGGAATGATGTTAAGTGGCCAATTGTCAATACAGGGGGGGGGCAACAATTATTTTGCGGGGAATATTGGGATTGGTACACGTATACCATCAGAAAAACTTGAAGTTAATGGCAAGATACGCGCTAAGGAAATAAAAGTGGAAGCTAATAACTGGCCTGATTATGTGTTTAAAGCAGATTATAATTTGCGCAGTTTAGCTGAAACGGAACGATTTATAAATGAACATGGCCATTTGCCTGAGGTGCCGAAAGCGGAAGAAGCAGAAGCTGACGGTGTATTTCTGGGAGAAATGAACAAGATTCTGTTAAAAAAGATTGAGGAAATGACCTTACAGCTTATCCAATTGAATAATGAAATGAAGATACAAACGGAACAGGTCAAAATGCAATCAGAAAAAATAAAGTTGCTGGAAAGTAAATAGTGGTCATCAAATATTTCCAGTCAATAGTTAACACCTGAGGTAGGTAATTTAAACGATAGAATTTATAATTTAAAAATGAAAAGAATATTATTTCCGCTGTTGATGGTACTTTTGACTTTTGTCGCAAAAGGGCAGACTCCTGTACAGATTACAACAATACCAGGTAATGCCTTCGTTTACGTGGGGAGCCTCGAGCGTGCCGACAACGATGTGTCAAATTCACAGAAAATTATCATTAAGATTTGGGGAGGATCCTGGTTCTCTGATTCCAACGGAGAGACAAGCTTTTATATTTCAAATAGAAATGGGCTAAATGTTGTTCAGACCAATGTCGGCCCATATTCCGATAAGAAAATTTCTTTGAAAGCCTATAAGAATGGAACGAAAACGGATTTCTATATTGTCCCTAATCCCAATGAGTATACGTCGTTTGCGGTCAGCTCTTATTCCTATGGGCATACGTTGGACTCCAAATTTGTACAGATCACCAGTCAGGTGTCCGCGCCAGCGCTACCTGAAGTTTCGTTCACTATCATCCCTACATTGATGACCGATGGAAGTGGAAATGTAGGCATTGGTGCGCCGGCGTCACCTGGCCAAAAGCTTTCGGTCAACGGCAGTATACGGGCACGTGAAATTAAGGTCGAAACGGCAAACTGGCCGGACTATGTGTTTAAGCAAGACTACAGGGTACCTTCGTTAGAGGAGGTTGATGAATTTATTCAAAGAAATAATCATCTACCAGATGTTCCAAAAGCGGAAGTCGTGGAAAAGGAGGGGTATTCGCTCAATGAAATGGATAAAATTTTGTTAAAGAAAATTGAAGAGATGACACTACAACTGATTCAGCTGAACGAAACCGTAAAGAAACAGGCTGCCGAAATCGATAAATTGAGTAAAAAGTAAAGATGTTCACTCATTGCTGTAAGTCTAAGTTGCGGTATTTTATAAAAGCCAGGTTGTGTGACCTGGCTTTTTGCTTTTCCTAGTCATCCTTAAAATCGACTTTTCGGTAGTTTCATCCTACCGATAACATAGTCCTTCTTTTACTGCCATAGCCCCTGTATGAAGCCTAAGTTTGTTTAAGATTTAAAAACACAACATAATGGCAAATCAATTTCTTATTAAAAACAGGCTAGACGATATAAGGACTCTATCGGCGGCAGAACTTACAGCATTAACAAACGGTACCTATGACGGACTGCTACTATTGGGCTACCACCAGGCAAATGATACACCGCACCCGATCAATTACTATCTCAGTAACACTGCTGAGCAGGATAATGCCGGTAGCGTGATAGCTGTCGGTGGTAAAAAGCTGGAACATAAATTCACACAACAAATTGACAGTAGATACTTTGGTACCAAAGGAGATGGCATCGCTGACGATGCGGATGCACTTATCCGCTGCATCAAAAGTGCATTATATCACAAGGTACCTGTTTATATTCCAAAGACTGCTGCGCATTATAACGTTACCAAAAATATCCGGGTTCCGTTTGAAGTTGGGAGCAGAGTTAGGCTTGTTATTTTATCTAATGGTGCCTTGATTAAGCCCAATCAAAAGCTTACCCATAGTAAAGGTCAGAATATTTGGAACGTGACCCAAAACCGGGAGGTTAATGTTTTCAGCTTAGGGGCTGATGGAATATACCCTTATCCACCAAATTTGTACAATATTTTCGACAATAACGTTGGGCATAGCGTCGAGATAGACGGACTTGAATTTGATCTCTCGGTATACGATGCGGTCCCGTCTGCTACTCCTTATAATAATGACATTGTTTCGGCATTTCAAATCTCTGCAGAAAGGATTAGACTATCAAATATTCGCATCGATAACGGTATAGGAAGTGCGATTCGCTTAATGGGAGTCCGACGACTTAACCTTTCAAATATCACTGTGAATAATTTTGGAGGCCGCGACAAGAATCTTCCAATGACATTGCCCGATAGCTATGGGGATGCTTTGCATATCATGGGGACTAAACCCGGAGCCAGGTATGTGTTGGAGGGCTGTCATTTTGTAGGTAAGCAAACTGCTGGTAATTTTTCCCGATGTGGTATCGTTCATGAATTTATGATCAATTATAATAACCGTGAATCAAGCATGATCGTCCGGGATTCAACGATCGCAAACTTTTCCAAATGCTTTCATACAGAACAGACCGGTTATTTTCAGAATACCTTTGAAAATGTCAAATTTTTTAACTTTAATATGTTGGCTGCAAATGCAGCCAGTATTTCGGATATTACCTACCTAAACTGTGATGTTGAACAAAAAAATGTCGACGGACTAGAACAATTGGAAGCTTCGATACTATCTTATATCGAAAGTTCGGGCAATGCGGTAACGAAGTTTATCGGTGGGCGGATCAGCCAGATGACGACCATCCCGAACCGTAACGCACAGATTGGAAGTATTGTACTATTTCAGGGAGTCGATTTTTACAGTAATGGAAATAACCTGCGATTTTACGATGGTAAAAATGTTGTTTTTGATAGCTGTGTATTCAATGGTTTTGGTAGTGAAGATGCCAATCAATATTCAGTCTCAGGATGGGTGGCCAATGAGGCTGATTACTCTTTTAGCAACTGCTCGTTTTTAAATAATAGCAACCGGTATTTTAAATCCGATAATCAGTATCTACGTTTTCATGATTGTAAAAGTGAAAGCAAGGTGGATTCGTACACCTGCGGTAAAGATCGGCCGAAGAAATATTTTGTATCCAATATATTTCCGAAAGCTGACGATATCTTTCAGATCTATATCCCGTTTGTTGGTAGTGCAAATATCGATCTGAGTAATTATATACCACGGAGTTTTCTGGAAAGTTTGGGATTTTTTGCTGTCTTGGTCGGGACTAATAAAGATAACGGCCGAGGGTTCGATAATTTTAAGGAAATTGTGCGTAATGAGCAAGGTTATTACCTGATCAATCCCTATTGGCACAGCTCGGGATGGTGGCAGTATGACCGGCAGCTAAAAGGTACTATACCTGCTGGCTTTGAAGTCTCAACCTCAAATGGAGGATTAATCTGGTTGAATGCGCAGCGGGGGACTAATGTCAATGGTGTTTATCTCATTGTCTTCAGTAGAAAATATTGGGAATATTTTGGTGATAAATGGATTAAAAATATTCCTTAACGAATTTGTAGTTACTGTTCCTTTAAGTCCCTTAGTGAGTAAGGGACTTATTTTCAGCTTAAAAACATTTTACAACTAGTCCTTATTTCAAGATGCATTGAGTAAAGGATATGGAAATGTATAATATACGTTACACTTATTAATTAATATGTTTTTCTTGAAATTTTTTATAAGCGATTTTTTTTTGAGAACACTTTTTTTAAATATTTTTTTATTGTAATTTCCATTAAAATTTAAGAAAACAGACCTTTTCTTGATTTTAGCTAACAAATAGACTGTATTGATGAAAAGTAATTAACCTAGATTTTGTTCAAAGGGAACTGATCTTTATTTATCCATTATTAACAATTATGAAAAAGTCTCCATTAGGACTGTTCCTTCTCCTTAGTTTTTGTGCTTTAGGAAGCAAAGCACAAAATTTAATAAATCTCAACGAATGGGTAACCGGCAGCGGAAGCATTACTGGCTTTTCGTTAAATGGGCTTGTCTCCGAAAATGAGCGCGAATGGGGAATAGGTCCATCGGGTACTCAGGTGGTGCTTTGGACTGCCAAACCTAGTGGCGACCAAAATGGCGATGGTGGCTTTGTGGCGCCTACGACTGCCATTAATAATCAGAAAGCCTATCGTTATACCATATGGCTCAAGAAAAAAAATTCGACGGACGGTTATAGTTATCTAGGTTGTGAAGCTGGTGTAAATAACCTGGACGGAAGCGCCAATAACAATCCTTATTTTTGGTATGGTGACCTGCCCGAATTGAACAGGTGGTATTTATTGGTCGGCTATGTGCATGGTTCGGGAGACGCTTCTACTGTAAGTTCAGGTGGAATTTATGATGGTGTTACCGGTAGGAAAGTCGTTTCCATAACCGATTTTAAATTTCCGACGACAGCAACTTCAACTCGTCTGAGAAGCTTTCTATTTTATGATCCAAATGTCAACGACAGACAGTATTTCTATGGGCCAAGGCTGGAAGAAGTCAACGGCAATGAACCAACCATTAGTGCGCTCTTGGGTAATCCGGTAGGCGCGGGTGATTTTTATTTTTCGGGAAAAGTTGGCATCAAGACACAGGCTCCAGGGGATTATGACCTGGCTGTCAACGGAAAGATCCGGAGCCAGGAAATAAAAGTGGAAACTGCGGGATGGGCAGACTATGTCTTTGAAGAAGATTATAAACTACCGACTCTGGAAGAAACCGAAAAATTTATCAAAAAAAGCGGTCACCTTCCCGATGTTCCTAAAGCAAGTGAAGTTGAAGCTAACGGTGTCTCATTGGGGGAGATGAATAAGATTCTGTTGAAGAAAATTGAGGAGCTGACGTTGCAGGTGATTCAATTGAATAAGACTGTTCAGCAACAGGATAAAGATATTAAAGATTTAAAGGCTCAAAAATAAAGATATATAATTAATTATTAAAACCTGATTAAACTGATAGTTATGAGAAAAAAACAAAGTTTAAGCGTAGCTTATAGGATTTTATTATCCCTTTTTATCATTGGAAGTCATCTCATGGCGATTGGACAAACCCCTAAAATTAGCGGCGTAAAAGATGGATTCGATAATCTGTTCGCTTCTCCTACTGCCAGCAGTCTAGGACAATATGGAGGTATAAATGTTGGTTTAGCATCGGGCACTGCTAATAAAACTATCGACCTATACAATTTTGTTCAAGGCTCACTGCAAGTTCCGCTGCAAATAAGCTACTCCAGTAATGGATTACGCGTAAACGAAAATGGGGGAATTGTAGGTACCACTTGGAAAGCAAATATTGGAGGTGTGATTCGTCGAACTATTATGGGTGAAGACGATGAACGGAATACTACTCCTCTACCAGCTACTTTCAACCCTTACGGTATGGATCAACAAACACTTAATTATGTGAGGGGTATGATCAGCTATGGTATCAATGCAAGTTCTTACGATGGTGAGCCTGATATTTATAGCTTTAATTTTGGAACTTACTCAGGTACTTTTATATTCGATCAGAATAAAAATGTCATATTGCTGAGTTACAATGGAATAAAAATAAAAAGAATCTCGCAAAGAACTTTTGAAATTTATACACCAGATGGAGTGAAGTATGAATTTGGAAATAATTTTGTTGAGACAACTTATAAGATGGGTAGTGGTTGTGGTAAAGTTTTCGCAAATCAAACTAATACAGCTTTTTTTTTGTATAAGATCACTCATCCTGACGGAACAGTCATAGATATGTCCTACCAAAGTGATCGTTATTCTTATGCTGTCGGTGTGAACGAAACGCAAACTTATAGAATAGACAATATTCCTCAAACTGTACCGTGCAATTCGGGTGAACCCCTCAATACAACTACAAATTGTGCTTCTTTGATGTCTACAGCGACCTACCTATTGACGGAGATTAATTCAAATAGTGGCAAGGTGGCACTGAGTTATATGGATCATAATGCTGCAGATGGGAAAGTACTTCAACGTATAAAAGTGTATAATAATGAATCTATTAAACCATTAAAGCAGATAAATTTTATTTATCTAGATCATACATCGATTGCGCGCTTCAGTGTAGTTAATCAAAATCTTCAGAATCGTACAAATCTTGGGCATAGAAGTTTCTTAACAGAATTGCAATTTATTGATGAAAGTGAAAATATTGATTCAAAATATAAGTTTGTATATCAAAATCTTAATGATTTGCCGAGTAGATTTTCCAATAGTCAAGATTATTATGGTTATAATAATGGAAAATCCAATACAACGTTGATTCCTCCGCCTAAAAACAAATTTTGGGGTCAATATTTTAACTATGCTACAGCAAACCGAGATCCAGATGGAGTATATGTTGGAGCGGGTATGCTTTCAAAAATAATTTATCCAACAGGAGGTCAGGACAGTTTAATTTATGAAGCTAATACTGTATGGAGAGATTATATTATTCCAGGGAATTATACATCTGTCAGAGTGGATGCACAAGGAATAGGTAATTTAGGTACCGGGACAAATACATCCGGAATTTTTACTGTTCCATTTAGCCAAAGAATAAAGTTTCAAATTTCATGCGATATTACAGCGACAGATGGCCCCTATCCAGGAACAGGTCGGGTAACACTATTGAAAAACGGAGCAGGTCAGATAACCAATAGTGTTCAAGCTTATCAAAATTCAAGTTTTGAAGCGGATTTAGATCCGGGTTATAATTATCAGGTCAAGATTGAAGCTGGAAAAGGTAATTTCGTCACAGCTTCGGTCCAATTTAATTATCAAATAACGCCAGATGTAAGATCGTTCAAAAATCAGAATAGTGGTGGGGTTCGTATTCAAAAAGTTATTACGAAAGAAAACGGAAATACATACGAAAAGAAGTACAGTTATCATAAAGTGGATGATCCTGATAAGAAATCTACTGGATCAGTAAGTTTTGAACCTATTTATGAGTGGCATATGAATGGTATTTATCGCTGTGAAGTTTCAGACCCCGTGGGTCAGATTTCTTATTTTGGCCTGTACGAAAAACACATCTTACAATCTAATCCGATTTTTGGGTATGCTTTATATGACTCTGCTCCTCAGTATTATTCGGATGTAATTGAGGAAAATAGTCAGGATAATAGTGGTACAATTTATTCGTTCATGGATTATCCCAATGCAAGACCATTGCTTTTTCGAGGACAGGAATTTAACGCACCATGGACTAGCAATGCTAATTTTAATGGGCTGGAAATGAGTCGGCTTGTATTTAAATATCTAAATGGACAACGTATTCCATTAAAGAGTGTGTCGACTTCTTATAAACAAGACGAAAGAGTACTGAGAACATATAGGGCATATGTTGTAAACGAACGTTATCTTAGCTTTACTAACCCTAATACTGACTGGGAGCCTTTGGATCTTATGGGTTATGATCATAATCAAGGATGGATCTATCCTGATACCATTCGGACAAAAGATTATGCAACGAATGGAGTTGATTTTAATGAAACTGTGGAGGCTTTTTTCTATGATAACCCAACAAATGCATTACTGTCTCGCCATACTATTCTCGATGGCAAATCGAATAGACTTGTTACCCATACATTGTATCCAAATGATTATGCCCCTGGTACTTCTTTCATTGACAATATGGCCTCAAACTATATCACGGGGCTTCCGATTGAAAGTATAACGTATCGAGATTTAGGTTCGGTAAAAAGTATTGTTTCGGGAACAATTAACAAATATCGTCCAGGAGGCAGAGGCCTTATCGAGTCTCGACAGGCCCTATCCTCTATTAATCCTGTGCCGCTTAATATGTTTAAATTCAGTAATCGTTCCTTAGGAACACAGCCTCCATTGGGAAGCCCGGCTATATTTAGCGCTGATACTCGATATTCAGATGAAATTAAGATACTTTCTTACAATTCATTTAATAAGCTACAAGAACTTAAAAAATTAGAGAATCCTACTACTGTTTACCTTTGGGGCTATATGGGCCAATATCCAGTGATGGAGATCAAGAACGCAACATATGCGGAAGTTGCAACAGCGCTTACGCAAGCGGCTATTGACAACCTGAACCTAGTCGCACAGACAGAAGCCACTATGGAGGCGCTGGTCAAGGTTGCCGCCGATAAGCTACGAGCCGGCCTTCCAAATGCCTTGGTGACGAGTTATACGTACAAGCCTTTAGTCGGCATGACCAGCAAAACAGATGCACGTGGGATAAAAGAGACCTATACGTACGATGGCATGCAACGTATGAGGGCGATCCTTGACCATCTTAATTATGTGAATAAGTCCATCGATTACCATTATAGACCCAACTAAGCTTTTCAGTTATGAAAAAGAACTTTTTAATCTTACTATCATTAGTTGTATTGGGGGCTGTCCATGGCCAGGCACTGGTAGATGATCTTCCCCTGACTTCTTATAATGGTCAAACAAATATCCAGGCCCTCAAGAGCATTACCTTAAAAGATGGCTTCTATATTCCAGTACAGCCAGCAGGTAAAACTGTAACGATCAGTATTTCCGGCTTTCAGAATCTTGTGAGCACTCCGACAGCAGGTCAGAATTATATCCTGACACGGACTTTTCGAGATACGGTAAAGCTTGCTCAACTTGGGAACCAGCGCACGATCGGGCAGGAGAACCAGAGTATCCAATACTTTGACGGGCTGGGTAGACCGAGTCAGACGGTGCAACTTATGGCCAGTCCAACTTACAAAGATATCGTGCAGTATATAGAATATGACGGGTTTGGACGTGAGTCGACGAAATATCTTCCCTATGGCGAGAAGTCAGGCAATGGCAGTTTTCGGACGGGAGCTAAAACGACACAGTCGGACTTTTACAAGGACGGTATAGGGTGGGATGCAGCAGTGGTGAAGACGGCAAATCCCTATTCCGTTACTGTCTTTGAGAACAGCCCGCTGAATCGTGTACTGGAACAGGGGGCACCGGGGTCGGCCTGGCAGCCATTGGCAGTTGTAGGAACAGGGCATACGGTAAAAACGGACTATGGCACCAATACGGCCACGGGGCTTGATGTTGTTAAGCTATGGACGGTAACGGCAAGCGGAGCCAGTGGTACGACGAACTATGGTGCTGGGAAACTCTATCGTACCACTGTCAGGGATGAGAATACTGTAAATACGGCTATACGTATTGGTTCGGTGGATGAGTACAAGGATGTTGAAGGACGTGTTGTCCTCAAGCGTGTGTGGGAGAGCGAAAGCAAGGCACTCGATACTTATTATGTTTATGATGATTTTGGGGACCTGCGTTATGTGATCCCGCCGGCAGTGACGGGGACGGGTTTTAGTGAGCTTTTAACGGATGCTACTTATGTTAATTTTGACAATTATATCTATGCTTACAGGTACGATGAACGTCGCAGGCTGATCGAGAAAAAGATCCCTGGAAAAGGATGGGAATATCTGGCGTATAACAAAAATGATCAGGTTGTGCTTACACAGGATGCCGAGCAGCGGGTACGAAAAGAGTGGGCCTACAACAGATATGATGCATTTGGACGTATTACTTCCAGAGGACTTTATATCAATACGGCAAAGGTAACCCGAGCGGATGTGAGCGGGCTTGTGAATGCGACGGCAGGACCGCTCTGGGAGACGCGCGTGGGAGATGATTATCCAGCTCTTGCAACTACTTTTCCGCTTGCTGGTCCAGGTATTACGATTACGCCGCTCATTGTCAATTATTACGATGACTATACCTTTGCCGAAGCGACTACACTTCCTGCCAGCGGAATCACCAAAAGTACCAAGATCAAGTCACTGCAGACCGGTAGCAAAATCTACAGGACAGATGGTACCCAGCCGCTGCTCACAGTATTATATTACGATGACTACGGCAGGGTGATCCAGAGCGCTTCGAAAAACCATCTTGGGGGCACGGATTATGTGACCAATACCTATAATTTTCCGGGCGAGTTGCTGACTAGTACCCGGGTACATACACCGGCGACAGGGGCTACAACAACTATCGTGACCACCAATGAATATGACCATGTTGGTAGACTGGTTTCGACCAAAGAGAAGATCGGTTCTCAGACTGAGGTGACTCTGGCATCCAATAGCTACAATGAGATCGGCCAGCTGAAAAGCAAAGCTGTGGGCAAGGCTGGCACGGAGACTTCCTTTGTCAACAGTACTACCTATACCTACAATGAGCGGGGCTGGCTAAGTAAAAGTACATCGCCCAAATTCAGCCAGCAGCTGAAATACCAGGATGGGACAAATCCACAGTGGAACGGCAATATCAGCCAGCAGCTTTGGGGCGATGATGCGACGCTACCCAACACGTTTAGCTATCAATATGATAAGCTGAACAGGTTGACCAGTGGTAGCAATGGCCAGACAGGGGTAGCGAGTATAGCTGAGGTGATTACCTATGATGATCTTGGTATGGGCAATATCAAGACCCTGAAACGAGATGCCCTTGTTGCCACGACATATACCTATACCGGCAATAAACTGATGAGCCTGAGTGGCGGCTTGACAGGAAGCTATACCTACGATGCTAACGGTAATGCCAAAACTGACCGTATGGGGATGGCGATTACCTATAATTACCTGAACCTGCCGCAAACGGCCAAAAAAATAGGGGTGGACGTAGCATTTTTGTATAATTCGGCTGGAGTGAAGCTGCAGAAGCTTTCGAAGATCGGCACAGCACCTAACATAATCACCACCACCAGGGATTATGTGGGTGGTATCGAATACAATAATGGTACTATTGATATTATCCATAATTCGGAGGGCTATGCCCAACGGAATGGAACAAACTATGTGTACCATTATAATCTGACTGATCATTTGGGCAATGTACGGGCTACATTGAAACGTGGTAACAGCCCTACAGCAGTTGATGTAGCGCAGCGGGACAATTATTATCCCTTTGGTAAGCGTAAGGTTGTGGCAGGCGGAAATAATAATTATCTTTATAATGGTAAGGAGATCCAGGGCGAGCTTGGGGATCAGTACGATTACGGCGCTAGGTTCTACGACCCGGAGATAGGTAGGTGGAATGTAGTAGATCCGATGGCTGAGATTAGCAGGAGATGGTCTCCTTATAACTATGCCTTCGATAACCCAATTAGATTTATTGATCCTGACGGTAGGATTTCTAAGGAATTTGTAAATAAACTTTTTCGAGAATCGAAAGGAAATGAGACTACGTGGAAAAATCAAGGAGATGGGGGATTCATAAACGACAGTAATCCTGAAAGCAAGCCAATATATGACAAGGAAAATAATAGTGGTAATGAAAATAATAGGGCACAGCAAGACGGTGGACTAATATTAAGTGTTCCGACTAATCCTTTTAGTTTTAATTTTAAGAAAATTGGCGAATCTTATTACACTAATGTAACTTATGAGGAGATATTCTATGATTATAATTTTAATAACAGAGGGATAGGTATTTTGGAGGTTTTCATAAATAGTTTAAATATAAGGATTAATTCAAGAAAAAGAAATGGGCAATTTGCAGGTGCACTTATGACTAAGATTGAATTAGCTTTAATAATGACAAAAATACGATATGATATATTTCGAAAGTTTTCTAAGAGAGAATTTGTTGATGATGATGAGGCAATTGATTATTTAATAAAGAGTTTAAATGTTGCAATAAAGGCCAATTTTGGAGGAGGTGAAGCTCAATTAAGAAGACCAAATAAATGGATTGGCGCTGCAAAATCTAACTTAATATATCTGTTTCCCTAGATTTAAAATGAAAATGAAAAAAAAAGATAAAAGTTATATTCAAGGTGTAAGTATAAATATGCACTCAGGTGAAAATGACAACAGGTCCGTTTTATTTAGTGATGGTTTTACTACATTAGTGGGTAAGAATGGTATTCCCGACTTGCTTTTAACTACTCTAAACTTCGAAAGGGCAAATATTCCTAAAAATTTAAATAAAAATTTGAGCAGAATTACAAAAATGCATGTTTCTGTTAATCCTTCATATAGATTTAAGGCTAATAGAGATTATTTTCAACTCCCAAATTGGTTAAAGGATTTTAGTAAACTTGAATTTCTAGGATTGAGTAATTTTGAAATTTCTGATTTGTCATATTTAGCGAATTGTCCATTAAATACTTTACAAATGACAAATGTTAAGATACAAGATATTGAAAATGTAATAATTGACATTTTGGCAATTTCAACATTGGAATTATTTATTTATGATTCATCTTGTGTTGAATTAATGAAACAACTAAATAGAATCAAAGAAATTAATTTAAGATTTCAAAATTATAATATGGCCTTGTAAAGATTAATTTTTGTAATTTGATGATTTGTGCAGGTGCAAATGTGCTTAATTTGCAGTTGAATGGAGATTTTGAAACTTTTGTCAGACAGTTTTGACAATTTAACTATTAATCTGAGAACCTTCAGGTCCGTTTTTATTTATTTTAATGGTTTTATTTCTTTTAATTTTGAACCTGCTCTAAAAGGTTCAGGATATCCTTTCAAAGCAGGAGTACAAGGTGGGCTTCTTAAAGCAAAAGTTGGAGGTAGTATTTTAGAAGGGAGTTTATCGGCGAAGAAAGAGAAAACAACTGCAACATGTAAAAAATTACACTCTTATCTATTCAGAGAACTATTTTCCAACTACTAAGACTTAAATAATTAAAAAATTCCGAATCAAAAGTTCAAAAGAATCTCCAATAGTAGGATAGAAGTACTGTCAGAGTTAAACGAAAATATTTATATTAGCGCTGATTAAATTAACTTGGGAAAGAAATTGTTATGAAAAGATTCTACAAAAAGCGGTTAAAGGCCTATAGTCTCACGGAAATCCTTGTGGTTATGGTGATTATCGGTATACTGGTGTTGTTGGCGTTACCTAACTTGATGCCACTGATTACCAAAGCCAAAAGCACCGAAGCCAAAGTACAGCTTCAACATTTGCAGACTCTGGAGAAAAATTATTTTTTCGAAAAGTCCAAATACAGCGGCAACCTGGATGAAATCGGTTTTGTGCAGGAGAAATTAAGTACCGACGGGAAAGATGGAAAAGCCAACTACCGAATCGAAATTGTTCGGGCCGATCAGAATACTTTTCTAGGAAGAGCAACTGCAGTAGTGGATTTCAATGGCGACGGCAAGTTCAATGTGTGGGAAATAGACCAAGATAAAAACCTAAAAGAGGTTACCGCAGATTAACATGTGGTGGACCATATCCATTGCTGTTCTTTTAATCGGCATAGCTTATCAGGATTTTAAACAACGCGCCGTAAGCATTGTTCTCTTTCTTTTACTAGCCATACTGCTTTTGGGACTTAAGTTGACACAAAGTTATTGGCAGGACACTTATCCGGATATCTTGGCCAATATCTTGTTTTTGACTTTTCAAATGGGTGCCATTCTGGTCTATTTCAGAGTCAAAGAAGGGCAATGGGGACGGATCATGGATCGAAAGCTGGGCTGGGGGGATATCGCGTTTTTGCTCTGCATATTGTTGTATATGCCCTTTCTGAACTTTTTTCTTTTCCACATCGTCAGTTTAATTACCGCATTGTTGATTGCTATGGTCAACAAAAATTGGCGGCATCCGCAAAAAGGTATTCCACTGGCTGGTTGCCAGGCTTTACTTTTTTTAGGGTATTTTATTGCCGAACGGATGAATTGGATTGATTGGACTGTGATCAGTCGATCGTTGATGTCATAGTATAGAAAAGTATACCGAATTATTAACAAAGAAGCATTGTGGGGACAGGTTATCATTTTTCAACAGAAATACTGCATGCAATCTCCCGGGATATCGCATGGCACTACCGTATTATTCCATTTAACCGGAATAGTAAGGAAATTCATTTTTATACAGATCGATCCACGGACCTATCCGGGCTGGAGAATGAGCTGGCTATCCTCTTTGATGAGCATATTATCCTGGAGATTACTTCATCGGCCCAGATCGAAGAGTGGCTCAATAAGCATTACTTTGGCGAAAAACAGTCGGAAGGAAATGAAGCTGTCAAAAATCTTGTCTTTAATGCAGATTTTCTTGATAATTTAATTTACGAAGCAAAACAGCTCAAAAGCAGTGATATTCATATCGAAACTTATGAAAACCGCTGCCGTGTGCGGGTGCGTATCGATGGAATGATGGTGGAGCGGTATGTGCTGAAAAGAGAGGATTATCCGGCTTTGATCAACAAGATCAAGATCATGTCCAACTTGGATATTGCCGAAAAACGCCTGCCACAAGATGGCCGTATCCATTACAGACGTAATCAGGATCAGTTTGATATTCGGGTTTCGGTACTTCCTACACTCCATGGGGAAAAGGTCGTGCTGCGTCTGCTGAACAACAATGCCACCAATATCCAGCTGGATAAACTGGGGATGTCTCCGGAGGATTATGAAAATTACCTACACGGAGTGAAAAAGCCCAATGGTATTTTGCTGATCAGCGGACCTACTGGTTCGGGTAAGACAACGACCTTATACGCTACATTAAAACACTTAAATAAGACCACAAATAATATTCTGACCATCGAAGACCCTATCGAGTATACACTGGAGGGTATCAACCAGGTACAGCTAAAGGAAAATATCGGACTGAGCTTTGGTGCTGCACTGCGTACTTTCTTGCGTCAGGATCCGGATATTATTATGGTGGGGGAGATCCGTGATCCCGATACCGCCAATATGGCCATTCGGGCAGCGCTAACAGGACACTTAGTATTGTCCACCATCCACACGAATTCTGCATGGGGAACGGTATCGCGTTTGATCGATATGGGGATTCCCAATTTTTTGATCGCCAATACCCTAAATACTTCTGTAGCCCAGCGTTTGGTGCGCACGCTTTGCCCCAACTGTAAACGGGAGGAGGAGCTGACAGCTGATCTTTATCCAAGACAATTTAAACCTTATTTTACGGTGCATAGGCATGCAGTTGCCGTAGGTTGTGCTTCTTGTTATTTTACGGGTTTTAAAGGGCGAAAAGCGGTCTATGAGATTATTCCGATGGATCAGGGTCTGGTGGAAGAGATCAAAAAAGGGAATATGCGGGTGGACGAGCAACTGAAAGAACGAAAAATAAAAACACTTGGTGAAAATGCATTTGAGCTTTTCGCTGCCGGGGAAACAACGATAGCCGAAATCTATCCATTACTATTCAATTATTGATGATGAGTTTGAGAACATTATATTTAACCTTATTGCTATTACTGTCTTTTAGCATCAGCACTTTTGCTCAAAATGCGACAGAAAACTATGCGCGCGTAGAACAACGGCTGGAGGCGTTGGCAGGAACAGTACCTGGATTACAAAAGAAGGTGAAACTTTCCGTTTCGGGCGTTACGGCGCAGGAATTTCTACGGGCTCTCGCGCAGTCCAATGACTTGAATATCAATGTAGATCCTACGTTGAGTTTTTCCATTGTCAATAACTTTACAGGCGAAACCGCTAAGAACGTACTGCTATTTTTAGCGAAGACGTATGGTCTGGATATCGATGTGATCGGTTCGATTATGACGATCAAAAAATTACCAGAGCCTCAACCTGTTCAGATCGAGAAGGATATCAAGGTTCAGTACAATACATCAAGCGATGGACTAGGCTATGAACTGCAGAATGATCCCTTGGGTAAGGTGGCACAAAGGATCAGTTCACTTTCGGGTAAAAACTTAATCGTGCCCACACCCTTGCTCCAGAAGACCGTGACGGGATTTATGGCTGAAGCGCCATTTGAAACGGCATTGGAAAAATTGGCCTATGTGAATGGGTTGAAATACCGCAAGACCAATGACAATGTGTATGTATTTGAGTCCTTGATCCCCGGAGAGGAACTGTTTATCAACGACGACCGGCAAACGGATGTTCGTTTTAGACCGGACAATGCAAGTAATCCTGCAAATGGAGTGAATGGAATGAATCCGGGCATGGGTGGCGGTCAGCCAGGTAACTATGCACTTTATGGAAAAACGGAAGAGGGTAGGGGAAAGCGTTTCACGATACAGGCAACCAATACGCCAATTATCGAATTGATTAAACGTGCGTCCGAGGAAGCTAATGTTAATTATTTCATCTATAGCCAGATTGACGGAAATATTACCACCAATGTAAAAGATATTTCCTTTGACCAGTTCCTGACCTCTATTTTTCAGGGAACACCGTATACCTTCCGGATGGACAAGGATACCTATTTAATTGGAAACCGTCGCAACGAAGGACTACGTGATAGTAAGATCGTGCAGCTGCAACACCGGTCGATCGATACCATCATGATGATGATTCCGATGGATTGGCGGAAAGACGTTGAGATCAAAGAATTTAAGGAGCAGAATATGTTATTGCTTTCAGGATCGGGACCCCAGATCCGTGAAATTGAAACTTATGTGAAGCAGCTGGATAAATTAGTACCGATGGTATTGATTGAAGTGACGATGTTGGACATACAAAAAGGGAATACCATTAAAACAGGGATCAAAATGGGGGTGGACTCCATTTCTCCTAAAGTAGGAGGTAGCCTTTCTGATGGCTTTACCTTTGGTTCCGGATCTATTAACCGTTTTCTTTCTCAGCTCGGAAAGAACAATTCCTTTAATCTCGGGCGTGTAACCCCTAATTTTTATGTGCGTTTACAGGCCTTGGAGGAGAATAAAAACGTAGAAATTAGATCTGTACCTAAACTTTCAACCCTAAATGGGCATAAAGCGACATTAAGTATAGGCAGTACACGGTACTATGAAATCAAAACACAAAACGTATTTCCCGGATTAACAAATACAAATGTCTTTACCTCTCAATTTAACAAGGTTGATGCGGATCTGGCCATCGACATAACGCCGGTTGTTTCCGGGGATGATCAGATTACCATGAAGATTAAAGTAAATATTTCTGACTTTATTGGAACACCAAAAGATAATCAACCACCGCCAACATCAAATAGTAAGTTTGAGTCCATCATCCGTGCCCGTAACGAAGATATGATTGTATTGGGCGGGATTGAGCGTACCGAAAACAGTAATAGTGGGAGAGGGTTACCACTTTTATCCCGTATTCCTATTTTGAAATGGCTATTTAGCAGCCGAGAGAAAAGTACACAGAAGGTTGTATCAGTTGTCTTTATTAAACCAACGATATTGTATTAGTCCATGTTAAACAGGATCAAGGAAAAATATCGATTACATACTTGCGTCGGCATTTCGCTTCGACAGGATTCTGCCGGTCTTTCCATTCGTTGTTGCAAGGTCAAGTTGGAAAAAGACCAACTTGAAATTGAAGATACCTGGGAGGTAGACGACTGGGAACTTATCGCAAACAATAAGTACAAAGATACACCCGTTGCACTTCACCTTGATTCGAGACAGATCCTTATCAAAGAGACAGCACCTATGGATCTGGATGAGGAGCGGTTGAAGTCTATATTCCCCAGCTATGATGCGGATCGTTTTTATCATGGGCAGTTGCAAGGAGAATCAAAGCAATGGGTGGCTTTTGTGCGAAAGGATTATATTGTGGAGATGATCGACAGATTTGCTGTCAGCGGATATCAGGTTATCAAAGTGTTTATCGGTCCCTTTGTGCTCGACGCAATACTTGGTCAGATCAATAGTTACGATGATGCCTATACCTTTGACTGGCATTCCATACGGATAGGTGCTGAAAACAAACAATGGCAACAATATCGGTATGGGCAGGAGTTCGAGAGCCGATTTGCTTTAAAGATTGGCGACCATCCGATTAAAGCGCAGTATGTGACCGCTTATGCAACTGCTTTTTCAACTTTGATGGCCGATTATATCCCGGAGTATGGGCTGCTTATTCCCGAAGTGGAAGAACAACGTCAAAGCTGGCTCGAAAAACAAAAGTTCAACGTAAATCTACTGATTCTAGTTGCTGTTTTTTTTCTTTTACTGCTAGTGAACACGTTCTTATTTAGTTATTATTATCAGGAAAATATGGCCTTGGGAGACCGGGTAAGTAGTCAACAGAGCACGGTGCAGGATTTAGGAAAGTTAGAAGAGGCAATAAAGAGCAATGAACAGCTATTGGCTGAACTGGGATGGAATGGTGGTGTTTCCAAAGCCTGGCTGCTGGATCAGATCGGCTATTCCATCCGGCAGTTTACGCAGATCAGCCTGGCACAGATCCAGGTCAATCCGCAATCAAAAGGACTGGGGAATACAGTGATTCAACAGGCTGACCAGATTATCATCAAAGGGAATAGTCCAACTTTGGAAATGCTCAATCTGTGGCTGCGTGAACTCAAGAATAATCCCTGGATCGCAAAGGTCAGTATCGAGGAATATGGCAACAAGCAACAGGATGAAACGATGGATGCCTTTACCATAAAGATAAACTACAATGATAAAGTGGAAGGAAATTGACTATAAAAAACGCAACAAGCTGCTGTTTGCGGGTGCTGGGGTTCTCCTGGTGCTTGCCTGGTTTTTGGCCTTCCAAAAGACCTATCTGGCTTATCGTGAAAATACACGTTTGAATAGTCTGATCGGCAATGACATCAGCAATAGTACGCAGTTTGATTTTACACGGAAGAGTAAAGTTTTGGATAGCCTGAGTAAAGTTTATCAAAGTGACTCGGCAACCTGGAACGATAATTTCCTTTCAGAAGCAAGCCGGGCGATTAATTCACCGCGTATTCAGGTCTATTTCAATAATCTTCCTAAGAATGCCATGCAGGTGGATAGTGCTGCTGTCAAATCCAAGAGCTTAACCTTAAAGGGAGACTATCGGTCTATAGTCGCTTCCATTGCCGAACTGGAAAAGATCAATACTTTGGGCTATCTGAGCACGGTGACTTTAAAGTTTGATAATAGGAGAGTATCGGCCAACGAACGTAAAGTAATTGAAGGGGAAGTGGGATTTAAGGTGAAGTTGAAAAAGTAAGAAATCTATTAACAAAATAGTATGAAGATAGCTTTCTTGTGTTCAACAGTTACCAATAAGCAAAGAAATAGTAGTGTTCATTTCGAAGCATATTTATATTTCAAGTTAACAGCGATTCTCGGTTAAGAGTGCCTGTTTTTTAAGTAAATTTTTAAAAATGAAATTATTTGTTATGAGAGTATTGAAATTCAACTGCCTGTTTATAGGCCTTTTTTTATTCCCAATTTTAAGTTTGATGGGGCAGGAATCAACTAATCTGATTCTTACTGGAGAAAATTCATGGATTTTTCATACGCCCGATGATGGAAGAACTAGTCTTCATATTGCTCCAAGAATTAATGATGATTGGGATTGGAGTCTCTACCAACTTGATAGTGCTGGGATGATGTATACTAAAGGTTTGAAGACAAATGATATAGCAGTAAATGGCAATGTTAAGGCAAAAGAGATAAAAGTGACCACATCAGCTATTGACTGGCCTGACTATGTATTCGAGGATGGCTATCGATTGCCGAGTTTGAAAGAAACAGCGGAATTTATTGAGAAGAACAAACACCTGCCTGGTGTGCCTAAAGCTACTGAGGTTGAGGGAAATGGACTGTCTTTGGGCGAAATAAATAAAATTTTACTGAAAAAGGTCGAGGAATTGACTTTACATCTGATAGAAAAGGATAGGAAAATTGAAAATCAAGACAAGAGATTGGAAAAGTTGGAAGATATTGTTGAAAATTTAACAAACAGAAAGTAATCTTCAAATCAATAAAAATTATGAGAAAAGAGAATCTATTGAAATTGGGTGCTTTATTGCTTTTTTGCATTCCGTTCACATCGAAAAGTCAATCAACTTATTTAGTTATTCCAGATACGCGTAGCGTCGCTACAGCGCCTGGAGATTATGTGAGATCCTTAAAGTCAGATTTTAAAATGGGCACATCTGTCGGACTTCCTGATGCCACATATCATACGCTTGTTGGTCTTAGAGGCTGGTTTGATGATTCTGGTGGTCCTGCACATGAAATGGCTTTCTCAAATTCCAAGGGGATTTACTACCGTACGGGCACGCTAGCTGCAGGCTGGGGAATCTGGCGAAAGATTTTGGTAGAAAATACGGCCGGTAATGTAGGTATTGGAACCGATGTTCCGAAGGAAAAATTGTCTGTAAACGGAAAAATCCGGGCTCATGAAATAAAAGTCGAAACGACTAACTGGCCAGATTATGTGTTTGCTGATGGATATCAATTGCCAAGTCTGAAAGAAACAGCGGAATTTATCGAGAAGAACAAGCATCTTCCTGGTGTGCCGAAGGCTACTGAGGTTGAACAAGATGGACTGTCATTGGGCGAAATGAATAGGATTTTGCTTCAAAAGGTCGAGGAGTTAACTTTGCATTTGATAGAAAAGGATAAGAAGATCGAAAAGCAAGATGAAATCTTGAGCAATGTGCTCGAGCGTTTGAAAAAACTGGAGAAATAAGTATAAAAATAGACCACTAATTCTATTATTACAAGAATTGATCAATTATGAAACAGGAAGGTATCTATTTAAATAACTTTTTAGAAAATGTGTTATTTTCTAAAGTTGCAGTGCTATTATCATTATTAATGTTATTCGGGACGAACCAAATACAAGCACAAGTATTTCCAGATATTGCACGTGTATTGGTAGGAGGAACTCCAGAACATGGTATAAAAATAAAAACGAATATTCCGTTTGAGTCATCAGCAGATATGGTTTCGCTAGAAATCAAAGGGTACAGTTATGGCCTTACTGCACCCCTTGATCTTCATTTATGCTTCTATCTATATTATAATTCTGATGGGCAAACTTATGTTTACAGACCAGTCATTTCATCGTAAGGTGGTCATACACCGACAGTACAGATAGGAAAGGAAGATAACAAAGTGTTTATTTTTATAGATGAAAAAGTATATTATCAAAAACTCTATCTAAATGCATTTTCTGGTTTTGATCGACCTCAGTTTTATACTAATTGGCAGATTGTCGATGAGGCGAAAGCAGGATCCAACATAGTTGATGCAACCTATATGAATCGATTTAGAGGGATATTTTTTTTCCTTTTGGAACATGGGCATCTGGCGGAAACGTTGGTATAGGGACGGAGTTTCCCACTGAAAAATTGTCTGTCAAAGGAAATATTCGCGCACAAGAGGTTAAAGTTGAAACAGCAAATTGGCCTGACTATGTATTCGAGGATGACTATCAATTGCCGAGCTTGACAGAAACAGCTACATTTATTGAAAAGAATAAGCATCTTCCTGGGGTGCCGAAAGCTGCAGAAGTCGCGGAGGATGGCCTGTCTTTGGGTGAAATGAATAAAATTTTACTGAAAAAGGTTGAGGAACTGACACTTCATATGATCGATAAGGATAAGCGGATAGAGGCTTTGGAGAAAAAGCTAAGCAAAAATCAATAACTAATTTTACTATAACGGTACCTGCACTTTAGCTTATTGTGTTTCTAAAGATTTGATGATTAAGATAGGTCTGAGAATCATCATCAGATTGAGAAGCGATATAAAAAGGAGCAAATAGATAATGAAAATTATCTATTTGCTCCTTTTTATTTAGATTGGAAATTAACGTTTCTGCGTTTTCAATGCCTGAACTTCATTTTTCAAACTTTTGATTTCTCGACTTTGGTCAATTAAGTAAAGCGTCATTTCCTCAATTTTCTGAAGTAGCTGGCGGTTCAGCTCCCCTAAGGCTACGCCATTTTCCTCGACTGATTTTGCAGGAGCTATATTGGGCAAATGTTTATTTTCTTTTACAAAACTTGCAAGTGAATCCAGGGGCATCAGTTGATGATCGTCATTGAAAACATAGTCAGGCCATGGATTGGCTTCAACCTTAATTTCTTTTGCCCGAATCGTTCCATTTACAGCTAATTTTTCCGTCGGATTTGGCGTGCCTATACCGACATTTCCATTTGAGGCTGCTTTGATGGCTAAAATTCCAGGGTTGTTACTAAAAGTATTACCGACGATTAAATCCCAATCATAAGTCATGGGCAATAATCCGACCTGATTTGACTCGTGTCCGATAGCTTGATAACCGCTGAAATTTACATTAAAATTAATTGAACGAATTTTGACATCAACGCTAAGGGGAAAGTTGTCTCCATATGAATTGACTGCCCTGATTCGAAAAGCTTTCGGACCAGGATTATGGTCTACCGTAAAATTTAAAACTTCGCTCATGTATACGTTATTGTTAATCCTCCCTGCTTCAAGCCATCTGGTAGGATTGGAGTGCGTAGAAGAAACGATATGTGTGGCTGCGGCGGCGATGTTGCCTCTAACGTAAGCTAATGAAACTTCAAAATAACCCGAGGCTCCAGCAGCAGCTGGATTTGCTAGTGCAAATTCAATATAATCGCCAACCTTGAAATCTGCAGGAAAAGTAACCGTAGTTTGGAAATAATCATTCGCATTTTGTGCTTTGGCACAGTAGCTATATCCTAAAAGGATTAGGACAATTGAAAAAATAAACTTGTTCATAAAATATACTTTATTGTGGTTAAAAACTGTTGCTCATTTGGAACATCGGCAGGTACATGGAGATCAGGATCAATCCAACGACCAAGCCCAAGAAGATAATAATAAAAGGTTCAAGCAAACTAGAAAGGGTTGAGGTCTTGTATTCGACTTCTTCCGTCAGCTGGGTTGCTATCTTTTCAAAGAAAAAATCCAGCCGGTTAACCTCCTCGCCAACACGGATAAGCTGCACCGTTTTGGCTGGATAGAAAGGATACTTGGAAAGTGCTGCATGCAGGGATTCACCTTGCAGAATTTCCTTCTCGGCTTTTTCCAAGGAATGTGCTATCGGGTAGAAATCGGTCATCTGCTGTACCAATTGGATAGACTGCAAAAGCGGCGTATTGGTACTGACCAATAGACGCATGGTATTGGAGAAACGTGCCAAATGGACCTTGCGGATAATATCGCCAAATAGTGGAAGTCGCAACATAATCATGGAAGACCATTTGCGCCACCAGAGGTGCTTTTGGTTGAAACGAATAAATACAATAAGGCCAATAAGGACTAATACAGCCCACCAGAACGTACGGTCCATAAATTGGGAGACTTTTAAAATAAACGCCGTAATGGCCGGTAGCTCGCCGCCGAAGCGTTTGAAAATATCGGAAAACATCGGCACCACAAACTTGAGCATAAACAGAACCGCCCCCATCGAGGTGCTTAACACAATGACGGGATAGGTGAGTGCTGAAATAATCTTGCGACGCTGCCCAATCTTGCTTTTGTAGAAAGAAGCCAATTCTTTCATGACCTCGCCAAGTTTTCCGGTCTCTTCCCCAATTCGTAGACTGAAAAATTCGTAATTGCTGAATTTTCCGCTTTTACGGATGGCATCTGAAAGGCTATCGCCTACAAGGACATTGCTCTTGATTTCCTGAAACAACTTGTTGTCCTTGCTGTTTTTCTGATCCAAAAGAACAAGATCAAATGCAGTCTTGAGGTCAACTCCCGATAAAAGTAGGGTACTGAATTCGACATAGAACTCTTCTTTTTTCTTGTCGGGAAGCTGGCCGTTTCCAAAGCTGATGTCTTTGTTCAGAAAAGCAAAAATATCGCTAGCCCCTTCTTTTTTCTTAGGGGAAGTAGGCTGTTCAGGCTTTTTCTTATATTTTGAGATATCAATTGAAGGCATAACGAAATAAATTAATTAGTGATCCCTGATTCAAGCTGTAAAAGTTGCTGAGCCGAATAGATCTTATGGTAATCAAATCGATGTTCTTTATTTTCAAACCGGATATTCAGATTAATATGATCCGTCAGTTCTTCCGATGGAAGGTGCTGTATTCTTGGCGTCATATCCAGATTAAGGGGTTGGATCAGAAAAGTATCCTTGTGGGCTGTGTTTTGATTTCTCACAATGAATTTAGGGGAAAACTCATAACTGATATTTCCGAATTCATTTTCGCAGATCAGACCATTTTCGCTTGTTTTTAACCAAACCGATCTATTGATGTCCTGTTCCAGCAGATGTTTGAAGAGGCTGTAGGAGAAACGCTCCTGTCGTTGCTTTTGCTGCCGTAGGAAAAGCTGTTGAAAATATTGAAACATATAGAAAGCCATACCGATACTGATGGCAGAAATCAGCATGGCAATGGTAAGCTCCATGAGGGTAAAAGCCTTTAACTTTTGTTTTCTCATTGCTGACCTCCTTCGGCTGTTTTATTTTCAATATAGCGTATCAGGCTGTCGATTACCTTTCCTTCCTCAGAGATCGCATAGATAGCCAGCCGCGAACGGTCGGGATATCCTTCAGCTTCTCTGAGCTGGTAGCTCAATTTTATACTATCCCGCAAGCTTTCCCCCTCGGTGTTACCATCAAACCCATTGGCTTCTAGCTGGCGGCTCCAAAGCATCATCTGCTCCGTTGTGCTCTTACGTGTTTCACTTCTGGAGGCTTTGGTCAGGTTGACGAAAATCAACATGCCGATTCCAAATACGATCAGGATAATGACCATGGAAACCAATGTTTCCACCAGGGAGGAGGCTTTGAGTCGAATCATTTTATCCCCCATAGCTATACCACTTTAAAGGTTTATTAACCTGTTTTTTTTGATCCGCTATCTGTAAATAGGAACTCAGGAAATGGGGGGATAGCTTGCTGCGATCAAATTTGATATTGACCAAAAAATTCTCGTACATAGACGAAGGGCTTTTGTACAGAAACCGATAACAAGCTGTGCGCCCTATGACCTGTAGACCTTTGCTATAGTCCAGAAGACCATATACAATAAGGTCTCCCTGAATAGTGCAGTCTTTTCCAAGGCTCGCGGCTGATGGCATATCGGAGCGTTTGGGTTCGTATAGGAGTACTGTTCCGGCAACGTTGCAATTGTTGCCTATTCTCAGGCTTGTTCGTTTACCTTCGGTACCGATAACTGCTGCGGTCGAAGGATACTGAAGGGAAACATTATCTTCCAATATCAATGAGTCGGTGGCAAAGAACTGCGCAGCGCCTTTAAATCCTTTTTCAATCCGTATGCATGGCGCGATCACCAAAATATCCTGTAAAAAGGCTGTAGCGGGAATGACAATTGTGGTGTCCGATAGTAATTGAATATTTCCGATCAGACTATCGCTGATCTGTCCCTGACCTGCAAGGAGATGATAGCGCAAAGTGCGCTGATGAAAGGGATTTTTGTTTGTAGTACCCATGGGTACCGTCTCGCCCTTCAGGCTGTCTTGTTTGAGTAAAGCCTGCAATGCTGTTAGACGTTTGGTATTCAGTGCCTGCATCTGCCTTTCACTGTCTCTGCTCTTTCCTTCGACGATCTTCTCATTGCCTTTAAAGTATTCGCCGTCAACATAAGATGGTCTAACCCCAGATTTGGGGATGAACGCAGTTCCTTTAATAACCGTTTCACCACTGACTGAAACTGGTCGGTCTTCATCCGTGATATACAGTACCGTTGAGTCGGTGGGGATTGCACCTAATAGAGCCGTTTTCATCAGGGAATCCTGTTGCATATGTGCGCGGATGACAGCGATATCATAAAGTCCCCATTCATATTTCGAGAGATAGACGGAATCTCCCTGCTGGGTGATATTGGTCAGTGCGGTATCCAGGGCGTAGGGGAAATTGGTGGAGGTAACCAGACTATATCCGGCATCAATCTGCCGTCTCAGCTGTTCTTTACGATTAAAACGGGCATCTTGATCCCGAAAAAAGAAAGCAAGATAAATCAAACTCCCCAAAAGTACCGACACGATAAGGGAAATGACCAACACCAGATATAATGCTGCCGCCTTGAGCATAGTTTTAGGAATTAGGGTGTTACAGGTTCGGGCTGATTCTCTTTCTTTTTAAACCATTTATTGATCTGGTCACCAATCAGCTTTCCAGTCTTGCGGAAGATATTGTTATTTTGGAAATCTTCTTTGGAAATTTCCTTTCCCAGGTCAAAATATTGGTAACTAATGACATCGCTTATTTTGTTCTCGATGCTACCGTGCAATTTACCCTCTTTTAGATAGCCGCGTTGGATCCAATTGCCCTGTTCATCGTAACGTAAAAAAGGTCCTTCTTCGATGTTTGCCATCCATTGGGATTCGCTTTTGAGGTTCCCATTTGCATACCAGTGGCGCCAAACGCCTTGTTTAAGGCCTTTTACATACAATCCTTGTTCGGAAAGGTTCTTATTAGGGTAATAGTGTGTAAATTGTCCGTTGAGAAGTTTACCCGAATAGCCACCCATGGTCTGATGCAATTGATTACTTTCGTACCACATGTAGGTTTTGTCACTGTTGGGACTGATCTTGATATTGTCAGCGTAGAATATTTTCTTGCTTCCATCATCCTTCGAAATCGTAAACCTCCGAAAGATGGCGAGTTCTTTAACCTGTGCCTGACAGATGATGGAAATCATGAAAAAGAAAATCGTATACGGAATTTTTTTAGTTGTCATTTTTAAATATTGTCTTGTTTTTGCCGTGGGCTTTGATGGTAATCTGCCCTTGGTTAATAGCTGTCAATTTAACCCCATGCTGTTCATCGTCAACATTCATCATATATTGTTTGTCCATGATCGCGACGATGGCCGTAGGTTTCTTGTCGTTTAGATTTTCGATAAACCCGATATAGCGCACATTGATTTGCGGTTCGGGCTGATAAGACTGAACCGGCGGTGCGACATAGTTGTTTACGGCGGGTGTTACCGGTGCTGAAGGGACGGTATCGGCAACGACATTTTTTAACATAGGATCGGGATAGTTTAATAGCAAAGCGGTTGTTTTCTTTTGATTGTAAAAACTGAGGTCGCTCACATTTTGGACAAAGTTCTTTTGTGCCTGTCGAGGACCCTGATCTTCATCAGAAACTGCCGCAAAAATCTTATATATAATATAACCCCAAAGTCCAACGACCAAGGAGAGCAATATATATGTCATCGCTTTGTTTTTCATCTTTATTTCAAGCTCGGCAAAATGGTGATTTGGCGTTGTTTGAAAAGGCCTACACTGCCCGAGTTTTCTGGCCGTACACGCCAGGTATATTTTCCTGGACTTACTGTAAGATTAAGGTGATCCAATGTGGTTACCGTGTCTACTATTACTTTTTGAACAGAATCAAAGTTTGGACGTGCAATTTGAAGCCGATATTTGTCTGCGTCCTGGTGATTTTTCCAATAAAAGCTCACGACACTGTCTTGTGTGGAAAGGCTGTCCATCGGCGCCAATAGTTCGACACTTTCTTTCTCCAAAGGATATTCTATAAATTCGGAACAGGCGGCAAAGCAGCAGGAAAATAGTAGAAATATAGCTAAAAATCTTTTCATGTAATATTAATGCGTTAAGTGTTGTAAATCTACACAAAATTTTACTTAAAGGAGGGGGACTGGGAATAAATAGATCGTTCTGTCTTTTAAATATAGGTGATAAATTTTAAGCTTAATTGCCAATAAGCTTCATGTAATTAATTTAAAAATAATATTAAAGTATGTTTGTGAATTTATACATTTGTATTTATAAATATATTAATAATTTATTAACCTGTAGCGAGTTGTGTTTGTTTGAGGGAAAGTTAAGGTCTATTGCAGTTGGGCTGAGAAGAGATGACAGGGGGGAGTTGCCGGAATCGGCTGGTGATCCATTTCGCATGACTTAAGCTAACCGAAATAAAAAAACGTATGAATAAAATTCTAGTTTATCAGATCATTTTCCTGTTGCTTTTCCTAGTTGGTATTTCCAATTAAATGGCACAGACATCAACCTTTATCAAGACTGTGAGTGTAAGCGCTACGGCCAAAGTTGAGCTTACAGACGCCGGTGGACAACCGTTGAAGGTGGGCGGCCTGTACCGTGTAAAACTAGCAGTTAGTCCGACAGGTACGCGCACCGGTGCTGAATATCTGGTGTGGTACGACTCCCCGACAGCAACTTGGCAAATCAGGGCAGTTGCACTCGCAGGCTCAACTTCCAATCATCCTTTGCTTATCGTGGAGGATAATGTTGTTAAAATATATACCAATCATGCTAACGGGTATGCGGTTAAAGCATTTGTAGAATTTTACGATACAGGGAATGGAACTGTTGTGCCGCAATTTTTTGGTTCATCTTTTCAATGGCAGCGTAGTGGAATCCATTTGTTCTATTTGGATGGTAATGTAGGTGTTGGGACTGGATCTCCCACAGAAAAACTGTCAGTCAAGGGTAAAATACGGGCGCAGGAAATTAAAGTTGAAACGGCCAATTGGCCCGATTATGTGTTCAAGAAAAATTACGGATTAAGAAGCTTGGATTCTTTGCGGTTGTTTATACAGGAAAATGGTCATCTACCGGAAGTACCAAACGCGACCAGCGTGGAAAGGGACGGAATATCTTTAGGCGAAATGAATAAGGTATTGTTGAAAAAAATTGAAGAGCTGACCTTATATTTATTGGAAAAAGATAAAGAAATAGCGGAAATAAAAAGTGAGCTTAAAAAGAATAAAAATTAAAAATTTGTGAAGTATGAAGAATCTGTCGAGAAATATTGCTGGAATTGTTGTTTTTGTAATCCTGCTGTTGAGCAAGAGGACGCATGCTCAACATTTTTATGAGAAATCTTTTGCCGCGACTTTTAATACAGGAGCTAAAATGGTTTCTTATATCAATATTCCAACAGGCAATCAGATATCGGGCAATATAGAGATTCAATTGACAGGTGGATATAATAGTCAATTAAATAAAGGTGTTTTAACGAAACGAATTGATATTGTTTATGCAGGCACCCCAACAGCTTATTTAAATCAGAGCAGTGAAATTATAACTGCAAGTGAGCCCTTGGCCGCGCAGTGGGCAATCGGTGATTTTGATCCCGTGAACTCAAGGATACCGATTTATCATCTCGTTTCTACGTCAAATATGCTGGGCGTTAAAGTCAAATTTCATGTATTGCATTCGGCATTAATTGAAAGTTTACCTACGGGACTTACGATGACTGCGCCTGCGGTGGAGGATAATTCAGCGGTACGTTCATTCCGCAGCTTTACTGAAAGTCGTATCGGGATAGGAACGAGTAGCCCGGAGTATAAATTGGATATCGTTGGCACAGCGAGAGCGCATGAGATTCGCGTAAATACGCAGAAAACGGCCGATTTCGTATTTGATCCCAACTACCAGCTCCCTGTCTTGGATTCGGTTAAAACTTTTATTCAAGAAAATAGACATCTACCAGGCATTCCGAGTGCTAAACAGATGGAGAGAGACGGTATTAATGTGGGTAATCTGCAGATTGATCTGTTGCAAAAAATCGAGGAACTCACCTTACATCTTATTCAAGCAACGGAACGAATTAATGCACAAGAAAGGCGTATTAAAGAATTAGAAAAAAGGAAATAGTGTAAAGCGCCAGGCAGTAGGTTGCTAAAGTATCTTTTTGTATCGTTTATAAGACTCGTTTTTGTTAAATAAGCTATAATTTAACAGGAAAATAATTTTGCATATTTTGCTAAATAGTTTAATTTTGATTAGAATAAATTCTCTTGATGGCCTTATGAGGATGTGTTTCTCAGCTTAAAATTAACTTATTTTATTTTCGAAACGTGATTACCAGGTATTTAATTGCTCTTTTGAGTCTACTGGTTTCCCTACAGGTGGAAGCGCAGCATTTTTTTGAAAAATCTTTCCAAACTTCGTTTAATCATGGCGTCGCCAATGAAGTTTGTTATTTACAGATTCCTCCAAATGTTAATCTTTATGGAACAATAGAAATCAAGATTACGGGAGGATATAATAACCAGTTAAATAGGGGAGTTTTAGTGAAACGTATCGATATTGTATACAATGGTACTTCTCAAAGCTACTTAAGCCAATCAAGTGAAGTTACGGAATCTTCCGAACCATTTTCATCCTATTGGGCTATCGGAGATTTTGATCCAGCAAACTCACGAATACCAATATATCACCTCAATGATATACACAACAATATTAATGTCAAAGTAAAGATGCAGTTGTTGCATGAACTTTCGATTCCCGTCTTGCAATCAGATCTCACACTGTCTAATCCTGTAGTTGGCACTGGAGGAGTTGGGCGTCAATATCGTCATTTCAATGATCAGCGGATCGGTATAGGTACTACCAGCCCCGAGTATAGATTAGATATCGTCGGAACAGCAAGAGCACATGAAATTCGTGTGAATACCCAAAAAACAGCCGATTTTGTATTTGAGCCCGACTATCAACTTCCGGCCTTAGATTCTGTAAAAACGTTTATTCAGCAAAATAGACATTTGCCCGGAATTCCAAGTGCTCAACAGATGGAAAAAGAAGGTATCAATTTGGGTAACCTACAAATTGATCTGCTTCAAAAAATAGAAGAGCTGACTTTGCATCTTATTCGGGCAACAGAACGGGCCGAACGTCAGGAAAAAAGAATTGTGGAACAAGAAAAACGAATCAAGCAATTGGAAAATCGACTGTAAGTATTTCTACAAATCTTTGAGATTTATAAAAATCTATAACCAATTTAATAATAAGATAATGAATAAGATGGTATTGCTCGTCCTAAGCTTGATAAGCTTCCAGTATGGTAAAGCACAAAACAATAGTTTTCCAGCTACAGGTTCAGTGGGTATAGGCACGACTACACCGCTGTCCAAACTCGAAGTAAGGGGAGGCAATTTTTTAATTAAGAATCTATCGAATAAGGCTGGTGAATCTGTACCCATGATCAGTCAGTCTTTGAGTTTTGGCGATTACACGACCTACGGTACTTCAATCAATACATTTACGGAGAGCGCTGATTTTAACGCTTATGGCTTGCAAATACTCACACAAGAGACGTATGCAACCGGATTAACTGAAAAGTTGAGGGTGATGCCCAACGGAAATGTTGGAATAGGTAGTAAAAACCCACTGGCCAAATTAAGCGTAGACGGAAATATATTGGCTAAAGAAATAAAGGTAAAAACGGATATTGCTGTGCCCGATTATGTTTTTGAGGCTGATTATAAGCTACCCGGTCTTCCAGATATCGAACAATATGTGAAGTTAAATAAACATTTGCCTGAAGTGCCATCCGCTAAAGAGATTGAAAAAAATGGCTTGGACTTGGCTGAAATGAATCTCCTACTATTGAAAAAGGTAGAAGAACTTACTTTGCATCTCATAGAAAAAGACAAAGAGATCAGTGGGATTAAAGAGGGGTATGAATCTTTAGTGAAGCGACTTGAAAAAATAGAAAGTATGAAAAAATAGAACGCTATTAGTTTATAATCGTGAACTGGTTAAATTTTAAAAAAGTATATGAAAAAACAGATGAAAGGAGTTATCGCAATTTTTGCTTTGTGTTTAACTTCGGGCAATGTGTATAGTCAAGATGCACGTATTCTTATTGGATTAGATGGTCCTGCTTATGGTGTGAAAATCCTTTCCAAATTTCCCACTGGTACTGGCGGTTTTGCTCGGGGCTATAGTATTGCTAATCAGGATAATTCGGAAACTTATATTCAACTAGGGACATTTGGGAACTATTTCGGAGGTATTTCAAATCTAACATATTCTTATATAGGTCGTGAATATAACAATACGTATATGGTATTCAGACCGAATGGTGACATTGGTATCGGAACTATTAATCCACAGGAAAAGTTATCTGTAAATGGAAAGATTCGTGCGCACGAAATTAAAGTTGAGACAAGCAATTGGCCCGATTATGTTTTTAAAGCCGATTATAAGTTACCTAGTCTGATGGAAACGGAGCAGTTTATCAAACAGCATGGTCATCTGCCCGAGGTGCCTAAAGCTTCGGAAGTAGAAGCTGATGGAGTTTCGCTTGGTGAGATGAATAAGATCTTGCTGAAGAAAATTGAGGAATTGACTTTGCAAGTTATTGAACTGAATAAGAAAGTGGATCGTCAGGATGAAAGAATAAAGTTAAAGTAAGTACGGCGCAGTTTTCATCAGATATTTTCGGCATCTCATCTTCTCTCTAATAATTCAAATCAAAGTTTATTTTAAATAATGTATTTCTCTATTTAATTGATTTATATGAAAATAAAGGTTTTATTCTTTTTCATGCTTATCACGTACATGAAATCGTCTGTATTTGGACAAACGGAAGCAATTGTTCCTCCATCTAATCGATCTGCCTCATCATTGGAAAAAAATGTACTTTTCTATGCGGAAAAGAGGTTTAAAGTTTCACAGTCGGGTAGTATCGCTCTTGATTTACCTACGTTGTTTAATGGTCAGTTTTTTCCAACTTACTCAAGTACGAGTATAAATCCACAAAATCCTTATGTTATTCTTATCGAAGATATTCCTCTCTATCATGCGCAGGAGGGGGCTTGGATCGGACTGACTACGCGCTATTATATGGCTACAAAATTTAAAATAGAGGTTTTTGACGTCAACGATGGAGTGAATCAATGGCGAACCATCGCTGATGTGAGCAATAATGCTGCATGGCATTACATGGCCAGGATTTCTCCGGGCTCTGTATGTCCTTCAAAAATTCGTTTTACGATTTATAATACAAACGACACTCAAAATCGGCTTGGAATTTCTGAGCTATTTTATATTCAGCCTGAGGGTGCAAAAGCTTATGACGGACTTATGGTTCGGTATAACAGTCAAGGCAACGTTGGGATTGGAACGAATTCGCCTATGGCTAAATTGGCTGTTGATGGAAATATATTGGCCAAAGAAATTAAAGTCAAAACAGATATTACTGTTCCAGACTATGTTTTCGAACCGGATTACGAGCTTAACAGCTTGGCCTATATTGCCGATTACGTTAAAACCAATAAGCATCTTCCTGAAATTCCTTCAGCAAATGAAATAAAAAAGGATGGTCTAGATTTGGCTGAGATGAATCTGCTTTTACTGAAAAAAGTGGAAGAACTGACGCTGCATGCTATCGAGAATGAAAAGAAACGGAATGAACTAGAGGCAAAGGTGTCGAAGCTGGAGCAACTTTTAATCAAATAAAATATGAAGAGCTTTTTTTGTTTACTTATACTATTAGGAGGGGCTGGTTTGGTTAATGCCCAGACGAACGTTTTTCCGACCACAGGAAGTGTTGGAATAGGCACGACCAGTCCTGCCGATAAATTGGAGGTCGCAGGTGGATTTATGAGATCGGGCAACTCTTCATTTGGAAACTTTAATTTTCAATCGCCGAAAGGCTTTGTAAATTTTGGAGGGGATAATCATGGATCCCTGATTGTTGGGTCAAACATATACATCGATAATTCTGTTCAGTTAAGCACAAATTTGCGCATCGCAAATACTCACCCAACAATGGCGGGTGCTGGAATTTTACTGCCTGGGAATGGGCAGTATTTTCAAGGATCCATTATTTTTCATACCAGTGAACCCGGGCCTACTACGGTAGAGAAACCATTTTATAGTCCAAGGATGATTGTACATGCCAACGGAAATATTGGGATTGGTACAATGGTTCCACAAGCCAAATTAGCAGTTGATGGGAATATATTGGCCAAAGAAATTAAAGTCAAAACAGATATTACTGTTCCAGACTATGTTTTCGAACCGGATTACGAGCTTAACAGCTTGGCCTATATTGCCGATTACGTTAAAACCAATAAGCATCTTCCAGAAATTCCATCTGCGAAAGAAATTAAAAAGGATGGTCTAGATCTGGCTGAAATGAATCTGCTTTTACTGAAAAAAGTGGAAGAACTGACGCTTTATGCTATTCAACAAGATAAGGAAATAAAGAGCCAGAATTTGAAATCGGCGGAACAGAAAAACTTGTTGGAGGAGCAGCGTAAGGAAATTGCAGACATGAAGCGAATCGGAAAACTGTTGGAACAACGTATCAATCAATTAGAATCAAAAAAGTAATTTAATAATAATGAATAAATATCTTAGCCTATTCTCTTTTCTGATTAGTTTTTCAGCTTTTGGACAGACGAATACTTTTCCTACCAGTGGAAATGTGGGAATCGGCACTACTGCACCACTGAACCCATTGACAATCGCAACTCTGGCAAATAGTACAACAAGTACTATTAAGATTGGAAAGTCAGGCGATTCGGGAAATATCAATGTGCCTTTGGGTAGTAGTACAGGTGGTTACAACCTAGATTTTACGACGTGGCGGGATTATAATCCCGATTACGTTGGTGCTCGGATTCGTGCCGAGAGAATTAATACTTGGGCTGCAAATAATGCTTTAATTCAATCGATGGACCTTGTTTTTTCAACGGGTGGTCCGGTAGATTATAGCCCACTTACAGAACAATTGCGTATCAAATATAATGGTAATGTGGGAATTGGTACCCCTAATCCTCAACAAAAGCTTTCTGTCAAAGGAAAAATTCAGGCAGAAGAGATCAAAGTGACTACGGCAGTTGCCGATTGGCCGGATTACGTTTTTGAAGAGGGGTATGTACTGCCAAACTTAGCGGAGTTAGAATCGTTTGTCAAGTCAAAAAAACACCTTCCCGAGGTGCCTTCAGCTCAGGATGTTCAAGAAAAAGGTATTGAACTAGGTGAAATGAATAAGGTTCTTTTAAAGAAGGTTGAGGAGCTTACGATGTATGTGATCCAACAACAAAAGGAAATTAAAGACTTACAAACCAAAATATCAGCTAATCCAATCATTAAAAATTAATATGAAGAGAATTAAAGTTTTGTTTGCACTACTGGCTTCCACAGCGGTTTTTACAGTTCAGGCTCAAAATACATTTCCTACAGGTGGAAATGTCGGGATTGGTATTTCGGCTCCCGAAACGCTACTACATCTTAAAGCAAATGGCTCAGCTGCCTATCCGTCAAAGGCTAGTCGTGGTAATATTATGCAGCTTTTTCAAGCAGATAACAATGATTTGGAAGTAGGTGTCTCCAATGGTCTGAATACCCGAAAAGCATGGCTCTTGGCTCGTCATCTCTCTATTCCGGATTATGGACAATATTATTCTACATTACATTTGCAGCCAAAAATCGATGATATGGGGTATTACAGAGGTGTCGCAATGGGTTATGAAGCCTATGCCGACGTGCCCTATGGTGTTGGCTTGGCTGTGGAGGGAAATGTTGGCATTGGAACAATTAATCCCCAGGACAAACTGTCTGTAAACGGCAAAATACGTGCACATGAGATTCGGGTGACGACTGCAGTAGCGGATTGGCCTGATTATGTTTTCAAGCCGGATTATAAAATGCCTCTTTTATCCGAAACCGAGCAGTTTATAAAGACATACGGCCATTTACCCGAAGTTCCGAATGCTGCAGAGGTTCAAAAAAATGGTGTATTACTGGGCGAAATGAATAAGATTCTTCTAAAGAAAATTGAAGAGCTGACGATGATTATTATTGAAAAAGATAAACAGCTGAGTTCACAACAGGAGCAGATAAATGAGATAAAGAAATTTGTAGGATTAAAAGATTAGTTTAAATGAACATCCAATCTATTTTATTGACCTTTTCGGTTTTAACTTTTTGTAGCGCACAGGTTTATTCCCAATCGAATACATTTCCTAGTTCGGGAGATGCAGGTATAGGGGTGCTTAATCCCTCTTCTTATTTTCATGGCGGTAATAATCGAGTGATGGAAATTTTTAATAGTAATAATACCTTACATAGTCAGTCTCATATTGTACTGAGCTCTGGCGCCTTGATGCGGGAGAGTTCAATCGGTTCTATTTCTTGGGTATCTCGAAATTCATCTGGATTCAAAGGTGTAGCTTATGTTTCTGCTTTACAAGCAACGGATGCAGCAGCAAATGCAATGGGTAACTTGGTATTTGCGACCTCTAATGGATCTTATTTTAATAAAATCACCATGGATCCCAATGGTAATTTGGGGATCGGTATTGAGACACCAGGTGAAAAACTTTCCGTCAATGGGAATATCCGTGCGCGCGAGATAAAAGTAGAAACTAGTAACTGGCCTGATTATGTTTTTAAACCGAGCTATAACCTGCTGCCGCTGCGTGCTACAGAGCAATTTATTCTGACAAATGGACATCTTCAGGATGTTCCCAAAGCTGAGGATGTAGAATCAAACGGCGTATCACTGGGGGAAATGAATAAAATATTATTGAAGAAAATCGAAGAGTTAACCCTGCATGTGATCGAACTCGATAAAGCCAATAGAAAACAACAGGATCTAATTGAAGCACTACAAAAGAAAATGAAATAGCAATATGAAATATTTGAAGCTTAGATTTTTTATCCTCACGACAGTCTTTACATTATTTTGGAGCGTTCTAAACGCGCAAGTTACGATGCTTTCTGGAGATTACGTTCATAAGGTGATTAATTCAACTGAAAATGCGGACTATACCAAATCGTTGATTCTGTTGCATGAAATTTATGATGGCACGTTGCTTTCCGATAATTATTTGGTTGGTACAATTGCAGCCCGTCGAGGCAGTACGAGTGCGGGAAATAGATTAAATGTGGCTAATATCAATAGTTCGTCAGCCTATAGCTCGACTTATGCTAACCTCATCTCGAATGATGAGGCTGATTATCTGTGGAAACTTAAAACCTGCCGATACAATGGTAAAAAATATCTGGCTTTAGAAGTTCCTTATTTGGCTGCTTATCATCAGAATGGGTTTCAGTTTGTAGGCTGGGTTAAATCGTCGGCGCTCAGTTTGGAGTTTGTTACCTATGAAAAGAATGGAATAGCACAAAATACCAGCATTTTGAAAGAGATAACAGATTTTGTTCCCAATAGAAAGATCAGTAATCATGTGTCTCGATTTAATGTACTGGGAAAGGTGGGGATAGGGACAGATGATCCACAGGCTGATCTGGCGGTAAATGGTGATATTTTAGCAAAACAAATAAAAGTTAAGACGGATATTACCGTGCCAGACTACGTATTCGAGCCTGGGTATAAAATGAATACGTTGGAGCAGATCGAAGAGTTTGTTACGAAGCATAAACATCTTCCAGAAATTCCGTCTGCCAAGGAAATTGAGAAGGAAGGATTGAATGTGGCCGAAATGAACCTATTGCTACTGAAAAAGATGGAAGAAATGACTTTGCAAATGATTCAGATGAATAAGACATTAGTGAAGCAGTCTGAGGAAATCAGGCAATTGAAGGAGAATCGTTCAATGGCTCGATAGATAATCCAAGGGCTTCAAACAGGTTTGGAACCCTTGGATTATTCAATGATCATTGGATGCCAATAGGTTAATTAGTTGATTTAGCAGTGAGATTATTATTAATTAATTCTTTTAATGCACTGATTTCTCTGTCTTGTTGCTCTATATGCTTTTTTGTTTGAATAGCATGAAGAGTCAGTTCCTCTATCTTCTTCAATAATACTTTATTGAGTTCACCCAATTCGACGCCGTTGGATTCCGCTTCGCTGGCAGTTGGAACTCCAGGTAAATGTCCCTTGTTTTTAATATACTGTTCGATTTCGGATAAAGGTTTTAAATCATAATCTGCTTTAAATACATAATCTGGCCAATCAGCGGTTGCGGTCGTTACTCTGATTTCATGTGCACGTATTTTACCGTTTACAGATAGTTTGTCCTGTGGATTTTTGGTTCCGATTCCCAAATTACCTTCCGAGATATAATGATTGTCGATTCCTTCAACACGTAAGCTGCCTGTTGTCCACATTGGCGTATTGGTCATGGTTTGTGCAGTGAAATCAGGTATAACAGTCCCGGACGTGTTACCGAAAGCAATTTCGGCGTGGTTTGTTACCGAAGCTACTTCATTATAGGTATAAGTCACTTTCACCCGACAGGAAATATAGGCTTTTATTTTCAACATAACGGGAATTTTTGCGTTCGGATATCCTGAATATTGGGTAGCTAGATTGGATCCCGTACCAAATGCTAATGCAAATTCGTGGCTGCCGAAGTTTTCTACCTGATAGAGCTGCCCCGTCCCGTAATTAGCTCCTTTTCCGTAGCCAAAGTTGATGACATATTTGGCGTAAGCAGGTGCATAAAAATCCTGGAAAACTTCCACGATCACACTTGCGCCATTTTGCCAGTGATGGGTATTGTAAGATAGGTCAAACAATTTGAATTCGCGTGCCTGGTTATCAGAAGACGAAAAGTCACCGAGGTTCTTTGTTTTAATACCAAATTCTTGACCGCTTAAGGTATTAAGGCAAATGAATAGTGCCGATAATAGTGTTACAATGTTAATACTTTTCATAAATTGTTAATTTTTACAAAGATATATAATTGTTTTTCTCTCTATTGTTTTAGTTTAGTTGTAATTATCTTATGAAGAATGTTTTTTTGTTTATTTTATTGTTTAATCCGCTTTGTTACACTGTTTTGTGTGTTTTATGATATTTTGTACCTTTTCTATTTGAGTGCCTTTAATTTCTTTTATAATCTCTTTGTGGTTTTTTAATAAAAACTTTTTAATTCTTAAGGATTGTTTGTTGGGAAATATGTAATTTCGGCCATTCGTTTAAAATACTGTGAGAAATATTTTAATCGGACGTCAGCTTAACTATTAACTTGTGGTATTATCTTTTTTTGATAATGTTAGCTATATGCGTGTTTAACGTTTTAAATCTGAATAATTTCAGTTAGACCTGTTGAAACCGATTAATTCTTTAGGATTTTTGCGTAATTAAAGCTTGTATTTCCTTAAATACCTTTTAATAGTAGCTATCAGTGGAATAAAAGAAAATTAGCTATATAAATGCCAACATATGAAAAGAGTATTAACCTTATTGGCTGCCGCGTGTATGGCAGTTTCTGCCTATGGACAGGCGTATGAATTCCGTTATAACGGTGCTGCAGATGTTATCTTTTCCTATCCACCACGAGGATCAGGGGGGAGGGCATTTGTGCATGACGCGAACAATGTACTGACGATCAATTATGAGGGAGATTTTACGAACGGAGTTAAAATAGGAAACTCATTTTGGGTTTCTAATAATGGTAGGCTGAATACGATGAGTGATGCCGGTATAGGTACCACGACAATTGAAAATAGCGACGGTTGGGATAGGGTTTTACAGGTACAGGGTATTGGACACGCAAAAGCTACAGTAGCGACAAATAATATTCAGAGTGGAATTTGGGTACATGAACAAGGGTTTTATGGAGCTCCCTCTGGTGGTATGGTTGGGACCCGTAGCAATCATCCCTTTTCCATCATTACCAATCAAACGGCTAAAGTTACAATCCTTCCCAATGGAAATATGGGCATAGGTACGTCAAATCCGCAGGCGAAGTTGTCCGTGGACGGCAATATTTTGGCAAAAGAAATAAAGATTAAGACAGATGTGAGTGTTCCTGATTACGTTTTTGAACCTGATTATGATTTGAAAAGTTTAGCAGAAATTGAAAGTTATATCAAAGCAAATAAACATTTGCCTGAGGTCCCCTCGGCCAAAGAGATTCAAGCGGATGGAATGGATGTGGCTGCAATGAATTTACTCTTGCTCAAAAAGGTGGAGGAGATGACTTTACACCTAATTGAAAAAGATAAAATAATCAATCGGATTATGGAAAGACTTGAAAAGTTGGAATCGACAAAGTAAGCCAAAACTACGCGTGTATTAATCAAAAAAATAATAAGAAGTTTCAATTATGAAAAGAAAATCGTTGCTCGCAACGCTATTAGCCGTTGCCGGTCTACAGCTATATCAAGCTCAGGCACAAACCACATTTGATGGTATCAATATCAACAATGGACAAAATTTGGTCTTCAAGGGTTTCAGTAATGGGGTAAATGATCCTACCGATGCCGGAGATGTTGTTTTTCAGAAAGCAAATGGCGATGAACTTACACGTATTAGAAGCTTATATGATGCCGCTACCGGGCTGGCATCGATTTGCTTTTCAAGTAGCCCCCTGATTAATACGACTTTTTTATTTACGGGTGAAGGAAATCTTGGTATTGGTAGTTCAGTTCCCCGAACTCGATTGGATGTTCAGCCACCTTTAGGAAATATTTCAACAGGAGTTTTCCGTTCAAATGGTGAGCAGTCTTGGGGACATGCCTTAGCTTTGGTAACCGACAAAGCTGCTGGTGATGATCCAAAGTTATTATTCAGTTACCGTAACCGCACCAAGCAATGGTCAATTGGCGGAACCCAGAATTCAACCACATTTAATATTATGGAAGATGGAGGAGATGGTTTTCATGGAAGTGGTTTCGGAGCAGCTAGAGTGACCGTGATGCCAGGGGGAAATGTTGGTATCGGAACCAGTAATCCGCAGGCTAAACTGGCTGTTGAAGGCAATATTCTGGCAAAAGAGATCAAGGTTAAAACAGATATCAATGTGCCCGACTATGTTTTTGAACCTGATTATGATTTAAAGAGTCTGGAGGAGATTGAAAGCTATGTCAAAGCAAATAAACATTTGCCTGAGATACCTTCGGCTAAGCAGATCCAAGCTGATGGGCTCGATTTGGCCGAGATGAATTTACTATTGCTTAAAAAGGTGGAGGAAATGACTTTACAGCTTATTCAGATGAATAATGAAATGAAAAAACAGGCCGAGAAAATTGATAGGCAAGCGGAGAAGATACAGTTGTTGGGAAAAAGATAATGATGATCGATTTCATAATGTGAATAGATTTGTTTATTGTAAAAATAACAGGTATCAGGTTGTTTTTTGTGGTTTGATGAAAATAGACTGTCTTTTTATGATATGTGCTGTTTTTTATTGTAAAATTAATTCCCTTAGTGTTAATATGTTGCGTTGTATTTCTTTTACTAATTCTTATTTTTTGTAAATAAGTTTTTGTTTTTTTTATTTTTGAATTAATATTTAGTTGTTTGAGTTTCTCATCTAACTAGACCTATTTTTAAAGTATTATAGTATATCATTTTATGAAAAGTATCCAAGCGCTATGGGCGTGTTTTATCCTCGTATTGGGATTGTGTGTTTATTTATTGTTCTTCAAAGGTGAAAAGATTGCTTATGTCGAGTCTACCCGTATATTTCAAGAATATAAGGGTGCAAAAGTTGAACGCGAGAAACTTGAAGCAAAAGGAAAAGAGTTTAAACTTAAAATTGATACGCTGAATTTCGAAGTGCGTGAGGCTATTATTAAGTATGATGGCAAGTCGGACAACAGTGCCAAACAGATTATTCAGCTTAAGCAGAAACAGCTTAGTGATTATCAGCGTAGCGTACAGGAAAGTTTTCAGTCGGAAGAATCAGCGGTAATGGCAAAAGTTGCTGCCGAATTAAATGCATTCCTAAAAGATTATGGTAAACGAAACGGATACAAATTTATCTTTATCGCCAACCCATCAGGTACCATCGCCTATGCAGCGGATGGAACCAATGTCACCGACGATGTTCTGAAAGAGATCAACAGTAAGTAAACCTCATCATGCGAAGTTTATTCATTTTATTTATTTCCTTGACTTTTTTTAGTTGTGGAAATCCTCCAAAACAGTTTACTACCGTTAACGATGGTCTTCAATATATCTCTGAAAGTAAACATGGTTTTGTGAAAGACACACTTTTGGGGAATGGTGTGGAAGTTAAAATACAGTTACTACCAGCATCTCTCGTTCAAAAAAACAATAATCCCAGTAAGCAAAAGTATTTCAGTATACAGTTTTCGCTCAAAGGACATGAGTTGCTAGCGCAGCTTCCGCGGGAAGAGTATGGCGCTTATGTGCAGCTTTTTTCTTTTGGCATGGAACGATATATCTTTCTTCAGTCAGAATCAGGGAAGGAATATCCTGCCAGTATAGTCAGTTATCAACCTACCTATAACATGGGTAAAAGTAATGAACTGATAGCTGTTTTTAACGAAGATTTTTCCTCTTGTAAAGCACTTAAACTAGTAGTGAAAGAATTTGGTTTAAATATAGGGCAAATTGACTTTCCACTTGATTTGGCCAAATTTAATTATTCACCTACTATTGAACAATTATAATACTAACCGAAAATGAAATTTATTCAGATATTAAATAGGCATACACGAAAGATTGCAGCTATATGGGGCGGTGTATTTCTTTTCGAATTGATTAGCCCTATGGCAGCGATGGCGTTGACGGCAGGGCCGACAGCACCAGAGGCCACGAGTTTTGAACCTGTGGATACCACCGACATGGTAAATCCACTGACAGGAAGTTTTACTTATAATTTACCACTGTTGGAAGTTCCAGGGCCAGAAGGAGGATATCCGCTCTCGTTGTCCTATCATGCGGGTATACGCCCAGATGTTGAAGCATCTTGGGTCGGTCTTGGTTGGACGCTTAATCCAGGGGCGATTAATCGCAATGTTGCCGGAGTACCCGATGATTATAATGGAGTCAGTTCAATGAGACGTGATTACTGGAAGGGGGGAAATAGAAAAGAATACGGACTTAATGTAGGATTTGCAAGTTGTGTGAACGTCGGATTAGTATTTGCATCGGATACATATCAAGGTTTTGGTGTTGGTGCCACTGTTGGTTATGGTTTTAAAATGGGAACGTTCAATGGTGGTGTAGATGTGGGCATAGGACCATACGGCGGAGGTTACGTACAGATGAGTGTCTCGTCAGGTATTCAAGTGGCAGACGGTGTTGGTTTAACATCTGGCATTAATGTAACTACTAATTTCCAGAGTGTAAATGTTGGAGCAGGCGCCTCTCTTTCGGCATCAAATGGAAATGGTAAAATGCCGACTAATCTTTTGTCCGCCTCAATGAGTAGTTCTTCCAATAAGCCTAGCCTTAGTTTAATGGGAACGACTGGTTCAATATTGAATAATAATGCAGGTAAGATCAGTACAAGTAGTTCTGGCTTTGGATTGACTATTCCTTTAGGGGTGATTAGTGTTGGTTTTTCATTTAAAAATCAACGGTATTGGAGTGATGAAACTGTATCTGTGTCATCCTCAGGAAGTTTATATGCTCCTATACTTGCTGAATCTGCTGCGCCTTCAGAATGGGATAAAGGTTATGATAATTATAGATTACTTCCTGATAATATTAATATAGCAGATGATCCCGAAGAATTTGAAATGCTGGGTGGCACTTTGCCGGAATATGACAATTACTCCATATCAGGGCAAGGGGTGGGGGGCCAGATTCGTCCTTATTTATTTCAACGTGCATTGCAATTACAGAATAATGAACCGTCAAAGAGTTTTGGCAAATCTAATGTTGCAAACAATGTTATAAAACAGGGAGTAGGATTTCGCTTTGTAAATGATTTTTCCAATAAGTTTGATCAGGGAATGAGTGACGTTACTATGCAATCTGGAAAGCCTCAGTCAAGCGTTACATTACCATTCGACATGGCAGGAAATACGGATAATAGAATAGGGAACGAATTAGCGGAATCTAAATTTATCAAATATTTTACGAATGATGAAATTCGTACTGGTGTAGCAAGAACAAAAGGATTTATAGATGTTGGAAACGACACCAAGGGATTTACCCGCCTTCCAAATACAACCAGTATAGGTTTGTTCAATTCCTCGAGTGCTGGTAGTCAAATTGGTGGATTTATGGTTACTAACGAATCTGGCGTAACCTATCATTATGCATTACCAGCTTACTCCTACAATGAATACTCTAAAAATTTCAAACCTAAAGAAACGGGAAAATTCACCGAATTTTTTCGGTCTGAAGCATACGCTTATACCTGGTTGTTGACTGCTGTCACTGGTCCGGATTATGTGGATCGGAATGACAACGGTTTGGTGGATGATGCTGATTGGGGATATTGGGTGGCTATGGACTATGGAAGGTGGTGCCGAGATTATGTTTGGAGAACTCCAGCTATGGGTGTCGATAAAGATTTAGATCAAGATTATGCCATGTTTACCTCAGGTTCAAAAGAGCTTTATTATCTCAATAAAATAAGAACCCGTACTCACACAGCTATTTTTGAAAAAGAAGTTCGTTTGGATGCAAAAAGTAATGCATGGAGAGCAGCAAGAGACTACTTATTATACTCTCCTTTTGATGAATCGTCGATTCAAAGCATGCGTTTAAATAAGATTTATCTTTTAAACAATTCAGACGCTAAAAAAATATCGGAAAGCAGTGGGGCTAAAGACGCTGAACATGAGTATGAATATTACTCGAATGTTATTGATAAATACGATGTTGACGCAATTGGTCGAAGTGATTTTGAGGCAAATTCTATTCGGGTAATTGATTTCGGTTTTAGTTATGATTTGGCAAAAAATACACCTAACAGTTTTAATACGAACCAGCCGGGCTATTACTTTGGCAAGCTGACGCTTGAGTCCTTAAAAATTAGAGGTAAAGGCGGAGCTAGTTTGCTTCCACAAACTATATTTTCATACGAAGAACCAGAAAATCCGGAATTTGATGCAACTGTGATTTCAAATAATCAATTTACGACAGCTTCTAACATTTTGATGAATGTTGGTACGATGGTTAAAGGAATAGGCGATAAACCTATTTATTATGGAATGATAACTTCAATAACCAATGGAGGAAATGGTAAAATTTATACGTTGGTTAATGGGCAAGATCTTGGTGTAAAACCGACTGGACTAAAATTAAGGAAAACTAAAAATCCTGATTATTGTACTGATTGTCAGGATGTTTGGGGTTTTTATAAAGGAGATGTAAATAAGCCGCTTTTGGATTTAAATCGTGACTTAGCGAAGCGTGTAACTGCAACGTCGGCTAAAGGGACCGACGCATGGAACCTTCGGTCAATAAGTTCTCCAACCGGCAATAATATTGAACTAGAGTATGAGAGTAATGAATTTAAAAATACCGTATTTGAACGTAACGTATCTATTCCTATTAGAGATCCTCGAGCATTTGTTAATGACAAGCGAAGATTCGCTATTGATCTTCCTCTTGAAATATCGGCATTCGAAGAAAAGTATTCCCCTGGGAGTTTGATTGACGGCTTTTTTGTGGGGCAATTTCTTGGACTTGCATGGGAACCTTTTTATTCTAATACAGGAAATCCTGTTTGCTATTACGAGGGGCGTGATGCGAGTACCGCAAATGGTATAATTATTCGTTTTACAAAAGACATTTCAATATTCACTGCGGGGAATATCAGGCTTCCAATTGATGCTCAGGTTAATTACGGCGGTGGATCGCGTATTAAAACTATTAGTAATAAAACAAGTAATAATACATGTTATCAAACAGAATATCAATACAGAATTAATAATGCTTCTACAGGTGTTACGTCATATTTGCCTTATAATATGGAAACGGGAAATTTTGAAGGAATTTCGAGTGATACTTATAGAAAGGCATATAAAAAACTTTTGAATAAAGATGTGGAAAATATCCTTAAATATGCTAGGGAAATACCAGGACCTGGTATTATGTATGAGGCAGTTAGAATCCAAAATAAAGTTATTTTGCCCAATGGAGATTCTCAGAAAGAAGGTTATGCCGAAAATGCATACCGGGTTATGGAGCGCAGAATGATTAATAGAGCCATTTTACAGGATCAAGATGGTGGAACAGGGGGGATACACGCAGTCAATCTTCGGATAAGTGATTTTACCACCAACATTGGCGATCTAAAGAGTATTAAATATTTTGACGCAGAAGGAAAGTTAATTAAGGAGACTGCGAATCAATATTTGTACGATGAAACTATAAAAGATGTTCCAACGGGTGATTATAGGGAACAATATAAGAAGAAATTATCAGATAAATTCTATTTGCAAGGGTTTGTAAATGAAAGGTTTGCTGAGGTTAGGCATCATAATGATAAACGTTATCAAAATAAATCTAATGTTGTGATGACCGCACGTGAACAGTATCCATCAATTCTAATTTCCTCAATGACCAAAGATTATATAAATGGATCATCGGAATCTAAGGAAAATTTAGCATTTGATTTTTTGAATGGCCAGCCTACAAGGGTGTTGACAAAAGATTCTTACGGTAATCGATTCTTGTCTGAGACTGGATTTGCTTACAATCAATACCCCGAGATGGGAAGTAAGCTAACCAATATCAATAATAAGAATATGTTGGCTCAGGTTTATAATCAAGTGAATTATAAAGTTGATGGAAATAACCAAAAAGCTGGTGTTATTAGTGGCTCTAAGACTATTTGGAGTAAGGATATAGATATTTTAAATCCCGATGGTAATATTATAAAGCAAAATACGAATGCAAATGGTCATGTTTGGCGCAAGCAACGCGAAGAAATTCTTGAAATTCCTGATCAATATGGAGAATCTGGGCTATTGCCTATTTCTCAATTTAGCTTGAGTAACAACTATTGGAAATTAGTGGGTGTTTATAGTTTATATAATGTGTATTCAAAGGGTTTAGAAGACTATGATCGCAATAATAATTATTCGGCCAACCGTTACGGTTATAACAATAGTAAGATTGTAGCCGGCGCAAACTTTGCCAAGTATAAAGAAATAGCCTTTAGCGGGGCGGAGGATGAACTTTTAGGAAAGGTGCAGGCTGGGGAAGTGAGTAAGGGCGACGGTACAATTTCATCTGATGCTGCCCATACCGGTAGTAAGAGTTTATCCGTTCCAAGTAGAGGAACTGGATTCACGTACTCGGTTCCAGTTTCAAATCTGACAATCGGTCGTACATATGTTGCGAGTGTTTGGGTGAAGAATGTAGCAAATACTAATTTTGGATTATACTACAACATTGGAGGGGAGGATGTTGCGGCACCGGTTACATCAGTTAATAGCTCCAAAATATCTGGGGGTTGGACATTGGTGAATTTGGAAGTAAAAGTTACAGGCGGCACTACACTTAAAATATTTACCAAAAATACAGGAACAGCTGCAGGTTTTGTGGATGATTTCCGATTCCATCCTAAGAATAGTTCATCGGTTGCTTATGTTTATGATGCTTTTTCTGGTGAACTCACTTATATTTTAGACCATTTAAATCTCTTTACAAAATTTGAGTATGATGCCGTGGGTAGATTGGTAAGGACTTATAAAGAGCAATTTGGGGTTAGTCCTTATAAGACTAACGAATATCAGATGAATTATGGTAAAATTACTAATGTTTTTTATAATGCTCGTATGTCCCAAGTGTTTACTAGAAATGACTGTACTAATGGAGAGGTAGGAACCAAGTTAATCTATGAAGTGGAAGATGGAAAATATAAATCTAACATTTCCCAGGCCGATGCTGATGCTAAAGCACAGCAGGAAATTAATCAAAAGGGACAAGCTTATGTAAATCAGAAGGGTTATTGTACGCAAGTAATGACTGATATGATAATTAGAAAATATACTGGCTGGGAAGGTGAAATAGCTAGAATTTCTTTTTATAAGGATAATGAAGTTTTTCCATCACATGAAATTTTTCCAACCAATTCAATTAATGATGTTGTTGTTAAGGTTCCATATGGCGAGTTTTCTAGAGTTCGAATTGATGTCAATGGTGCTAATACAAGTTATAATGGGTATTTGACATTATGGCACGCTAGTGGCAAACCTTGTTCAGAAATTGGCTTTACATCAAAAGAGATAAATTTCTATAATGTAAAAATTGCTTTTTCTAAAGCGATAGAATTAACTGTAGCTGAGTATTGTTTGTAATAAAGATATTATGAATCTTTCATTTAAAAGAATAATATTGCAATTAGTATTGCATATAGGTCCAATTGCCGGATTTTCACAAATTGTTAGTCAAAACGCTATTCAGCTACCAGCCGTTGGGAGTTCTAGTTTCATTGTGGAATCAGCCCAGAGTTATAATGCTACAAGTGCGATGAGCATTACCCTGAAATCAGGAGTTCATTTGAAAAGTGGATCCAATGTGGTTCTTCGTATCGACAATAATATGACAGGTCCAGCGGCGCCCAACAATCCTAATGACAACCTAGAGCTGAACTGGACACTTGCGCGGTCCTTTGATGCGAGTGGAGCAGTAATCGGCGAGACGAAGACATTTTTCGATAAACTGGGCAAGCAGCTTCAGACGCAGACGCGTAATATAGAAGCGGGGCATGTTCTTGCGTTTCAGCCCTTGTATGATGTTGGCGGGAAGCAGATAGGATCGACGATGTCAGCTCCGATCAATAATGCCGCCTTTAGTTACAAGGCTGACTTTACAACACTAAATTATCGGAACTACGGTCGTTTTACCAGCACATCTGGTCTGCCGGATAAAAGCTTTGCCCCGGATCCGGTTGATACTGCAGGGAGCACGATAGGAAGTCTGGCATATTATTACAGTAGCCGCAATGCCTGGGAGCGTCTGCAAGACCTTACCAATATGCCTTATAGTACGACAGCCGGTGCCAAGAACGGAACCAATATTTACACAGTGAGTGGAGGAGTTGGACAGGTGATGAAACTGGGGGGAGGACATGAGGTACGTCAATTCAATGTTCCAGTAAATAAGGAACTCGATTTTTACAATCTAGTGCGTCGCACTTATTTTTCTGTATCCGATATTGGTGACACGGTATTGGTATCTAACGGCCAAAAAATGATGTCGGTTAGCTTTGATGCAGACAGTCGGGCCTCGGTGAATATCAGTATTGATGGGCGTACGGTGATGACAGGACGCGCCGGAAATGAGCTGATGTTAAAGGGTACGCTTGTTATCGATAATACCCAGACGGGCTATTTCGGGATAGTCACACCCCAAAGTGTCAGTTTTACCTCCGGAATGCTAAAGGACTATTTTCGTTCTGAATCAGAAACTGGAGTGTCTAGTACAAAGGCTCTACAACCAGGTTTATACCAGTTTACGAACAATGCAGGTAATTCTGTGAACTACCAAATAGGTCTTTCCGATGTGAGCTTTACATTCTACGATCAACTTGGACGGGTAAGGGCAACAATCCCACCTGAAGGGGTAAAGAAATTGTGGACGAGCGGAGTTAGTAGTTACGCAACCTTGGCGAGCATCCCATTTGTGAAAACATTCAAGTACGATGGTAGAGGCAATCTGGTCGAGAGTACAGATCCCGATGGGGGTAAGGCCGAGATGAAATACAGCAGTGATGGCAAACTTCGTTTTTCACAGAACGCGCTGCAGAAACTGACAAATAAGTTTAGTTATACGAACTATGACAGTTACGGACGTAGTATTGAAAGTGGAGAAATTACACCATCAGGTGCACTTAGCTTTGGCACCGTCAGCACAGCTGGTCTTGATGCTGTCGGTACTGCAGCTTCAAGTTACCTGACGGGTACACGTACAGATGTTACGGTGATCAACTATGATAACCCGGAGAGTATTCCAAGTCCGGCAGGTTATGTACAGGACAGTTATTTTCTTTCGGGAAGTACAGTTTCGAGTAAAGCAAAATACAGCGGGGATCCGGCAACAGCTTCCAATCTGGTGAGCAAAATCTGGTACAATTATGACGGGGATGGTAATGTTGTGTGGACAGTCAAGTATATTGCGGGTCTTGGATACAAGACAATGGATTATACCTACGATGACATGGGCAATGTGACCAAGAGTATCTACCAGAAAGGTACCGCTGCCGAGACGATGGTACACTATTTCGAGTATGACAAGAATAAACGATTAGTTGCGGCATATACCAATACTACGGATAACGGGAGCACTAAAGTCCTGCATGCGAAATATAGCTATTACCTACATGGAGATCTTAAACGGGTTGAACTTGGGGATAAGTTGCAGGGTATAGATTATGTGTATGGTATTGATGGTAAGCTAAAAAGCATCAATAATGCGAATTCGACCAAAGATCCAGGGGGTGACGGTGGAAATGGTTTTGCTGCGGATGTTTTTGGGATGAACATGGAATATCATGCTGGAGATTATAGCAACCGTCAGGCAGGAATACCTACAATCCAGAATGGTGTTAGCACTGCCAACTATAGTGGGCTGATCAATGGGATAAGCTGGTTTTCGAAGAAGCCGAATTCTACCGATGCGGTGGCAGTGATGAATTCCTATAGTTATGACGCGATAGGGCAATTGACCGAAAGCAGATGGGGGGTACCAAACTTTACGGGATCATCCTTTGTCTCTGGAGGTGAGATCAACAGGGAACGTGGTCTGAGCTATGACGGTCATGGCAATATCAAAACCCTTATACGTACCAATGGGTCCGGCGGAGAACTGGGTAATTATACTTACAATTACCAGGCGAATACCAATAAACTGACCTCAGTGAGTAACTACGCCAGCT
>RCUK01000109.1_pt1 | contig 99331 bp, 94 predicted proteins | sample 2166381 | NCBI WGS metagenome assembly RCUK01 (sample SAMN09932809, study PRJNA488358) | compost metagenome | isolation source: compost soil in an enriched community | place: Germany: Experimental Botanical Garden | reverse complement strand
GGTCATGCCGACATCGACCGTTGGCCGTTTCACGGCGGTCGATTGGGATGCGACCCTACCAGCGGGTATCCCATTGTCACGTGCGGATCGGGATGCCGTGCGGGATCGGGTTCCCCGTCCGCGGATCGAGGCGCCGGTAGGGTCGCATCCCGATCGACCGCCGATACGTTCCCCGCGTTCGGTTGGGGCATGAACACCGGTGGAGAGGTGCGTTTCGATCAGGGGTCATGCCGACATCGACCGTTGGCCGTTTCACGGCGGTCGATTGGGATGCGACCCTACCAGCGGGTTTCCCATTGTCACGTGCGGATCAGGATGCCACGCGGGATCGGGTTGCGCGTGCGCGAAGCCGCTGCCGCGCGCGATCAGGTACCGGCCATGGGCCGGTACCCACCGCCTCAGAAGCCGAGATCCACGCCCGGCAGCAGCGGCTGCAGCTGTTCGCGGAACATGGTCTTGATGCGCTCAAGCGCGGCCTCGTCGTTGGCCTCGAACCGCAGCACCAGCACCGGGGTGGTGTTGGACGCGCGCAGCAGGCCCCAACCATCGGGGAAGTCGGCGCGCAGGCCGTCGATGGTGGCCAGGCGGGCGCCGGCAAACGGCGAGTCCTCCACCTGGGCCGCGGCCAGGAACAGCGACACCAGCGCGTGCGGGGTACCCGACTCCACCGGCACCTTCAGCTCCGGCGTGGATACGCTGTCGGGCAGCTCCTCGAACACCTCCGAGGGGCTCTCCTCGCGCTGGGCCAGGATTTCCAGCAGGCGCGCGGCCGCGTATAGGCCATCGTCGAACCCGAACCAGCGCTCCTTGAAGAAGAAGTGCCCGCTCATCTCGCCGGCCAGCTCGGCATCGGTCTCGCGCATCTTCGCCTTCATCAGCGAATGCCCGGTCTTCCACATCAGCGGGCTGCCGCCGTTGCGCAGCACGTAGTCGGACAGCTTGCCGCTGCACTTCACGTCGTAGATCACCAGCGCGCCCGGGTTGCGCATCAGCACGTCGGCGGCGAACAGCATCAGCAGCCGATCCGCATAGATGATCTTGCCTTCGCGGGTGACCACGCCGAGGCGGTCGCCGTCGCCGTCGAAGGCCAGGCCGATGTCGGCGTCGAAACGCTTCACGGTCTGGATCAGGTCTTCCAGGTTGTGCGGATCGCTGGGGTCGGGATGATGGTTGGGGAAGGTGCCATCCACATCGCAGTACAGCGGAATGACCTCGGCCCCGATGGCTTCCAGCAACGGCTGGGCCAGTTCGCCGGCCACGCCGTTGCCGGCATCGGCCACCACCTTGAGCGGGCGGTCCAGCTGCACGTCGTCGGCGATGCGCTGGATGTAATCGGCATTGACCTCGCGCTGCTGCAGGCTGCCCGGTTCGGCGGCCACGTGCAGCTGGCCGTCGCGGATGCGCTGGAACAGTTCGGTGATGGCATCGCCCGAGAGCGTTTCGCCGCCCACCACGATCTTGAAGCCGTTGTAGTCCGGCGGGTTGTGGCTGCCGGTAACGGCCACGCAGCTGCCCGCGCGCAGGTGGTAGCTGGCGAAGTACACCACCGGGGTAGGCGCCAGGCCGATGTCGATGACATCGCAGCCGGCGCGGCGCAGGCCTTCGATCAGCCCGGCGCTGAGTTCCGGGCCGGACAGACGACCATCGCGGCCCACCACGATCTCGCGCAGCCCCTGCACCTGCAGCACCGAGCCGATGGCCTGGCCGATCAGCGCAGCCACCTGCGGGGTGAGCTCGCGGCCGACCACGCCGCGGATATCGTAGGCGCGGAAAATATCGGCCGGCACGTCCTGGCCCGGCACGCCGGGCACGGCCGGCGGACCGCCTTCGCTGACGGCTGGCAGCACGGTCAGCGGCGACTGTTCCAGGCTTTCGCGCAGGGTCGGGCCGTCTTCCACCTCGGTGGCGTTGGCCGCCCGTCGGCGCGGCAGCGGCACCTTGCCCTTGCCGAACTGCAGCATCAGCGCGATGGCCACCAGCAGTGCCGCCACCACCGCGCACGGGATAGCGCCCAGGCCCAACGGGCCCGGCTCCACATCCGGCACGGCCGCCGCCAGGCGCAGCCCGCTCTTGCCGATCGGACGGGCCAGGGCCTCGGCACCGCCACCGAGCGCACCGGTGCCCTGCTCGATCACGTTGTGGTTGCCCTGGCGCAGCGCCAGGTAGCCCGACTCGGGCACGCGGACCGAATCGAAGGTGGCCGTGAGGCGCAGCAGCGGCTGGCGCACATACACCAGCGCCGGCCCTTGGGTGCCCAGCTGCACCGGTGCCGCCAGGCCCAGGCGCTGGCCGCCGGCATCGCGGACCACGCGGGCGACCACGGTGTCTTCGGCGTTGGCCGCTTCCAGAAGGGCCAGGCGCGAGTAGCCAAAGGCCTTGGGGTCGGCATAGGCCGACTCCAGCGTGGCCGCCAGCACCTGCACCTCCTCGGTGCCCGGCCAGCCCTCGCGGATGGCCACGGAAGCGGCCTCGGCATCGCCGCTGGCCAGCGCGGCGGTGACCCGCTCGCTCTTGACCAGCTTGCGCAGCTGCGCCACCTGGCCATTCAGCGCGGTCTGCACCCCGGACACGATCTGGTCACGCGACTGCTCCAGCGACGCCCCGACCGACGCCTGCCGCCACTGGCTGACCGCACTCCAGCCGAACCACAGCCCCAGCAGCAGCAACGCGCCCACCAGCAGCGGGCCGGTGCGCTTGCTTGCCAGTCGCGGTTGTCCTTCCGCCTTTGCCTTGCTCATGGATCTTCCCCCTGTCAGCGCACCCCGGTATGGCCGAATCCACCCGTTCCCCTGGCGCTGTCGGTGAAAGTATCCACTACCTGCAGGCCCACGCGTGCAATCGGCAGCACAACCAGCTGCGCGATGCGGTCGCCCGGCTGCAGCGTGAAGGCCTCGCGGCCACGGTTCCACGCGCTGATCAGCAGCGGGCCCTGGTAATCGGCGTCGATCAGCCCGGTGCCGTTGCCCAGCACGATGCCGTGGCGATGGCCCAGCCCGGAGCGCGGCAGCACCACGGCGGCCAGGTTGGGGTCGGCAATGTGGATGGCGATACCGCTGGGAATCAGCGCCGTATCGCCCGGCTGCAGGGTCAGCTCGGTCTCCAGCGCCGCGCGCAGGTCCAGCCCGGCGCTGTGCTCGGTGGCGTAGGCCGGCAGCGGCCAGGTATCGCCGAAGCGCGGGTCGAGCAGCTTGACCTGCAACGGCTGAAGGGTGGAATCAACGCTCATGCGTGCAACCTCTGGGCAATCAGGGACAACAGTTGTTCGGCCAGCAGCGCCTTGGAGGTCCCGGGGAACACCTGTTCGCCGCCCTGCCAGTAGGCCGTGGCCGCGTTTTCATCACTTTCGAAGCCGCCGGTGGCAATGCCCACCTGGTTGGCGATCACCAGGTCCAGGCGCTTGTCCACCAGCTTGCCGCGCGCGTACTTCTCCACATCGTGGGTTTCGGCGGCAAAGCCGACCACCAGCTTCAGCGCGTTGGTCTGCGCGGCCACCTCGGCCAGGATGTCCGGGGTGCGCACCAGCTCCAGCGTGAGGGTCTGGGTGCCGGCGGTCTTCTTCAATTTCTGCGGGGCCACCTGGCGCGGGGTGTAATCGGACACCGCCGCCGCGCCTATATAGATGTCGGCCGGCAACGCGCCCAGCACCGCCTCGCGCATCTGCGCGGCCGAGCGCACATCCACCCGCTGCACCCCGGCCGGGGTGGCCAGCTGCACCGGGCCACTCACCAGCACCACCTGCGCGCCCTGGCGCACGGCGGCGGCGGCCAGCGCATAGCCCATCTTGCCGCTGCTGCGGTTGCCCACGTAGCGCACCGGGTCCAGGTCTTCGTAGGTGGGGCCGGCGCTGATGACCACGCGCAGACCCTTCAGCTGCTGCTCGGGCGCGGCTTCAGCAGCGGCCGGCGCCTGCAGCGCGGCCAGTGCCGCAACAATCGCATTGGGTTCGGTCAGCCGGCCCGGGCCGGATTCGCCTTCGGCCAGCGGGCCGTCTTCGGGCCCGATCACCTGCGCGCCGCGCTGGCGCAGCAGGGCGATGTTGGCCTGCGTGGCCGGGTGCTGCCACATGCGGTGGTTCATGGCCGGGCACACGGTGAGCGGCGCGGTGGTAGCCAGGCACAGCGTGGTGACCAGGTCATCGGCATTGCCGTGGGCCAGCCGGGCCAGCAGGTCGGCGGTGGCCGGGGCCACTATGACGCGGTCGGCCCAGCGGGCCAGCTCGATATGGCCCATGGCCTGCTCGGCCGCGCTGTCCCACAGGGTGGTGCGGGTGGGCTGGCCGGACAGGGCCTGGAAGCTCAGCGGGGTGACGAACTGCTGGGCCCCGGCGGTCATGGCGACCTGCACCTGGGCCCCGGCATCGCGCAGGCGACGCACCAGTTCCAGCGACTTGTAGGCGGCGATGCCGCCCCCTACGCACAACAACAGCTTCTGGCCTTGCAGCGGGCGCGCGGACGCCGGAGAAGCCTGGGGGGAGTCAGCCACCTGCGAATTTCCTGTCGAACTGAGGCGTTTAGCTTACCTGATGGGGTGTGGGGGGCTCATGCCTCAGGGGCATGAGGGGGGTGTTTTTGGTCATGAGGGGAGCTCGGCCTTCTCCCTTGATCGTTCGGCTGCTCCCAGTGGATGAACTGCCTGCGCCAAAGGTGCCGGCGACGGAAGGGTCCCTCGGTTTCAGTCGTTAAAAAAGGATGCTTTAATAACGTCCTCTGCTGGGAAAGGTTTCTTTCGCAGCCGACACCGCATCTAAAGGAACCTTTGTCATGCCACGCATCACTGGGACCTACGCCACAACCGCCGTTGGCGGCGAGAACGTTCGCGCGTTCGTGCCTCACGCCCTTCCGCCCGGAGATCCGCTGCTTTCCCCCGTCGCGTACGTGGAGCAGAACGCCCGCGCCGAAGTAGCGCTGACACGCCTGTCGGGCATGGCCGGGCTGGTGGCCTCCAGCAACTGGCTGATCTATGCCGCCATCCGCAAGGAGGCCTTGCTTACCTCGCAGCTGGAAGGCACCCAGGCCACACTGACCGACGTGCTGGATGAAGAAGCCGGTATGACGGTGACCAATGCGCAGGATGTGGAAGAGGTTACGAATTACCTGCTGGCGTTCAACTACGCGCGCGAACAGCTGCGTAGCCCTACCGGTCTGCCGGTATCACTACGGCTGCTGACCGAGTCCCACCGGGTGCTGATGACGGGCGTGCGTGGCGCCACCAAGCAGCCGGGGGCCGTGCGCACTACACAGAACTGGATTGGGGGAAGCCGGCCAGGCAATGCGAGCTTCGTTCCGCCGCCCGCTCAGGAAGTGGGGCCCGCGCTCAGCGCGCTGGAGTGCTTTATCCACCAGCCAGAGCATACGTTGCCGCCCTTGGTGCGCGTGGCGTTGGTGCATGCGCAATTCGAAACCATCCATCCCTTCCTGGACGGCAACGGCCGCATTGGCCGCCTGCTCATCGCTATGTTGCTGGAAGAGTGGAAGTTGATGCCCGAGCCGTTGTTGTATGTGTCTGGTTACCTGAAACGACACCAGCGGGTGTACTACGACCGGCTTTCCGCCATTCGAAATGACGGTGACTGGGAAGGCTGGGTGAGCTTCTTTCTGGAGGCCGTGGAGGCCGCTGCAGATGAGGCGCAAAGCAGCATAGTTGCCCTTGCCGCATGCATCGCCGAGGATCGGAAGCGTGTGCTTGCACTGGGTACCAGTACGTTGGCGACGCTCCGGTTGTTCGAGCTGCTTCCGACCATGCCGAGAATCAACATTGATCGGGCGGCGCAGGTGCTGGAGGTGAGTGCCCCTACTGCGGCGAAGGCCATCAATGGATTGCAGGTGACCGGGGTGTTGGAGGAGACGACGGGTCGGGCGCGGAACCAGAGCTTTTTGTATGCGCGGTATGTGCGACTGTTGATGGAATAGGTGCAATTTAACCAAGCGGAAGGAATGTCACCCTTTCCTGAAAACCCACATCCACTCGCCCGTCCTGGGTGGAAACAACGCGGACGCGCCTTCACAGAAGCCCGGACCGATCAAATTCTCATAAACCAGACAGAAGATAACTAATAAACATGCATCAGCAGGATGTAACAAAATCAGAACTGTGCGCCCTATACCTATTCCTGAAATCAGATGCAAATATAAGTCGAGAGAGAATTTCTCCATCACATAGTAACTTCGAAGATAGAAGCTATGTGCGAGCCGTGTTCGCCATGTTCGAAGGGGTGACATATGCAGCTAGACAGTACATCCTCGCACAAGCATCGGCGGGAAAATATCAGATTTCAACCCAAGAACGCGACCTACTAGCCGAGCAGAGCTTTGCTGTAAACAAGAAGGGAGAGATAGAGACCAAGGAGATTTTCCTGCAATTTCTTCCGGGATTTCTTTTAACCATCAAGGTTCTGGGGAGGTGTATCGGTCGAGGCGAGTACGTCGCAAAAGCTTTCGGGCATCATCTTTACAAGAACTTTCAGAGTGGAATAGCGATTCGAAACAAAATCACTCACCCCAGGCGGACTCAAGAGGTCATCCTCAGCCAGGCCGACATAGACACCATAAAGAACGCTGAGATTTGGTTTGACACCCTGCTGCTAGAACTGCTCGGTGACGCATTTAAAAAGCACTCCGAACCAACGGGAAAATAGCACACTAAAGAATGCTCATTCCGACCCTTTGAGATCACACCAGCAGTTATCTCACCACCCCAATCCCGTCTAAACCCAAACAATATGACAGGAGATTACCGGACTTTAATCTACACGTACCGCCCCCTATCCCGGCCCTTGAGCAATCTCCATACAACGACATAGAGACGTAAATTTATGCAACAATTCCATAGGATAATTTTATATTTTCATTGCACCAACTCGCCACCAAGTATTCAAGGATCATCCGAAAGCTGCTTTTTAATACTAGCCGTTCATCGGGATTGATCTCCGACCCCGCAACAGGGCAATGACCGATAGCCTTACCAAGCGCACCCTCCCAAACTGGGCCATGGCAATCAAAGACTGGCCCAAGGACGAGCAACCACGCGAGAAGCTGCTCACACGCGGCCCGGCAGCGCTTTCGGATGCCGAGTTGCTTGCCCTGTTCATGGGCACCGGCTGTAAGGGCTTGGACGTCATGGAAAACGCACGCCTTCTCCTCAAGGAGCATGGCCCCCTGCGCCTCTTGCTTGATATGAGCGCGCAGAAGCTGAGGAAACTGCCTGGGCTCGGCCCGGCACGGGCTTGCAAGCTGGTCGCCGCACTGGAACTGGCTGACCGCCACCTGCGCGCAGAGCTGGACCGAGGCGAGAGCATGTGCGATCCCAAGGCTGCCATGCGGTACTTCAAACAGCGCCTCCGCGGCCGACCGCATGAAGTCTTTGCCGTCATGTTCTTGACGACCCGAAACTGCATGCTGGCGTTCGAGGAACTGTTCAATGGCACCATCGATGCAGCGGCGGTCTATCCACGGGAGGTCGTCCGCCGTGCCCTGCTCCACAACGCCGCAGGGGTCATCGTCAGCCACAACCACCCCTCCGGAAGCGCAGAACCCTCAGCTGCAGATCGCGAGATCACCCGCCACCTGCAGCAGGCCCTGGACCTGGTCGGCATCCGCCTCCTCGACCACGTAGTAGTAGGCGAAGGCACCCCCGTCTCCATGGCTGAACGAGGCTGGCTCCAACCCACCCTGTCCTTCGGAGGCTGAACAGCCCAGACAGTCCGGACACCCCTGTCCGCTGCTTCCAGACCCGCCCCAAGGGGTCCTCAAGACCCCCTAAAGCCCCCTGCCCCAACCCCGTTCAATGGATCGGCCCGCCATCTAGGCTAAAATTGCCGATTCCGCCGCTCCAGTCCCAAAGCAGGCCTTGTGAAAAATCTCCTCCGCGCCCTGATCAGCCAAGGCATCGAAGCCTTGCGCGCCAACGGCACTCTGCCGGCCGATACCCTGACCCCGGAATTCGTGGTCGAACGCCCGAAGACCCGTGAGCACGGCGATTTCGCCACCAATGCCGCGATGCTGCTGGCCAAGCCGGCGCGCAGCAACCCGCGCGCCCTGGCCCAGGCGCTGCTGGATGCGCTGCCCAAGAGCGCCGATGTGCTGCGCGTTGAGATCGCCGGCCCGGGCTTCATCAATTTCCACCTCGCCCCCAGCGCCTACCAGCGCGAGGCGGCCAGCGTGCTCAAGGAAGGCGCCGATTACGGCCGCAACCTGAGCGGCAACGGCCGGACCGTGGGCGTGGAGTATGTGTCGGCCAATCCGACCGGCCCCCTTCACGTGGGCCATGGCCGCGCCGCCGCCATCGGCGACTGCCTGGCGCGCCTGCTGGATGTGAACGGCTGGAACGCCAAGCGCGAGTTCTACTACAACGACGCCGGCGTGCAGATCGAGAACCTGGCCCTGTCCACCCAGGCGCGCGCCAAGGGGCTCAAGCCCGATGACGCCGGCTGGCCGGAAGCGGGCTACCGCGGCGATTACATCCAGGACGTGGCCAACGCCTACCTGGCCGGCGCCACGGTGGAGCTGGAAGGCCACGCGGTGGTGGGCGAGCGCGACCCGGACAACCTCGATGCGATCCGTCGCTTCGCGGTGGCCTACCTGCGCAACGAGCAGAACCAGGACCTGGCCGCGTTCGGGGTGGATTTCGACATCTACTTCCTGGAAAGCTCGCTGTACAAGGACGGCAAGGTGGAAGAGACCGTCGCCCAGCTGAAGGCGGCCGGCCACACCTATGAGGAAGGCGGCGCGCTGTGGCTGCGCTCGACCGACTTCGGTGACGACAAGGACCGCGTGATGCGCAAGTCCGACGGCACCTACACCTACTTCCTGCCGGACGTGGCCTACCACCTGAGCAAGTGGCAGCGCGGCTATGAGCGCGCCATCACCGAGCTGGGCGCGGACCACCACGGCTCGCTTGCGCGCGTGCGCGCCGGCCTGCAGGCGCTGGACGTGGGCATTCCCAAGGGCTGGCCGGAATACGTGCTGCACCAGATGGTGACGGTGATGCGCGGCGGCGAGGAAGTGAAGCTGTCCAAGCGTGCCGGCAGCTACCTGACCCTGCGCGACCTGATCGAAGAAGCCGGCCGCGATGCGACCCGCTGGTTCCTGATCGCGCGCAAGCCCGATTCGCAGCTGACCTTCGATATCGACCTGGCCCGCGCGCAGAGCAACGACAACCCGGTGTTCTACGTGCAGTATGCGCACGCCCGGGTGTGCAGCCTGCTGCGCCAGGCCCAGGAAAAGGGCCTGAGCTATACGCCGGGCGAAGGCCTGGCCGGCATGGCCTCGCTGAACGACGATGCCTCGCTGTGGCTGATGATTGAAATGTCGCGCTTCCCGGAAGTGGTGGAAGCGGCCGGTATCGCGCTGGAACCGCACCTGATCGCGCAGTACCTGCGTGAATTGGCGCACGCCTTCCACACGTGGTATCACGGCACGCAGGTGCTGGTGGCTGACGACGCCGAGCGCAACGCCAAGCTCACGCTGGCCTGCGCGGCGCGCCAAGTGCTGGCCAATGGTCTGAACGTCCTGGGCGTTTCCGCCCCGGAAAAAATGTAAGCAGTGGAGAAGCAGTAAATGGCAGCACGACGCGGCAAGAGCCAGGCACGGCGCAACAGCAGCCAGGGCACACCGGGATGGGTGTGGCTGGTTGCGGGTGTGGCGATTGCGGCCGTGGTGTTTCTGGCGGCACCAAACCTGTTCAAGAACGACGGTGACGGCTTCCTGCGGGTAGGCCCGCAGCCGAACCCGAACGCCCAGCCGGCCCCGGTGAGCGACGCCGATACCGACGTGGGCGCGGAACTGCCCAAGCCGGGTGCGGCGGCCAAGCCTGCCGAACCGGCCAAGCCGGCGGCTACGCAGTACGATTTCTACACTTTGCTGCCCGGCAAGGAAGTGGAAATGTCCGATGCGGAGCTGGCGGCCAGCGCGCGTGCGGAAGACCAGCGCCGTGCCAAGGCCGAGGCGCAGCGCGCGCAGGCCGCCTTGGAAGGCCGTCCGTTGCCGCCGGCACCGGCGCCCACAAGCACGGCAGCGACCACCTCGCCGGCGGCGGTGAGCACCGCGCCGCTGCCCGCCCCGGTGGCCGAACGCCCGGCGACGACCACGGCGGCGGCCACCCCGGCGCAGACCGCTGCTTCTGCTCCGGCTGCACCGAAGCCGGCGGTTACCGCAGCGGCCACGCCTGCGGCGGCAGCGGCTGAGCCAGCGGCCAGCAACGTGCGTTACATCCTGCAGGCCGGCGCGTTCGGTGCGTCTGGCGATGCCGAGGCGACCAAGGCCAAGCTGGCGATGATCGGTTTGGCGGCACGGGTGGAATCGGCGCAGATCAACGGCAAGACGGTGTACCGCGTGCGCATGGGGCCGTATGGCAGCGCCGGGGAGCTGGCGGAGGCCAAGCAGAAGCTGGATGGGACCGGGCTTCAGGCGATGGCGATCAAGGCGCAATAAGCCGGCCTGAGCAGAGCACGCCAACGCGCACCAGGGAGGGCACGACAATGGCATTGCGGTACCAGCCAAAGGTAGGGGAGGTGGTCGAATGTGATTTCGGCCAGTTTCCCGATCCGCCCATTACACCGCCCGCCAACGGCCGGATTCCGAACGAGATGCGCAAACGCCGCCTGGCGTTGGTGCTTAACGGGCGTTTGCCGAATGGCTGTGCATTGGTGGTGCCGCTGTCGTCTTCCCACAATGCCGATGCGGTGACGCGCGGATTCCACGTGCTGCTACCCGCCGCTCTTGTTCCGGTAACGCACGCATACGACCCGCGGGACCGCTGGGCCATCGCCGAATGCATCACTCACGTTGCCCGCGCCCGCCTGCATCCGCTACGTGACCGCAATGGCCCGCTGACCGTCTACCTGCCCAGGGACGTGGTGGCGGACATCCAGCGAGCAGTGCTCCGCAGCTGCAGTGGCTTGTCTCTTCTGGTAGCGAACGAGGCCGCCCAACCGGCCGAGGCAGTGTCCGCCTGAACGGTCTCCGACAGGCATTTGACCCTCTCCCTGCATGGGGGTAGCATCGCGTCATTGGCCTTTGAGCCCTTTGCTTCACCTATTTGGCCTTGAGCCCTGAAAAAGCCCCGCACTGCGGGGCTTTTTCCTTTTCACTCCGGCCCGGATGTCACACGTTTGCGATCCATTGCGGGGCGGTCGTCCGGGGATGCAGTTGTCGGCGTGATTGATCACCGCTCGCCGCCGTCCGATATGGATGCGCTATCGTCCGCGCATGTCCTCCCGCCCTGATCCTGCTGACCTTCCCGGCGTTGCCGGTGCCACCGGCCGCTACCGCGAATGGGCGCCGCCGGCTGCGCTGCAGGGCTGCTTCGGGCAGCTGTGGCGCAGCGATCTGCCGGTGGGCCACAGCGGCGAGGTGGCGGTGCTGCCCGATGGCTGCGTGGACATCCTGTGGCGCGATGGGCGGCTGTATGTGGTGGGGCCGGACGTGGTGGCGGCGCACCCGCAGCTGACGCCGGGTGCGCAGGTGCTGGGCGCGCGGTTCCAGCCGGGTGCGGCGCGGGCGTGGCTGGGGGTGCCGCTGGGCGAGATGGTGGGCACGGCCGTGGAGCTGGATGCGGTGCTGGGGCCGCAGGCGCGGCGGATGGCGGCGCGGTTGAATGATGTGGGCGATGGCGATGGCGATGCGCGGCAGCGGCTGTTTGCACAGGCGCTGGCTGGGCTGCCCCGCTCTACCGGTGGCCGCCACGCGGTGGCGGCGCGGGTGTTCGGGCAGGTGCGGGCCGGTGGCAGCGATCTGGCCGCGATCGGTTCGGCGCTGCAGGTGAGCACGCGCAGCCTGCGCCGGTTATGCCATGAACAGTTTGGCTATGGGCCGAAGATGCTGGAGCGGATTCTGCGGCTGCAGCGGTTCCTGGCGCTGGCCCGGGCGCGGCCAGGAGATGGGCTTGCGGGGTTGGCGGCGGACGTGGGCTATGCCGACCAGTCGCACCTGAGCCGCGAGGTGCGGGCGCTGGCGGGGATCGGGGCGGCGCAGCTGTGCGCGCAGTGGCGCAGCTGACTGGCCGTTTTGTTCAAGACCGGCGCGGCCGCGGTGGCGATGCTGGGGCTCCTTTCAACGAGATGCCTCCATGAGCACCGCACACGGCAGCGATCGCCGGATCGACAACATTGAATTCAACGTGGCCGATATCGCGCGCAGCAAGGCGTTCTACGGCAGCGTGTTTGGCTGGTCGTTCACCGATTACGGCCCGGGCTATACCGAGTTCGACGATGGCCGCCTGCGCGGTGGGTTCACCACCGATGCGCCGGTGCGCGCCGGTGGGCCGCTGGTGATCCTGTATGCCGATGACCTGGTGGCCACGCAGCAGCGGCTGGAAGCGGCCGGGGCGGAGATCTGCCGGGCGGCATTCGACTTTCCGGGCGGGCGGCGGTTTCATTTCCGCGATCCGGATGGGTATGAGCTGGCGGTGTGGACAGCCGCCTGAGGGAGAGCCGACCGTGGGTCGGCTGCCGTCAGCGGTGGGTATGCGCCAAGGGCAGCCGACCAACGGTCGGCGCTACCGGTTCGGGCATGCGGCCACGGTGGTGGCCTGTTCGGGCATGCGGCCGCGGTGGTGGCCTGTTCGGGCGTGTGGCCACGGTGGTGGCCAGCAGCCCTTGGATCAGTCGCGCGCGACCTGGAAACCGGCGAACGACTGGCTGACCGGCATCAGTTCCAGGCGGTTGATGTTGAGGTGCGCCGGCAGGTTGGCCACCCAGAAGATCTGCTCGGCGATGTCCTCGGCGGTCATCGGGTTGGCACCGGTGTAGAGGGTGTCCGAGGCGGCCTGGTTGCCGTGGGTGCGCACCAGGGTGAACTCGGTTTCGGCCATGCCCGGCTCGATGGTGGTCACGCGCACGCCGGTGCCATGCAGGTCGGCGCGCAGGCCCAGCGAGAACTGGCTGACGAAGGCCTTGGTGCCGCCGTAGGCGTTGCCGCCCGGATACGGGTACACGCCGGCTACCGAGCTGATGTTGATGATGGCGCCCTTGCGCGCCACCAGCTGCGGCAGCAGGCGGTGGGTGAGGGTGACCAGCGCGGTGACGTTGGTGTCGATCATGGTGCGCCAGTCTTCGAGCGAGGCGCTCTGCGCCGGGGCGGTGCCCTGGGCGAGGCCGGCGTTGTTGACCAGCAGGTCGATGGCGGCGAAGTCGGCCGGCAGGGCGGCCAGCGCGGCCTCCATGGCGGCGCTGTCGCGCACGTCGAAGACGGCCGCGTGGACGCGCTCGGGACCGTAGGCGTCGACCAGCGGCTGCAGCCGTTCAGCGCGCCGGCCGGTGGCGATCACCCGCCAGCCCGCCTGGGCGAAACGATGGACGGCGGCAGCGCCAAAGCCGGAGGTGGCGCCGGTAATGAGAGCGGTACGGGTCATCGGGGTACTCCGTGGGAATCACGGGTATTTTCGCACCGATGCGGGGGGTGTGTGCCGGGGGCAATGTGCCGGACGGGGCGGGATGGCGTAGAGCCGGGCGCGGGGATCTCTGGCAGCCGGGCAGAGCCCGGCTCTACGCGATCTGCGATCAGCGGATCCGGAACACGCGCGCCTTGGGCAGGTCTTCGTCCACCTGCAGGAACCAGCGCCCGGCGATGCCGGGCACCACCACGATCGCGGGGTTGCTGCGGCTGGCCTTGAGCGTCATCTCGCCCTTGAGCACCTGCCACTGCTGGCCGTTGTCGAGGGTGAACACGGTGCCAGGTGCCCAGCCGTCCACCTGGCCGGTGACCCTGGCGTTGATCGGCCCGTCGTCCAGGCCCGGGAACATGGGCGCCGGGGTGGGCGCGCCGGGGGCGGCGACCGGGGCAGCGGCGGCCGGCGGAGCCGGGGTACGGGCATCGGCCTCGCGCAGCAGGCGGTTCAGGGCCTGCAACTGGGCCGGGGTGAGCCCCACCTGGGCCAGTGCCTGCGGGTCCACGCGCTGTTCGATCGCTACATACGGGGCCTGGGCGGCGGCCGTTGCGGCCAGCCAGACCATGCCCACACCCGCCATCACCTGCCACCTGCGCATTGCCTGCTCCACTGCCTGTCGATGCCTGATGGCGGCACTGTGCTTCACTTTCATGGCAGCCAGATGACAGGGCAGCCGGTCGCGGCGGTCGGCGGGACCGGCCCGGGGTAAAATGGCGGCCAGCCGCGCAGCCGCGCCGGCGGTATTGGACGTCACATGATCAACAACGATGTACTGCGCAGCATCCGCTACATGCTCGACCTCAGCGACGGCATGATCGCCGACACCTGTGCCCTGGCCGACCCGGCCTTCGTGGTGGACAAGGCCGGCGTGGCCGGTTGGCTGCGCAAGGAAGACGAGGACGGCTTCGTGGCCTGCGACGACCGCACCCTGGCGCACTTCCTGGACGGGCTGATCGTGCACTTCCGTGGCCGCGACGAGAGCCAGCCGCTGCGCCCGGTGGAAAAGCGCATCACCAACAACCTGGTGCTGAAGAAGCTGCGCGTGGCCTTCCAGCTGAAGGACGTGGACATGCACGAGATCTTCCAGCAGGCCGGTTTCCCGGTGTCCAAGCCGGAGCTGTCGGCGCTGTTCCGCCAGCCGGACCACAAGAACTACCGCGCCTGCGGCGACCAGCTGCTGCGCAACTTCCTGAAGGGCCTCACCCTGCGCGTGCGCGGCGCCTGAGCCCCACCCCGGCACGTGGCTCCGCCTGCGGGGCCACGTGCTGCAGCAGTTCCTGCATGAAGGCCCGCGCCGCTGGCGTGGGCAGTTTCGACCACACCGCATGCACGCGCCGCACCGGCGCATCCTGGATGGCCACCCGCGCCACGCCGGTGAACCCGGCGGCGATGGCCACCGGCACGATGCCCACCGCCAGCCCCTGCTGGACGAAGCGCTCGATGAGCGACATGTGGTTGATCTCGAACGGCACCCGATGCGGCAACCCGGCGGCGGCGAAGGCTTCGTCGGTCTGCCGGCGGGCGCCGCTGCCGTACTGGAAATCCACCAGCGGCAGTTCGGCCAGGGTGGCCAGCGACAGGCGCTTGCGGCTGGCCAGCGGGTGGCTGGGCGGCAGCACGGCCACCATGGATTCTTCGGCGAGCAGGCGGTGGCAGGCGCCGTCGATGGCGGTGCCGGGCGACAGGCCGACCAGCGCCACGTCCACGCGGCGCTCGCGCACGTCTTCCATCAGCACTTCGCTCTTGTCCATGCGCAGGCGGAATTCCACCTGCGGGTAGCGGGTGTGGAAGGCGGCCAGGCAGGCGACCAGGTCCACGGCGGTGAGCGAGGTGATCTGGCCGATGGTGAGGGTGCCGCGCACCTGGCCGGCCACGGCGGCCACGTCTTCGCGCAGATGGCGCAGCGAGTCGAGCACCTGGCGGGCGTGGCGGAGCAGGACCTCGCCGGCCGGGGTGACCCGCACCTGGCGCGGCAGGCGTTCGAACAGGGTGGCCTGCAGTTCTTCCTCGAGATGGGCGATCTGGTGGCTGAGCGCGGACTGCACCACGTGGCAGCGCGCGGCGGCGCGGGTGAAGTTGCGTTCTTCGGCCAGGGCCACGCAGAACTCGAGCTGTTTGAGGTTCACGTCGGCATCTCCACTACCCATCTATTTTCCAGATGCGTTGGATGATAACTATTCATTTCCATCATCGCGCAGAGAGGCGGACACTGGCGTCCCCCTGGAGTCTGGACGCGTCATGACCGCCGATGTACACACCCCCTTGAGCCGCTGGCAGGTGCTGTTGATGGCCTTTGCCACCGGCGTGGCGGTGGCCAGCAATTACTACGCCCAGCCGCTGCTGCACACCATTGCCGGCGAGTTCGGGGTGTCGTTCGGCCGCGCGGGCACGCTGGTGACGGCTGCGCAGCTGAGCTATGGCGTGGGCGTGGTGCTGCTGGTGCCGTTGGGTGACATGTTCGAGCGGCGGCGGTTGATCGTGGTGATGTCGTTGTTGTCGGCATCCGGGCTGGTGGTGAGCGCATTGAGCCACCAGTTCGTGTGGCTGCTGGTGGGCACCGCGATCACCGGGTTGTTCTCGGTGGTGGCGCAGGTGCTGGTGCCGTTCGCGGCCACGCTGGCGCGGCCGGAAGAGCGTGGCCGGGTGGTGGGCACGGTGATGAGCGGGCTGCTGCTGGGCATCCTGCTGGCGCGCACGGTGGCCGGGGCGTTGTCCTCGCTGGGCGACTGGCGCTGGGTGTACTGGATGGCGGCGGCCACGCTGGTGCTGACCACCTGGGTGCTGTACCGCACGCTGCCACGTTTCCATCAGCACGCCGGCTTGAGTTACGGCGCGCTGCTGCGCTCGATCGGCACGCTGTTCGCGCAGGAACCGGTGTTCCGGCTGCGCACGCTGCTGGGGGCATTGAGCTTTGCGATGTTCGCGATGTTCTGGACGCCGTTGGCCTTCCTGCTGGCCGGCGCGCCGTACCACTACAGTGATGCGACGATCGGGCTGTTCGGGCTGGTGGGCGCGGCGGGCACGCTGGCGGCGGGATTGGCCGGGCGGATGGCCGACCGCGGCAAGGCGGCATTGGCGACAACGGTGGCACTGGTGCTGCTGGCGGCGTCGTGGCTGCCGCTGGGCTTTTCGACGCAGTCGCTGGTGGCGCTGGTGGTGGGCGTGCTGGTGCTGGATTTGGCCGCGCAGTTGCTGCACGTGAGCAACCAGAACGTGGTGTTCGCGCTGCGGCCGGAGGCACGCAACCGGCTCAATGCGGGGTACATGACCGGGTACTTCATTGGCGGGTCGCTGGGTTCGCTGGTGTCGGCGCAGGTGTATGGCGCGTATGGGTGGACCGGGGTGTGCGTGACCGGCGCGGGCGTGGCCGCGGTGGCGATGGCGGTGTGGGCGGTGGCCGTGCTGCGCCGATAGAGCCGACCGTTGGTCGGCTGCCCCAAGCGGCGCGCAGATGCAGCCGACCAGCGGTCGGCTCTACCGGGTCCTGGCACCGCGATAGCCGACCAACGGTCGGCGCTACGGCGCGGGGTTGGTTGGCGCTGCGTTAGAAGGTGGTTTGGACCGCGAACTCGACGCGCGAACCTGCGTTGCCGGGGAACAGGCGTTTGGCCGCCCCGTCGGTGTCGTGTGCGGTCAGGCGCAGTTCCCACGGGCCGTGCACCGTCCAGATGGCGCTGAGCTGGCCGTGCAGGTAGTCATCGCCTTGCGCGCTGGCCAGCCAGTAATGGCCCACTGCACCTTCCAGCCGCCACTGTTCGCCCAGCGGCAGGCGCGCGCCAAGCTGGGCGTAGGTGCCGCGGTGGCCGCCGGCCAGCGCGTCGTCGGACACCCCTACCTGCAGCCAGTAGCGCTGCTGCCAGGTGAGGGTGCTGTTGAGCTCGGTCCAGTTCAGATCCACGGTGCTGGACGGGTAGAGATAGCGGGTGAGGTTGACGTCCAGTGCCCAGTCCTGGCCCAGCGCTCCGCCCCACCCGGCCACCACGTCGAATTCGCTGCGTGCGCCGTTGTCGGGCTGGAACGACACCCCCGAACCCCACACCGAGGCGTACCAGCCGCTTTGGCTGCCGAGTTTGACGCCGGCCTGTGCGGCCGGGTCGCCATCGCTCTGCGAGCTGCCGCGCCAGACGTAATCGGAGGTCAGCGTGGCATTGCCTTCCACCCCGGCCGAGGCCGCCCCGCTGATCGCCAGGCCCAGCAGCAGTGCGCTGCCACGGCGCAGGATGCGCCCTTTCATATGTTCAACCACCACGTGTGCCACTCCATCGGACGGCGGCGCCGTCGAGGTGGGCAGTGTTCCCGCAGGGGCCGTAAAGCCGCCATGCCGCGGCGGCGGCAGGAACGCAAAATCCGCGTAAATCCTGCATCCACGATGCCGCGCAGGGGCCGCGCTATCATGGCCGCTCTGACCTGTTGCGAGTAATGGCGTGGACGCGATCCTGACCCCGGTATCGATTGGCGAGCTGATCGACAAGATCACCATCCTGGAAATCAAGGCCGAACGCATCAGCGACGCCGGCAAGAACGCCAATGTCCGCAAGGAACTCGATGGCCTGTGGCCGCTGTGGCAGCAGCAGCTGGCCGGCCAGCCAGGGCTGGACGCGCTCAAGGATCAGCTCAAGGCGATCAACGTGCGCATGTGGGACATCCAGGACCAGCTGCGCGACAAGGAAGCGGCACAGGTGTTCGATGATGGCTTCATCCAGCTGGCGCGCGGGGTCTACGGCACCAACGGCGAGCGGGTGAAGGTGAAGAACGAGATCAACCGCATCGCCGGCTCTGCGCTGGTGGAAGAGAAGCAGTACCAGGGCGAGTAAGCCGCCCTGCCGGTGCCGGGCTCAGTGCCCGGTGGCGGCCATGAAGCGCTCGCGGTCCTGCTGAGTGCGCCGGCGGATCTCGGCCAGGGCCTCGTTCTCGGTGGCCTCGAGCATGGATTCGAACAGGCGCTGGAAGTGGTTGCGCATGGCCAGCCGTGCGGCGGCCGGATCGCGCGCGCGCAGGGCATCGAGGATGGCGGTGTGTTCTTCGTCGCGGGTGTCGTCGTCGTTGTGGCAGACGTTGGCATACACCTGCTTCACCCGCGGCAGTTCGTTGCGCATGCGCCAGATCAGCTGCACGCAGTGCTCCACCACCGGGTTGCCGGCAATGCGGGCGATGGACAGGTGGAACTGGCGGTCGGCTTCGCTGGCCGCCGCCTCACCCGAGGCCGGGTCGACCATGGCCGCGATCAGGCCGGCCAGGTCCTGCAGCTCCTGGTCGGTGATGCGGCTGGCGGCCATGGCCGCCGCTTCGGCCTCGATCACCGCACGGGCGGCGGTCAGGTCGAAGGCAGACACATCCGGCAAGGCACCGGGGGCCTGCGACGGGCGCGCCTTCACATACACCCCCGAACCGGTCTTGATGGTGATCAGCCCCTGCGCTTCCAGCGCGATTTCCGCCTCGCGCACGGTCACCCGGCTCACCCCCAGGCGCTCGGCCAGGTCGCGTTCGCCGGGCAGGCGCGAGCCCGGCGGGAATTCGCCCTTCTCGATCAGCGCGACGATTTCGGCGGCAATGGACTGGTAGAGACGGGGTTCGGACATCATCAAGACCTGGCTGTACGGTGGCTGGGGACCATCATGCGACCCGCGCCCGGGGACTACGGCGCGGCCGTGAAGGCCGCGCCGCTTGCCTCAGAAGCGGTAGCGCACCCCGAGATAATAGCGCCGCCCGTAGGTGGTGTACTCGCGGAAGCTGCCCAGGATGGGCATATCCGACACCCGCGGCTCGTCGGTGAGGTTGCTGGCCGACAGCGATACCGACAGGTGCTTGTTCACCTTGTAGGTAGCGCGGAAGTCGAGCGAGCCATTGTCGCGCACATAGCGGTTCTGCGAGGGGTCGCCGACGAACTGCTGGTAATAGTCCGAGCGGTACTTGTAGATGGCCTGCAGGTCCAGCTTGCCCAGGCCCCAGTACACCTGGGCCGAGGCCACGTGCTTGGACAGGCCGAAGATGTTGGCCGGCTCCACGATGCCGGGGGTGAACACGCCGGTGATCGGGTCGGTGGACTCGCCCAGGCGCAGGTCTTCGGTCTTGAAGTTGGAGTGGGCGTAGTTGTAGCTGGCCTTCACGCCCAGCCCGGAGAAGATGCCCGGCAGGTAGCTGAAGGTATGCGAGCCGGTCAGCTCGAAGCCGATCAGGTCGCTCTTCTGGTTGCTGGTGGCCAACTGTTCCACCGGCACGGTGACGTTCTGGCCGTCGATGTCGAAGGTTTCGCCCAGCACCACCGGCACCGAGCCGCCGTTGAACTGCTTGTAATAGATCGCCGTGGCCAGCATGGAATCGGCGTTGGCGTACCACTCCAGCGAGACATCGGCGTTCCAGGACATCAGCGGCTTGGCGCGCGGGTTGCCGGTGGCGGTGATGTTGCCCAGCGCCTCGGCCACGCTGCGGAAATCGGTATCGGCCTCGTCCAGGGTGAAGCTGCGGCCAAAGCCTTCGGCGGCCAGGTCCGGGCGCGACATGGCGCGGTAGGCGCCCACGCGCAGCAGCAGGTCCGGGCGCAGTTCGAAGGCGGCGTTGAAGCTGGGCAGCCATTCGGCGTTGCTGGACTTGAGCACCTGGCGGGTGAACTCGCCGGTGGGGCGCAGGGTGACGCTGCCATCGGGGTTGTTGATGACGTCCAGGCCGCTGCGCAGGCCCACCGAGCTGACATCGGTACGCACCCAGCGCACGCCGATGTTGCCGGTCACCGGCAGGCCGAACCACTCGCTGCTGTAATCGCCCATCAGGTAGACGGCGTTGGTCTTCTCGGTGACATCGTTGTTGGCCGGGTCACGCAGGTCCGCGCTCAGGCCGGTGTCGTCCACGCCGGTGAACGCCTGGAACAGGCAGCGGCTGTCGAAGCTGGCCCACTGGTCGATGGTGTTGCCGCTGGCGTTGGCCAGGAAGTCCTTCTGCGGGAATGCCTGGCGGCAGGCGCGGTTGGCCGCGCGGATGGCCGCCACGTTGGTGGTGTTGATGTCGCGGGTATCGGTGAAGTCGGTGTAGCTGGCCTCGGAATGGCGCAGGCCGCCCTTGAGCGCGGTGAAGAAGCCGCTCTCCGGGGTGAAGGCCGCATCGAAGCGCTGCGCGCGGATGGTGTGCTCGCGGCTCTGCTGGCGGCGGCGGATCAGCGCCGAGTCGGTGTAGTTGTCCGGGTTGTTCACATCGAACGCTGGATCCAGGGTGATGCTCGGCACGTCACCGCTGTAGTCGTAGGTGTAGTCGACGTAGCGGGTGTTCTTGATGCCCCCCACCGGCTTGCCGTTGACGTCGGTACGGCCGGCGCGCAGCCGGGTGGAGCGCTCGATCTGGTCGCGCTGGGTGTTGGAGTAGGACAGGTCGGTGGACAGGGTCCAGGCCGGGCTGGGCCGGAAGATCACGTTGAAACCGCCGCCGGTGTACTCCTCCTTGCGCTCCAGGAAGTTGCCGGTGGAATCGATGGTGGTGCTGCCGGTGTGGTGCAGCAGCGCGCCGTCGTCGGTGACCACGCGGTTGTTGAGGTTGCGCATCATCGAGGACAGCGACAGGTCCGAGCGGTCCTCGGTGTAGTCGCGCTTGGAGTGCTGGTAGTCCAGGTTCACTTCCAGGGTGTCGCTGGGGCGCCACTGCAGCGCGGCGAACTGCGAGTCGCGCTTGTCCTGTTCGATGAACTGGCGGTAGATGCGGCTGCTGGGCACCAGGTAGTACGGCACGCCGCTGGCGACCTGGTTGCCATCAACGGTGGTGCAGTTGCGCGTGGCGCCCACCACCTCGCGGCCATCGCAGGCCACCCAGGTGGAGCTGCTGGAGAACATTTCTTCCGGGTTGCTGCCTTCCAGCGCCTGCACGCCCACCGACACGCCGAGCTTGCCGGCCGCCCCCATGTCGAACTGGTCGATGTAGCTGGCGGTACCGCGCCAGCCCACGCCGTCCTTGTCCTTGAGGCGGTCGTCGTAGTCCTGCCAGGTGCCGCGGCCATCGAGCTGGATGGTGCGCTTGCCGTATTCGAGCGGCTTGACCGTTTCCATGTTGACCGTGCCGGCCACGCCACCTTCGACGAAGTCGGCGCGCTGGGTCTTGTAGATGGCCACGCTGTTGATCAGCTCGGACGGGAACTGATTGAAGTTGACCGAACGGTCGCCGCTGCCGTTGGTGGCTTCGCGGCCGTTGAAGGTGGACGAGCCCAGGAACGGGCCCAGGCCACGGATGGAGATTTCCGAGGCACCGCCCTTTTCGCGATGGGTGGAGGCGCCGGTGATGGTCTCGATGGCCTCGCCGATGGACAGCGCCGGCAGGTCGCCGATGTCGTCGGCGGCAAGCACGTCGGCGACCACGGTCTCCTCGCGCTTCTTGTCGATCGAGGTCTGGATGGTGCCGCGGATGCCGGTCACCTGGACCTGGTCCAGGGTAGTGGCCTGCGCGGGCGGCGCCTCGGCGTCCTGTGCGTGGGCCAGCGGCAGCGCGGCGGCGGTGCACAGGGCATAGAACAGCGCGGTATGCAGCGCGGTATGGCGAAGGCCTCGTGGCGAGGCCGTACGGCGGTCATGCAACATCGTGATCTCCCTCCCAGGATGGATCGTCCGATTACACGGATTCGATCCGGACGATTCACGACTACTGAACCAATGTCAATGAATTGGTACTAAAGTCTACCCCTGTGATCCACCTAGACCACTTTCAGCATATTTAATGTGCGGATGCAGCAGGAATATGCGCAACAGGCGAACCACATGCACCTAAAGTGGTATGCGATTGTGGTTGACTCCCGGCGCGTTCGACCTGTTACGATCCGGACTCGCGTTGAACGCCACGGTTGATCTGGGAGGGTAAGCCTGTGACTTTGCAACACTCGCACGTGCCACGGGTACTGCACCCGCTGGCCACCGCACTGGCGCTGGGCCTGAGCTTGGCTGCCCTGCCCGCCTTCGCGGCCGATCACCTGGTTCGGGATGCCGCCGGCTATGCGGCCGTGGCCAAGACCCTGCAACCCGGCGACACGGTGATCCTGGCCGACGGGGTGTGGCGTGATATCGACCTGCTGCTGCGCGGAACCGGCAAAATTGGTCAACCAATTAAGCTGACAGCACAGACCCCCGGCAAGGTGATTCTGAGTGGCCAGTCCCAGCTGCGCCTGGCCGGCAGTTATCTTGAAGTGTCCAACCTGGTGTTCCGCGATGGTTGGGCCCCGGGCGGCGAAGTGGTGTCCTTCCGCGCCTCGTCCAAGGAGTGGGCCACCCACAGCCGGGTCACCGGCGTGGTGATCGACGGCTACAACAAGCCCGACCGCCAGCAGTCGGACAACTGGGTCGGCATGTACGGCCAGCACAACCGCTTCGACCACAACCAGCTGGTCGGCAAGACCAATGCCGGTACCACCCTGGTGGTGGTGCGCAACGCCACCAGCGGGTTGGACAACCGCCACCGCATCGACCACAACTGGTTCGGCCCGCGCCCCAACCTGGGCAGCAACGGCGGCGAGACCCTTCGGGTGGGCACCAGCACCGACTCGCAGTCCAACTCGAATACGGTGGTGGAGAACAACTGGTTCGAACACTGCGATGGCGAAGTGGAGATCGTGTCCAACAAGTCCGGCGGCAACCTGTACCGCGGCAACGTGTTCTTTGAATCGCGCGGGTCGATGGTGCTGCGCCATGGCCACGGCAACGTGGTGGAGCGCAACGTGTTCCTGGGCAACAACAAGGCCCATACCGGCGGGGTCCGGGTGATCAACCGCCACCAGATCGTGCGCGACAACTATTTCGAAAACATCGCCGGCGACAACTTCGCCGCCGCGCTGGCGGTGATGGCCGGCACCCGCGACGCGCCGCTCAACCGCTACGAGCAGGTGGACGATGCGGTGATCGAGCGCAACAGCTTCATCAACGTGCGCCAGCTGTTCCTCGGCGCGGGGCTGGATGACGAGCGCAACGCCATGCCGGTGAACAGCCGCATGGCCGGCAACCTGTTCATCGGCGATGGCAGCCGTGAGCTGCTGCGTACCCAGGGCGATCTGTCCGGTATCGCCTTCAGCGACAACGTGCAGAGCCCGGCCGTGTCGCCCGGCTTCCCGGCCGGTGTCAGCGCGCGCCAGGTAACCCTGCAGCGCGCGGCCAACGGCCTGCAGTACCCGGTGGAAACGGTCGCCGCCGGCGCCCCGCGCGACCTGGCACCGGTCAGCCGCGACCAGGTGGGCGTGGCGTGGTACCCGAAGGCGCTGAGCACGGTGGCGCTGGACAGCGGCAGCGTGCGCAGGGTGGCACCGGGCGAAGACACCCTCACCCGCGCCATCGCGGCCAGCGCCCCGGGCGACCGCCTGCAGCTGCAGCGCGGCCAGTACCGGGTGGACCAGGTGCTGGGCGTGGACCACCCGCTGAGCGTGATCGGGCCGGCGCGTGGCCAGGCCAGCCTGCAGTTCACCCGCCCCAGCCTGTTCGAGATCCGCGCCGGTGGCGCGTTGAAGCTCTCGCGGCTGGAGATCGACGGCGCCCTGGCGCCCGATGCGGCCGGCAACGCGGTGGTGCGCATCGCCCCGGGCAGCCAGGCGTTCAACTACACCCTGCATATTGAAGACAGCCGCATCCACGGGCTGACCGCCAACAAGGCCTTCGACGTGGTCAACGCCGGCAAGGGCAGCCTGGCCGCGCGCATCACGCTGCGCAACACCACGGTGGAGGACATCAGCGGGAGCGTGATTTCCGCCGCCGCCGAGACCGACGACCTGGGCACCTATAACGCCGAGCAGGTGGAGATTGTGGCGTCGCGCTTCACCCGCATCGGCGGGCCGCTGTTGACCCTGTACCGCGGCGGCACCGACGAGAGCACCTTCGGGCCGTCGCTGCTGTTGCAGGGCAACCAGCTGCAGCAGGTAGGCGTGGCCGATGACACCAGCCTGCGCCTGCAGGGCGTGCAGCAGGCCACGCTGGTAGACAACCAGTTCGCGCACAGCGGCCGCGTGCGCTTCAGCCACCGCGTCGGCGAGCCCCACCTGCGCGTACGCAACAACGTGCTTACCGCCACGGCGGCAATGCAGTCCGATACTCCAGCCGAGACCCTGCCATGACGCGTTCCACGCCCTTGATGCTGCTGCTGGCTGCTTCCTTCAGCGCCGCCGCCCTGCCTGCCATTGCCGCTGCCCCTGCCAGCGCCGGGCAGCCCGCCGCCAGCGCCAGTGCGCCGGTACTGGTCACCGCCGCACAATGGCAGCAGATGCGCAGCGACGGCGCCCGCTACCCGGTGTTCACCAAGGAGCAGCAGCGCGCCGAACGCCTGGTGCGCGGCATGATCAAGGCCGGCATCGACGTGCCGGTGCCCAAGGACAAGGGCGGCGGTTACACCCACGAGCAGCACAAGCGCAATTACCAGGCCATCCAGGCCGCCGGCGCGCTGTACCGGCTGACCGGCGACACGGTCTATGCCGATTACGCACGCGACCTGCTGCTGGGCTACGCCAAGCTGTACCCGGGTCTGGGCGCCCATCCGCAGGGACGCGGCCAGATTCCGGGCCGCCTGTTCTGGCAGACGCTCAACGATTCGGTATGGCTGGTGAGCGCGGTGCAGGGCTACGACGCGATCCGCGACAGCCTCAGCGCCGCGGATAGAAAGACCATCGACGACAACGTGTTCCGGCCGATGGCCGACTTCCTGAGCGGCACGCCGGAGAACTTCGACAAGATCCACAACCACGCCACCTGGGCGGTGGCCGCGGTGGGCATGACCGGTTACGTGCTGCGCGACCCCACCTATGTGGACAAGGCGCTGAAGGGCAGCAGGCGCGATGGCAGCGCCGGCTTCCTCAAGCAGGTGGACCAGCTGTTCTCGCCCGATGGCTATTACGAGGAAGGCCCCTACTACCAGCGCTATGCGCTGGCACCGTTCATCCTGTTCGCCAATGCGATCGAGCGCAACGAGCCGCAGCAGGGCATCTTCAAGCGCCGCGACGGCGTGCTGCTCAAGGCGGTGGATGCGCTGGTGCAGAGCAGCTATGGCGGCTACTTCTTCCCCATCAACGACGCCATCCTGGACAAGGGCCTGGACACCGAAGAGCTGGTGGCCGGCATCGACATCGCCTACGCGCGCACCACCGATGCGCGCCTGCTGTCGGTGGCCAAGGCGCAGAAACGCGTGCTGCTCTCGCCCGAAGGGCTGCAGGTGGCCCAGGCGCTGGCGCAGGACAAGGCCAAGCCGTTCGCGTTCGTGCCCACGCTGCTGCGCGATGGCCCGGACGGCACCGAGGGTGCGCTGGCGATCCTGCGCATGGGCGGTGAAGACGGACAGGCGCTGGTGATGAAGAACACCAAGCAGGGCATGGGCCACGGCCACTTCGACAAGCTCAACTGGCTGTTCTACGACAACGGCCAGCGCGTGGTGACCGACTACGGCGCGGCGCGCTTCCTCAACATCGAGGCCAAGGCCGGCGGCATCTACCTGCCCGAGAACAACAGCTGGGCGCGCCAGACCATCGCGCACAACACGCTGGTGGTGAACGAGCAGAGCCACTTCGGCGGCGACTGGAAGAAGGGCCAGCCGCTGGCCCCCACGCCGCTGTTGTTCGCGGCCAGCGACGACACCCAGATTGCCTCGGCGCGCATGGACGGCGCCTACGAGGGGGTGAGTTTCACCCGCACCCAGCTGCTGCTGGCCCATCCCTCGCTCGGCCAGCCGGTGGTGCTGGACCTGCTGCGCGTCAACGGCAGCAAGCCGGCACGCTATGACCTGCCGCTGCATTTCAATGGCCACATCATGGACGTGGGCTTCAAGAGCCAGTCGGCGGTGGCCAATCGCCCGGTGCTGGGCAAGGCCAACGGCTACCAGCACGTGTGGGTGGATGCCTCCAGCGAGCCCGGCAGCGAGGCGCGCAGCCTGACCTGGCTGCTGGACGGGCGTTTCTATACGTACCGCTTCGCCAGCACCGCGCCGTCGCGCGCGTTGATCGGCGAGAGCGGCGCGAATGATCCGTCGTTCAACCTGCGCCGCGAGCCGATGCTGCTGCAGCGCGTGGATGGCCAGGCCGCCACCACCTTCTATGGCGTGCTTGAACCGCATGGCCAGTACGACGGCACCGCCGAGACCGTGCGCGGCGCCAACAGCCGCATCGACGCCATTGCGCATTACCGCGGCAAGGATGCCGACGTGCTGGTGCTGGACCTGGCCGGTGGCAAGCGCGTGGCGGTGGGCATTGCCGATGAACCGGGCAAGCCCGGCAGCCATGAGGTAAATGGCGGGGGGCACAGCTGGCGCTGGGACGGCGGCTGGAAGCGCTTTGACAGCAGCACCGGCAAGGACGGCAAATGAAGGTGACCACGCAAGCCCGCACCTACGTCCGCTGGCTGATCGTGGCGCTCATCGCCATTGCCACGGTCATCAACTACATCGACCGCAATGCGCTGGCAGTGATGTGGCCGCAGATCTCCAAGGATGTCGGCGCCACCAAAGAAGACTACGCGCTGCTGGTCACGGTATTCATGCTGTTCTACGCCGCCGGGCAGTTCGTGTTCGGGCGCCTGTTCGACATCATCGGCACGCGGCTGGGTTTTGCGCTGTCGATCGCGGTCTGGTCGATCTCGATCGCACTGCACTCGGTCACCCACTCCATCCTGTCCTTCAGCCTGGTCCGCGCGATGCTGGGCATCAGCGAAGCCGGTGCCTGGCCGGGCGCGGTGAAGGCCAACGCCGAGTGGTTCCCGGCGCGCGAGCGGGCCTTGGCGCAGGGCGTGTTCAACGCCGGTGCGTCGATCGGCGCGATCGTGTCGGCGCCGCTGATCGCGGTGCTGTTCCTGTGGCTGGGCTGGCGCGGCACGTTCATCCTGATCGGTGCGATCGGCTTCGTCTGGCTGCTGCCGTGGCTGGTCATCTACCGCGCCGGCCCGGACAAGCACCCCTGGGTGAGCGCGGCCGAGCGCGCGTTGATCCTGGATGCCCCCACCGAACAGCCGGCCACGCCCAAGGCCGAGTACGTGCCCAACGTGCGCCAGCTGCTGGGCCACCGCCAGACCTGGGGCATTCTGATCTCGCGGTTCTTCCTGGACCCGATCTGGTGGCTGTTCGTGTCGTGGCTGCCGATCTACCTGGCCGACACCTTCGGCTTTGACATCAAGCAGATCGGCATCTTCGCCTGGGTCCCCTACGTGGGCGCGATGATCGGCAGCCTCGGCGGCGGCTGGTTGTCCGGGCGCCTGATCGGCGCCGGCTGGAGCGTGGACAAGGCCCGCAAGGTGGTCATCACCCTGGGCGGGGCGATCATGGCCCCGGCCCTGCTGGGCGCGGTGCTGGCCACCGACCCGGTGTGGGCGGTGGTGACCATCGCCTTCGTGCTGTTCGGCTTCCAGATCGCGATCGGCAACATCCAGACCCTGCCCGGCGACATCTTCAGCGGCAAGTCGGTGGGCTCGGTGGCCGGGCTCGGCGGCATGGCCGCGGTGGCCGGCACGCTGATCACCACCTGGCTGGTACCGGCGATGACCCATGAATCCTACGCGCCCATTTTCATCCTGGTGGCCGCACTGGTGCCGGCCTCGCTGCTGGCGCTGTGGCTGGTGACCGGGCGCGTCGAGAAACTCGACGGCCCGGCCGCACCGCGCTGACCCCCTTCTTTCCTTTCCCCCAACGCACTACTGGAGTTTTTCCATGACCCAATTCAACGACAAGGTGGCCATCGTCACCGGTGGCGGCCGTGACATCGGCCGCGAGATCTCGATCAAGCTGGCCGCCGCCGGTGCCAAGGTGTGCATCAACTACGCCAACGACGAGGCCAGCGCGCAGGACACGCTGAAGCAGATCGAGGCCGCCGGTGGCACCGCCATCGTGCACCGCGCCGACGTGACCGATGCCAAGGCCGTGGCCGGCATGGTCGCCGCCACCCAGGCGGCCTTCGGCGAGCGCATCGACGTGCTGGTCAACGTGGCCGGTGGCATGGTGCAGCGCCGACCGCTGGCCGAGATCGACGAAGCGTTCTTCCACAAGGTGATGGACCTCAACATAAGCTCGGTCTACCTGACTACCCACGCGGTGGTGCCGCACATGCCCGAGGGCGGCGCGATCGTGAACTTCGCTTCGCAGGCCGGCCGCGATGGCGGTGGCCCGGGTGCGGCGATCTATGCCACCGCCAAGGCCGCGGTGATGACCTTCACCCGCGCCATGGCCAAGGAGCTGGGCCCGCGCGGCATCCGCGTCAACGCGCTGTGCTGCGGCATGATCGCCACCCGCTTCCACGATGAATTCACCAAGCCGGAAGTGCGCACCGCCGTGGCCGGCAACACCCCGCTGCGCCGCCAGGGCCGTCCGCAGGAGGCGGCCGACACCGCCGTGTACCTGGCCTCGGACGCGGCCGGGTTCATCACCGGTGCCAACGTGGACGTCAACGGCGGCACCTACTTCTCCTGATTGTTCTGATTCGCTGACCGCCTGGGAGGGCCGCCATGCTGCGCTGGACCACTGCACTGTCACTTGCACTTGCCACCAGCGCCGCTGCGCTGCCCGCCCATGCCCAGGTATGGGTGCCGGCATGGACCGCCTCACCCGCACCGGACCGCCAGGACGGCACCCCGGAAGCGCCAGTCCAGTTCGCGCACCAGACGGTGCGCCAGGACATGCGCCTGGCCAGCTCGGCCACGGCGCTGCGCTTCCGCATCAGCAATGAACTGGGCGATGCGCCGCTGACCATCGGCGGCGCCTCGGCCCAACGCACCGGCGCGGCCACCCCGGCCAAGCTGGTCACCTTCAATGGTCGCAGCGAGGTGGTGGTGCCGGTCGGCGCCGCCCTGCTCAGCGACCCGGTGGCGATGACGGTGCCGGCACTGGCCGATGTATCGCTCACCGTGTATTTCCCGCAGCCCACCAAGCCTGCGGTGCGCCGCACCGCGCTGCGCATCGCCGACGGCCGCCAGGCCGAGGTGGGCGACAAGGTCAAACTGGCCTACCGGCAGAACGTGGTGTCGGCGGTGCTCGCCGAGCGCGCCAACAAACCGGTGGTGGTGGTCGCCCTGGGCGATTCGATCACCGAAGGCGCCACCGCCACGCGCGGCAGCAACGGCGATTGGCCGGCGCTGCTGTCCACCCGCCTGCAGCAGGCCTGCCCGGACCAGGTCGTGGTGGTGAATGCCGGCATCAGCGGCAACAAGGTCATGGACCACGGCCGCAGCCACAGCGCACTGGCGCGCCTGGACCGCGACGTGATCGCGCTGCCGAACGTCAGCAAGGTCATCGTGTTCGAAGGCATCAACGACATCCGTCACGACGGCGGCACCCCGCCCAAGGCCGGCCGCAACGCCGAGGACATGGTGCTGGGCTACCGGCAGATCGCCGAGCGCCTGCACGGCAATGGCATCGGTGCGATCGCGGCCACCCTCACCCCGTTCGGCGATTCAGACCGCTACGAACCGGTTGCCGCGGCCACCCGCACCACCCTCAACGCCTGGATGCGCGGCGGACGCAGCGGTTATGACGCACTGATCGACTTCGACGCCATCCTGCGCGATCCGGCCAAGCCGGAGAACCTGCCCGAGGACATCACCCGCGACCATCTGCACCCCAACGACGAAGGCTACCGGCGCATGGCCGAGGGCATCGACCTGGGCCTGCTGGGGTGCAAGGCACGATGAGCGCCCAGCAGTTCGTAGTGGCGGCATCCCACGAGCAGCGCTGGGATGCGCTGGCGCTGGGCGAAGTGATGCTGCGCCTGGACCCGGGCGAAGGCCGCGTGCGCAACGCCCGCCAGTTCAACGTGTGGGAAGGCGGTGGCGAGTACAACGTGGCGCGCGGGCTGTGCAGCACCTTCGGCCACCGCAGCGGCGTGCTCACCGCGCTGCCGCGCAACGAGCTGGGTGCACTGGCCCAGCAGCTGATCCAGGCCGGTGGCGTGGACACCAGCCAGATCGTCTGGCGGGACTACGACGGCATCGGCCGCAACACGCGCATGGGCCTGAACTTCACCGAGCGTGGCTTCGGCGTGCGCGCGCCGCTGGGCATTTCCGACCGCGCGTATTCGGCCGCCTCGCAGCTGCAGCCGCACGAGTACGACTGGGACGCGGTGTTCGGCCGCGACGGGGCCCGCTGGCTGCACACCGGCGGCATCTTCGCCGCGCTGTCCGAGCACAGCGCGCAGACCGCCATCACGGCGGTGCAGGCCGCGCGCCGCCACGGCGTGGCGGTGTCCTACGACCTCAACTACCGCGCCAGCCTGTGGAGCAGCCACCCCGACCCGGACGCGGCGCGCCACGCCAACTGCACCATCGCCGCCGAGTGCGACCTGCTGGTGGGCGATGAGTATTCCTTCGCGGCCTGCCTGGGCATGAACCTGGCCGACCTGGGCAGGCGCGCCACGCCGATGGACGTGGGCCCGGCCGACGCGGCCGCGCAGCGCGCGTTGCAGCGCTTCCCGAACCTGCAGGCCGTGGCGTTCACCCTGCGCGATGCCAGCACCGCGGCACGCAACGGCTGGGCCGGAGCGCTGCGCACGCGCGAGCGCCTGTACGTCTCCGACCCGCGCGAAGTGGACCTGCTGGATCGGGTCGGCGGTGGCGATGCGTTCGTGGCCGGGGTGGTACATGCACTGCTGGCCGGCAAGGGCGAGCAGGCCGCGGTGGACCTGGGCGCGGCGCACGGGGCGCTGGCGATGTCCACCCCGGGCGACACCGCGTGCACCCGCCTGGAGGAAGTGGAAGCAGTGGCGCGCGGTGACGCGGCGGCGGCAAAGCGCTGACGCGTTTGCGGGGTTCAGCCCGCCGCTGACAGCCGTGCCAGGCCCTGGCGCGCGGACAGGGTCAGCGGCGTCGGCAGCGCGTCGGGGCTGAACCAGCCCAGCGCCAGCAGCGCCTCCGGTTCCTGCAGCACGGCAACGCTGTCGTCCAGCGTGCGGGCCAGGTACACCGGCGCGATCCAGTGCTGCTGCAGCGCCGGTTCAAAATGATCCACCACGCACAGCAGCCGTTGAATGGCCACGCGCAGCCCGGTTTCTTCCTGCACTTCGCGGACCACGGCCGCTTCGAGGGTTTCCATCCAGTCCACCTTGCCCCCCGGCAGGCCCCAGTGGCCCTGTTCGGGCGGGCGCCCGCGCTGGACCAGCAGCACTGCGCCATCGGCACGCTGGATGACCGCGCCACAGCCCACGCGCGGTTGGTGGGCAGCAGTGGAATCAGCCATGTGCCTGCTCCGGCAGGACCTGCATGGCGACCGCCACAGCGGCCAGCAGGCGGGCGCGGCTGGCGCCGTCGCGGGCCTGGGTGGAGATGCCGTGCAGCACGGTGGCGAAGTAGTCGCCCAGCGCGTGCACGTCCGCCCCGTCGGCCAGCTCGCCGGCCGTGGCGGCCTGCTGCAGCCGCGCGATGATCTGCCGGGTGCGCTGGCGACGGTGTTCGGCCAGCCAGTCCATCACCGCCTCGTTCTCCGGTGCGGTGCTGGTGGCCGCCGACACCACCAGGCAACCCTGCGCGCGGCCGCGCTTGGTGTAGGTGAGCACGGCGTCGTGCAGCATGCGTTCGATGGCCGGGCGCACCGCCTGCTCGCGCAGCGCGCGGTCGGCAAAGCCGCCGTCGCCGGCTTCGTACAGCGCCACTGCCTCGCGGAACAACTGCTCCTTGCTGCCGAAGGCGGCGTAGATGCGCGCCGAAGCGATGCCCAGTGCCTCCACCAGCGCCGCCATCGAGGTGCCCTCGTACCCACGCGCCCAGAACAGCAGCATCGCCTGCTTGAGGGCGTGGTCTTTGTCGAATTCGCGGGGGCGGCCGGCCATGGGGCATCACTACGGAAAGAAGCGGTGCGGCAATTCTAGCGACACCCGGCGTTGACCGGGGCGGATTTGGCGCCTATTCTTTGTCGCTCGACAAACAATGAGGCGACACCCCCATGCGTACCATCCAAGGCCCCAGCCTGCACCTGGCCCAGTTCAGTGCCGACCAGCCGCCCTTCAACGACCTGCCCTCCATTGCCGCGTGGGCGGCCAGCCAGGGCTTCAAGGCGCTGCAGATCCCGGCGTGGGACGAGCGCCTGTTCGATGTGGAACAGGCCGCGCACAGCCAGCAGTACTGCGATGACATGATCGCCATGCTGGCCGGCCACGGCCTGGTGATCAGCGAGCTCACCACGCACATCTTCGGCCAGCTGGTGGCGGTGCACCCGGCCTACGACGCGCTGTGCGACAGCTTTGCCCCGGCCGCCCTGCACGGCGACCCGGACGCGCGCAGCGCCTGGGCCATCGAGCGCATCAAACTGGCGGCCAAGGCGTCGCAGCGGCTGGGCCTGGACCGCATGGGCACCTTCTCCGGTTCGTTCGCCTGGCCGTACCTGTTCCCGTTCCCGCAGCGCCCGGACGGCCTGATCGAGGCGGCGTTCGAAGAGCTGGCGCGCCGCTGGCTGCCGATCCTGGAGGTGTGCGACGCGCACGGCGTCGACCTCTGCTACGAGATCCACCCCAGCGAAGACCTGCATGACGGCACCAGCTTCGAGCGCTTCCACGCCGCGGTGGGCGGCCACCGGCGCTGCAGGATCCTGTTCGACCCCAGCCACTTCGTGCTGCAGCAGCTGGATTACCTGAGCTTCCTGGACATCTACCGCGACTTCATCGGCATGGTCCACATCAAGGATGCCGAGTTCAATCCGAGCGGCCGCCAGGGCATCTACGGCGGCTACAGCGGCTGGACCGAGCGCGCCGGGCGCTTCCGCTCGCTGGGCGACGGCCAGGTGGACTTCAAGGGCATCTTCTCCAAGCTGGCCCAGTACGACTACGACGGCTGGGCCACGCTGGAATGGGAGTGCTGCCTGAAGAACCAGGAAGACGGTGCGCGTGAGGGCGTAGCCTTCATCAACGCGCACATCATCACCGTCACCGACCGCATCTTCGACGACTTCGCCGGCGCGCCGGTCAGCCGTGCGCAGATCCACGGCATGCTGGGGATCCACTGATGACCTCTGCACTTGAGCGCATTACCCACCGCCACGTGCGCATCGACGGTCGCAGCGTGCATTGCGCGATCCTGGGCGAAGGCCGGCCGGTCCTGCTGATTCCCGGCTGGCCGCAGACCTGGTACGCCTGGCGGCACATCCTGCAGGCCCTGGCTGCACAGGGGTTCCAGGCCATCGCGGTGGACCCGCCCGGCACCGGCGACTCCGACCCGCCGGCGCACGGCTACGACACCGGCGCCATCGCGGCCACCCTGCACGCGGTGATGCAGCAGCTGGGCCACGCGCGCTACCAGGTGGTGGGCCATGACGTGGGCATGTGGGTGGCCTACGCGCTGGCTAGCGACCAACCCGAGGCCGTGCAGCGGCTGGCCATCACCGAAGCGGTGATTCCCGGCCTGGCCGAGGCACCGCCAGTGTTCGTGGCACCGGAAGACAACATCTTCCTGTGGCATTTCATGTTCAACCAGGTGCGCGACCTGCCCGAGGCACTGATCGCCGGGCGCGAACGCGCCTACCTGACCTTCATGTTCGACCGCTGGGCGCATCGCCGCGAGGCGGTGGCCTGCGAGGTGTACATCCGCGCCTACTCGGCACCGGGTGGCTTGAGCGGTGGCTTCGGCTACTACCGGGCGATTCCCGAGACGATCCGCCAGAACCGGCAGCGCGCGCTCACCCCGCTGGCCATGCCGGTGCTGGCCATCGGCGCCGAGCATGCCACCGCGGACATGCCGATGGACACCATGCGTGCCCATGCCAGCGACCTGCGCGGCACGATGATCGCCGACTGCGGCCACTTCGTGATGGAAGAGGCCCCGCAGGCCTTCCTGGACCAGTTGCTGCCGTTCCTGCTGCCGGAGTGCGCCGCTTGAGCCTGGACCCGGATATCGCCTGCTTCCTGCACACCCTGCCACCGCCGGAGGTGGTGGCAGGGTTGACGCTGCAGCAGATACGCGCGGCCAGCGAAGCGGCACTGCCCGCACTGCAGGGTCCGTTGCAGCCGGTCGCCGAGGTACGCGATTTCAGCGTGACCGCCGCTGACGGCCATGCCATCGGCGTGCGCGCGTACTGGCCGGCCGGACACCGCCCTGGCCAGGTCCGCGCGGGGCTGCTGTTCGCCCACGGCGGCGGGTGGTTCCAATGCTCGCTGGCGGTGTACGACAACCCGTGCCGGGCGCTGGCCCAGGCCACCGGCTGCGTGGTGCTGGCGGTGGACTACCGGCTGGCGCCGGAGCACCGCTTCCCGATCCCGCTGGACGACGTCTACGCCGCGCTGTGCTGGAGCCATGCACAGGCCGCGACGCTGGACATCGACCCGGCACGGCTGATGGTGGGCGGCGACAGTGCGGGGGGCACCCTCGCTGCGGCGGTCGCGCTGCTGGCGCGTGATCGCGGCGGGCCGCCGATCCACCACCAGTTGCTGCTGTACCCGGCACTGGATACGGCCAGCGACACCGACAGCCACCGGCAGTTCGGGGAGGGCTATTACCTGGGCACGGCACTGATGCAGCGTTGCTGGCAGGCCTATCTGGGCGATGGCAACGCCGCCGACGATGGCCATGCCGTGCCTGCACGGGCCACCGACCTGCGTCGCCTGCCGCCGGCCAGCGTGCTGGTCTGCGAGTACGATCCGCTGCGTGATGAAGCTGAGCAGTACGCCGCGCGCCTGCGGCAGGCCGGGGTGGCCGTGCACTGCGAGCGGCTGCCCGGCATGATCCATGCGTGCCTGCACCTGATGGGCACCGCCCCGGCCGCGCGGGTGCTGTTGGACCGCAGTGCGGCGCTGTTGGCCGAGGTCGTTTGAGCAAGGACGGTGGCGTGCCGTGCGCACCACCAGCGTGCTGCGCCTGCGGCCCGCCCACGAAAAAGGCCCGGCAATGCCGGGCCTTTCCTGCCACGCCGGTCAGGCGCGTGGCGATGCGGTCACGCCGGGATTACCAGCTGAAGCGCGGGCCGACCGACCATTCCTTGTCACCGTGGCGATCCATCTTGATGTCGCCGTTGATGCCCCAGTTCTGGTTGAGCTTCACCTGGCCACCCAGGCGGCCGTAGAACTGGCCATCCGGATTGACGCCGTGCTTCTTGCTGTAATCCTCGTAACCGGCCATCGCATAGACTTCGGCGTGCTGGCCGAACGCGGTACGGATACCGGCTTCAGCGCTGTAGCCGTTGAAGTCCAGGCCTTCCTTCGGGTCGAACTTGTTGTAGGCAACGCGGCCCACGAAGTCGGTGCTGTTGCCGATTTCCTGGTTGTAGCCGACGCCGACGCGCCACTGGTCAACCTTGAAGTTGCCGATGTCGGTCTTCTGCTGGTTGTACTCACCGAAGGCGTGGAAGTTCGGCAGGAACGCGTAGGAACCCTTCACGCCCCAACCATCGGCCTTGCCGCCGTCTGCGTCGGTCTTGACGTAGTCGCCTTCGGCGTAGTTGTAGGACAGGCCTTCAGCAGCCGAAGCGGCGAACGGCAGGGCGGCAGCGAGGGCCAGGGCAATCAACGAAGTCTTCATGGGGGTACACCTTCTTGTCTTGAACTGCTTGCAGCCAGCGCGGACGCCGCTCTGCATCGGGAATGTAAATTCTCCGTTATTCGCCACAACCCGCCCTGAAGTAGACGGCGTTGATCTGCGTGAATTTTTGGCAGGGGTTCAGTTGCGCTCTGGCATATGCGCGCGCGCTGCGATTTGAGCGGGAAAACAGCGTTGCGGCGTGCAGGCAGCGTGATGCCCGCGCCGTTGATACTGAACCTTGAAGGAAGCGTGCAGTGCATTGGGCACAGCGGCCAGCATCGGCAAAGCGGGTTGCCAGGCGGCAGAGTGGAATCTGGTCACGACGATGCCCTTGCGGGGCGTCACGCGTTGGGGAAGCCGCTCTTGGGGAGTAGTCGGCTAACGCGTCCATCCTCCGTAATACACCGGTGACGCGCCAGGGCGTCATCGCCCAGGCAGCGCATGTTGGCTTCCTTTCCGGCTCCCCATCTTCAACGGAATAGTGGGGGCGCGGATATCAGGATGTTCCTCGCCCGCGTTAGGAATTTTCTGACCCCCGTACGCATGCGAATGCGGGCGTATTGCGCAACACATTGAATTTTCTATACTTTCACCGCGCACCCGACATGTCGTCACGTCCATTACGCGCGACCACGCGCACTGTCGATCCCTCTCCCCGCTGTTCGTCGTATGCAATGAAGGCGCCCATCCCGGTGCGCCATCTGGAACCGAACATGGCTTACATCGATGGATTCGTCCTTGCCGTGCCCACGGCCAACAAGGAAAAATTCCTGGAACACGCGCGCATGGGCGATGCGATCTGCATCGAGCATGGCGCCACCCGCGTGGTGGAGTGCTGGGGCGATGACGTCCCGCACGGCAAGCAGACCGACTTCTACCGGGCGGTGGAGGCCAAGGACGACGAGACCGTGCTGTTCTCATGGATCGAATGGCCCGACAAGGCCACCCGCGATGCCGGCATGCAGAAGATGATGGAAGACCCGCGCATGAACCCGGAGAACAACCCGATGCCGTTCGACGGCAAGCGCATGATCTACGGCGGCTTCGTGCCGGTGGTGGAGCTGGGCGGCAAGTAGGCGCTTCATCCCCGCCACACCGTGAGCCCATCGAGCGCCCACGCGCAGGCAGGACCCTGACCGTTCCGCGGTCATCGGTCCTGCCGTCATGTCATCCCTCGCTGCCCATGCCCTTGCCGGGGTCACTGTCTACCTGTGCAGCGTCGGCCGCACGCCGAGGGGCTGGCGCTCGGCCGCTGCGCTGGTGTGTTTGGCGGTCTGCCCGGACCTGGATTACCTGGGCGTGTGGCTGCTCGGCTATGCGGCAACGCCGCGGGTCACCCACAGCCTGCTGTTTGCAGTAGCGGCGGCGATGCTCGTGCAGCGCATCGCCCGCGCCGGCGGTACCGGACTGCCGCTGCGCTGGCTGCTGGTGGCCAGTGTCTCGCACCCGGTGCTGGACCTGCTGGTGGGCGCGCATCCAGTACCGCTGTGGTGGCCGCTGCAGGCGGCAATGGCAGTGCCGGGCGTGCTGCCCAGCGCCGGCGCGCTGCGGCTGGACAACCTCTACCTGTGGCGCAACCTGCTGATCGAGCTGGGCGTGTTGCTGCCGGTATCGGCCGCGCTGGTGGCGATCGCCCGCGGCAGCTGGGGGCGCCGATGGCGCGCGTGGGCCGTGTGGATGGCGCCGATCTGGGCGCTCTTCGTCGTGTGGTCGCTCAGCCTTTCGCGATGACCTGCGTGGCGTGATGGCCGCCCGCCGGGCGTGCCAGGCTCAGCGCGCGTGGCCGTTGTCCTCGTCGGTGCCGTGGCCGATCCCCATCCCGCCTCCGCCCATGCCGCCCATGCCGCCAGCACCGCCGCCGCCGCCCGCCTTGCCGCCGCCCTTGTCGCCGTCCTGCCTGCCCCTGGCCGCGGCAGCGGGCCGCGCCGGGCCCTGCTGCGGAATGCCCAGGCGGGCCGGAATCGGTGCCAGGTCCAGGGCCTGGCGGATGAAGTCGCGCAGCGATACCACCAGTTCGGCGGTCTGTACGGGGCGCCCCTGGGCCAGCTCGGTGGCCGCGCTGGCGGCCAGCCGCACCTGGTCATCGGTGCCGAGCAGGATGATGTCCGACAGCGCCGCTTCCACGGCATCGCGGATGCGACGGGCACGGTCGCTGCCAGCGGTCACGCCGTCGGGCAGGGCCACTCCGTCTTCGCCTGGTGCCTGGCGCAGGTCGCGCAGGTGGCGCGGGTCCACGTGCAGCGCGCCGGTGAACGAGCCACCCAGGGTCTTGTAGGCCGCGATCAGCGTGCGCAGGCGCTCATTGATCTGCCGGTTCTCGCGCTCGCGCCGCTGCTGCAGGGTCTGCATCACCAGCAAGCGGATGCCGACCCCGATCAGGGTGACCACCGCCAGCCCCACCAGGGTGGAGAGCATGGCCTGCCAGGAACTGACATCCAGACCGCGCATGCGCTCAGGGTTCCACGTCGGCCGGCCATAGCCGGTCCACCAGCTGCCCCACTTCCAGCGAGCGCCCCGCCGCCGCGGCAGTGGCACGGAACTCGGCCGGGGACGGCAACGGTTGCAGCGACTGACCAGGACCGCCGCCCCACAGCGCCGCGCCCAATGCAACCACCACCACGCCGTTGCGGGCGGCAAAAGGAGGCACCGCTTCGGCCGCGGCGCGCAATCGCGCGGCGCTCTCGGCCGGCAGCGCCGGCTCGAAGTCCAGCCACACCCGTGAGCGTCCGCCGGGGCGCACGCCGATCACCAGGTAGCCGGTGCTAGGCGTGGCCGGCAGTGCGGTGGCGGCCGCATCGGTGGCGGCCTGCACGCGCGTGAGGTAGTCCACCACGGCCTCCGGCGAGGAGGCGCGCTGGTGTATGACCCGCTCGGACTGCAGCAGTACCAGGTTCTGCCAGCGGGTGGCCGCCACAGCGGCGTCGGCCGCCCGCGCGGCGGGAGCCAGGGTGATCGCGGCGGCAAGCGCCAGCACTGCGCTCAGCCGCATTTGGAATACCCACAGTTCAGGCACGTGGCGCATCCGTCCAGCAACACCAGCGCCTTGGTGCTGCACGCCTGGCACACGCTGGCACTCGGCGGGAAGCCGGTGCCCTCGCCGGTGACGGTCAGGTCCTGCTCGTGGTCGGCGGTGCTGTCGGCGACATGCTGTTGGTACTGGTGGCGCGTCTGGGCGATCAGCGCGTGTTGCCCGGGGCTCAGTTCGGGGTCATGGAGCAGGCCGATCGCCTTGAGGTGCGCTTCCACGATGCTGCCCAGCTCGGCCACCAGCGAGGGCATGTAGACACCGCCGGCCTTGTAGTAGCCACCGCGCGGGTCAAACACGGCTTTCATCTCTTCCACCAGGAAGGTGACATCGCCGCCCTTGCGGAACACCGCGGACATGATCCGGGTGAGCGCCACGATCCACTGGAAGTGCTCCATCGACTTGGAGTTGATGAACACCTCGAAGGGCCGGCGCAGCTCATGCTCGGTGCCCGGGTTGAGCACGATGTCGTTGATGGTCACGTAGAAGGCGTGCTCCACCAGCGGGGATTTGATCTTGTAGGTGTTGCCGACCAACACGTCGGGGCGCTCGATGCGCTCGTGCATCTGCACGATGTTGTCGGTGGCCACGGCAGCGGCCGGGCCGCTGTCGGCGGCGGGCGCGCGCAGCGTCTCCCCGGTGGGAAGGACGGCGTAGCCGGTGATCTTCTGGTCAATCCTGACAGCCATGGTGCGGTTCCTCGTGCCGATGCCGTGGGGATCCGTCTACGACCGCGTCACGGCGCCCGCCCGGAGGCAGGCGCCGTGCTTGCACACTTACTTGCGGGCGCGCTTGGCCGGGGCCTTGCGGGCCACAGTCTTGGCCACGCGCTTGGCCGGTGCAGCCTTGCGCGCCACGGCCTTCTTGGCCACGGCGGTCTTCTTGCCGACGGTCTTGCGGGTAGCGGCCGACTTCTTGGCCACAGCCTTCTTGGCCACGGCGACCTTCTTGCCGACGGTCTTCTTGGCCACGGCGGTCTTCTTGCCGACGACCTTCTTGGCGACGGCCGACTTCTTGGCCACAGCCTTCTTGGCCACGGCAACCTTCTTGCCGACGGTCTTCTTGGCAGCGGTGGTCTTCTTGCCGACGACCTTCTTGGCGACGGCCGACTTCCTGGCCACAGCCTTCTTGGCCACGGCGACCTTCTTGCCGACGCTCTTCTTGGCCACGGCGGTCTTCTTGCCGGCGACCTTCTTGGCGGTCGCGGTCTTCTTGGCCACGGCCTTCTTGGCTACGGCAACCTTCTTGCCGACGGTCTTCTTGGCGGCGGCGGTCTTCTTGGTCACGGCCTTCTTGGCGGTGGCGACCTTCTTGCCGGCAACCTTCTTGGCGGCCTTGGTGGTCTTGGTCACGGCCTTTTCGGCGGTTGCCTTCTTCTTGGCGACCTGCTTCTTCAGCGCGGCGGCCTCGGCCTTGGCGTTGCTCTTGGCGGTTTCCAGCTTCTTCTTGGTGGCGGCCAGGGTCTTGCCGACCGACTTGGCCGCCTTGTCAGCCTTCTTGGCGACGGTCTTCTCGGCCTTCTTGACGGCCTTCTTGACCTTGGCAACCTGGGTGGTGGCTGCCTTGCGCGCGCGCTTGACGGTCTTCTTCACCGAGGCCACGGCATCTTCGGCGGTGGTGGCGATGGTCTCGCCCACTTTGCCGGCCACTTCCTTCACTTCGTCCACGCCCTGCGACAGGGTCGCGGTCACACCATTACCGTTGCTCATGATTGCCTCCTAAGGGGCCTGGTTAGTCAAATCGCTGGCGATGCTATACCGGCGCGGTCCATCGTGGAACGGTCTTGTCGCACGCCATGAGCCGCATCTGTGCTTGGCGGGCCGGCGATGCGCGGGCCGGGCGAGCCGGCCTTCTGCACCAAACCCCTTTAAAACAGCTTCCGTGCGTGGCTCAGAACTTGCCGTAGTAGCCCTCCTTGAGCGCGTCGAACAGATTGGCGGCGGTGTGCAATTGGCCGTCGTACTCGATCTGTTCGTTGCCCTTTACCTCCACAACTGCGCCGTCTTCGAGCTCGAAGCGGTAGGTGGTGTTCTCCAGGTCGGCCTCCTTGACCAGCACGCCCTGGAACGCGGCGGGGTTGAAACGGAAGGTGGTGCAGCCCTTCAATCCCTGCGCATGGGCGTAGCGGTAGATGTCCTTGAACTGCTCGTAGGGGTAGTCGGTGGGGACGTTGGCGGTCTTGGAGATCGAGCTGTCCACCCAGCGCTGTGCGGCAGCCTGGACATCGACGTGGGCCTTGGGCGGGATGTCGTCGGCGGCGATGAAGTAATCCGGCAGCCGTGCCTGGGGATCCTCGGCGTGCGGCATGGCGCGCGGGTTGATCCGGTGCCGGTAGGCCAGCAACTCGTAGGAGAACACGTCCACCTTCTCCTTGCTCTTGCGCCCCTCCACGATCACGTTGCGGCTGTAGTGGTGGGCGAAGGACGGTTCGATGCCGTTGGAGGCGTTGTTGGCCAGCGACAGACTGATGGTGCCGGTGGGGGCGATCGAGCTGTGGTGGGTGAAGCGCGCGCCGACCTCGGCCAGCGCCTCGACCAGCGCCGGGGCGACTGCGGCGATGCGCTGCATGTAGCGGCTGTAGCGGGCGTGCAGCACCTTGCCCTCGATCTGCTGGCCCACCCGCCAGCCGTCAGCGGCCATCTCCGGGCGCTGGTCCAGCATCGCCGCGGTGACCTTGAACACCTCCTGCATGATCGGCGCAGGGCCCTTCTCGCGGGCCAGCGCCAGCCCGGTCTCCCAGCCGGCCACGGCCATCTCGCGGGCCACGTCTTCGGTGAACGCGCAGGAGGCCGGATCGCCGTAGGTCATGCGCAGCATCGCCAGGGCCGACCCCAGGCCAAGGAAGCCCATGCCGTGGCGGCGCTTGCGCAGGATCTCGCGGCGCTGCGGCTCCAGCGGCAGGCCGTTGACCTCCACCACGTTGTCCAGCATGCGGGTGAACACCCGCACCACCTCTTTGTATTCGTCCCAGTCGAAGCGGGCGTGCGCGGTGAACGGGTCGCGCACGAAACGGGTCAGGTTGATCGAGCCGAGCAGGCAGGCGCCGTAGGGCGGCAACGGCTGCTCGCCGCAGTTGTGCGCATGCAGGCCATTGCCGTCGAAGCGGTGGACGCCGGGTACCTGCACGTCAAAGACCTCGTCCACACCCTCCGCAGTGACCGCCTCGACGGTGGCGAACCAGCGGTTGCGGGGCAGCGCGCGCCGAACAGCGGCCAGCGACCGGGCCAGGCGGGCGGCCTTGTCGCTGTCGGCAAACCCGATCAACCGGGCATAGCGGGCCACCGCCTCGCCATTGAGCACCAGCTCCGACGGTGCCGGGCTCGGGGCGATGCGCGGGCCGCTTCGGCCATCGGCCAGCAGTACCGAGCCGGCATCGCGGCGCGGCTTCAGCGCGGCCGGCATGCCCAGCCGCAGCAGCATGCGTTGCACCGCTTCCAGCCGGGGGCGGCCGGATAGGGCCAGGCCGATCGACACGCCCGTGGCCTGGCCATCCCGCACGCTGCCGGCAGCATCGAACAGGCCGCGCAGCACGCCGCGGCACGCCGCGCTGGACAGCTTCTCCAGCGCCGGGGTGATCGCTGTGCCGCCGGGGGACATGCCCAGCTGCCGGGCCAGCTCACCCAGTGCAACGGACGTCCATCGCCACTGGCCGCGCCCGGCACCCTCGGACCAGCCGGGCAGGTCGGCGCGATGTGGCAGGGCACGTGCACAGCGCAGCGCTTCGTCCATCAGCGCACGTGCCCCTGCGCCCGGAGCGACCGGACCGCCGTTGGCCACCGCGGCCGGCGCCCACACCGACAGCACCGCATGCTGCTGATGGAGGGTGCCATCGGCAACCAGCAACCCGAGCAGGTAACCCTGTTCGTGGTCGAGCGCGCCGGGCCACTCGGGGGCACGGCGATGGTCGTGCAGCAGCACCTCATCACCCGGTTGCAGGCGGCCGGCTTCGCACCATTGGCTCTGCAGCGCCCAGTGCGTGCGCTGGGTCACCCGCTGCACGCGGTGGTCGGCGGTAAGCCGCAGTCGATGGCCCTCGCGGGTCTGCACGGCCACCACCGGCTTGCGCGCGGTGCGGAAGAATCCCGCGCCCGTGGTGGCGTGGTCGTGCCCGTCCACGCGCGCCAGGAACGGGCGGCCGATCAGCTCGGCCACCTGGCGCGGTCCTTCGGCGGTGTGCACCCAGGTGTCGGCGGTGACGCACGGGTTGGTGGCGCGGATGTCCTCGCACCACCAGGTGTTGTTCATCTGGTTGACCCGGTCGATCAGGATGAAGCCGGGTTCGGCGTAATCGTAGGTGGACACCATGATCATGTCCCACAGGTGGCGTGCGCGCAGCTGCCCATACACGCGGCAGGCGACCCGCCCGTCATCGCGCACCAGGTAATCGCGATGGGTCGGCCACGCCCGCCACTGCACCTGGGCCGGATCATCCAGGTCCAGTCCCGCCGCCTCGGCGCGCGCCAGCGGGAACAGCAACGGCCACTCGGCGTCCTGCTCGACGGCCTGCATGAAGTCGTCGGTGATCAGCAGCGACAGGTTGAACTGGCGCAGCCGGCCATCCTCGCGCTTGGCCCGGATGAACTCGCGCACATCGGGGTGGGCCACATCGAAAGTGCCCATCTGCGCGCCGCGGCGGCCGCCGGCCGAGGACACGGTGAAACACATCCTGTCGAAGATATCCATGAAAGACAGCGGGCCGGAGGTGTGCGCGCCGGCGCCAGCCACGAATGCACCCCGCGGGCGCAGCGTGCTGAACTCGTAGCCGATGCCGCAGCCGGCCTTGAGCGTGAGACCGGCTTGGTGGACCTTGCCCAGGATGTCGTCCATCGAGTCCTCGATGGTGCCCGAGACGGTGCAGTTGATGGTGCTGGTGGCCGGCTTGTGCGCCTGCGCGCCGGCATTGGAGATGATCCGCCCGGCCGGGATCGCACCGCGGCGCAGCGCCCAGGCGAAACGTTCCCTCCAGTGCTCCTGCAGCGCTTCGGTGGCCTCGGCCTCGGCCAGCGCCCTGGCCACGCGCAGATACGTGGCCTCGATGTCGGCATCGAGCGGTTCGCCCTGCTGGGTCTTGAGCCGGTACTTGCGGTCCCAGATGTCCAGCGACGCCGGTTGCATCGGCACGCTGTCAGCGCGGGGATCGTTGCGGACCAGGTCCAGTCGCGGCGTGCTCATGGGCGGGCAGCTCCGCCAGACGCGATGGGCGGCCTGGCCGTGATGACAGGATGTCATTGCCCCGGGCAGCAAACCCAACTCCTTGGGGCAATCCCGATCGGCGACGCAACATCTTGTGGCCGATGCCTGGCCAGCTTACCCCGACCGGGCGCGCTGTCAACGCCGTTGCCGCGGTGCCGGAGCGGCCGCGCCGGAGCGGATTTCATTCCCGGTTTAGGCGCAGGCCGACACACTCATTCAGCTTGCTTTACCGTATGTGTGCCTTTCCCTCTTTGTTACGGAACCGCCGGACCATGCGACCGCTCCCCACCCTGCTTACGCTCGCGCTTGCCGCCGCCTTCGGTGGCTTTGTCGCCTCGGCCATCAACGTGCACCTGGACAACCGTGCCGAAGCGGCGCCGGCGTCGCTGGTGATCCCGGCCACCGCCGCGCTGCCGGCTTCGGTCGCCGGGCAGGCAGTGCCCTCGCTGGCGCCGATGCTGGACCGGGCGATGCCGGCGGTGGTCAGCGTGAACACCAAGCAGGTGGTGCGGGTGCGCAACCCGTACTTCAACGATCCCTTCTTCCGCCGGCTGTTCCCGGAAGTGCCGCAGGAGCGCATCAACGAGTCGCTCGGTTCGGGCGTCATCATCGATGCCAGCGCCGGCCTGGTGCTGACCAACCACCACGTGATCGACAACGCCGACGATGTGCAGGTGACCCTGGCCGACGGGCGCACGGTCAAGGCCGAGTTCATCGGCTCGGACCGCGACACCGACATCGCGTTGATCCGCATCCCCGCCGACAAGCTCACCGCGCTGCCGCTGGGCAACAGCGACCAGCTGCGCGTGGGCGATTTCGTGGTGGCCATCGGCAATCCGTTCGGCTTCAGCCAGACGGTGACCTCGGGCATCGTCTCGGCAGTGGGCCGCAGCGGCATCCGCGGATTGGGCTACCAGAACTTCATCCAGACCGATGCCTCGATCAACCCGGGCAATTCCGGCGGTGCGCTGGTCAACCTGCAGGGCCAGCTGGTCGGCATCAATACCGCCAGCTTCAATCCACAGGGCAGCATGGCCGGCAACATCGGCCTGGGCCTGGCCATTCCCTCCAACCTGGCGCGCGACGTGGTGGACCAGCTGGTCAAGCACGGCGTGGTGGTGCGCGGCACGCTGGGGGTGGAAGCACAGAACCTGACCCAGCAGATCGCCCAGGGGCTGGGCTTGAACGAGGCACGCGGTGCGCTGGTGACCCGCGTGCTGGCCGGCTCCGGTGCCGCCGCCGCCGGATTGCGCCCGGGCGATGTGGTGGTATCGGCCAATGGCCAGCGCGTGGACAGCGCGCAGGCGCTGCACAACATCGAGGGCCTGCAGCCGGTGGGCAGCGTCCTCACCCTGGACATCCGCCGCGATGGCAAGGCCCAGCAGCTCAAGGCCACGTTGAAGGAACAGGCGCGCGCGGTCAGCGGCGATGCACTGGACCCGCGGCTGGCCGGGGCGACCTTCATCGACCTGCCCGAATCGCTGCGCCAGTCCGGCATCAGCGGCGTGCAGGTCAGCGAGGTCAAACGCGGCAGTCGCGCGGCCACCTCGGGGCTGGCGGTGGGCGATGTGGTCATCGAGGCCAGCGCCGGCGAGTTCGCCGACCTGGCCAGCTGGCGCGCCAACTTCCAGCAGCGCCCGCCGCAGCTGGTGCTGCGCATCATCCGCGGCAACACCCCCGGCGTGCTGGTCATGCGATGAGCGCGTCAGGGTGCCCTAACACCCCTTACACCCCCCCGATGCTATTACCTTGTGTTCGTTGCCGTGGCACTGTCCACGGCCACCTTCCCCATCGCACATAACGGAGAGTCACGATGAGCCCCACCAATACCGAGAACCTGAAGGAACACCTGGGCGAAGCCGGTTCGCACCTGAAGTCGGCGGCTACCGCTGCCGGCGGCGCGATCAAGGGCGCCACCGGTGCGGCCACCGACGAACTGCGCATCGGCAAGGCCAACGTCAAGGCCGAGCTGTCCGATACCGCGCTGTCGGGCCTGGCCGCTGCCGAGTTCGGTGGCGCCGCCGCCAAGGAACAGGTGGATGCACTGATGGACAAGGGCAAGGACCTGGTCGACAGCGCCGCCGAGCTCATCCGCGAACGTCCGCTGGCGTCCTTCGGCGTGGCATTCGCCGCCGGCTGGATCATTGCCAAGCTGGCCCGCAGCGGCGGCGACAAGTAAGTCGGCGTGAGCGATCAGGCCCAGTCGACCGCCACCGGTGGCGCGGACATCCCGCCACCGGACAGCGGTGAAAAAGCGCCCCACCTGGATGAAAGCATCCGTCAGGTGGGGCAGGCCGGCCGCGCCACCGTCGACTCGGCCAAGCACACGCTGCGGTCGTTGCGACGGCTGGCCTCGGCCGACTTCGCCCTGGCCCGCAGCGCATTTGGCCGGGCCTTGGCCTGGAGCGGGGTGGCCATCGTATTCGGCGCCTCGGCCTGGCTGTTGCTGGCCGGCACGTTGATCGCACTGATGGTGCGCTGGGGCATGAGCTGGTTCCACTCGCTGCTGATCACCTCGATCCTCAGCCTGGTGGTGACCGGCTATGCGATGTGGCGGGTGTCGTTCTTCTTCCGTCATACCGGCATGCATGCCACGCGTCGCCAGTTGTCCCGCCTGGGCCTGTACGACGAGCCCAGTGAGGAAGATCCCGATGCCGACGTCGATACGACGGGGGCCAAGCGATGAATTTTGAAGCCTTGCGGCAACGTGTGCAGCGAGCCGAACTGGTGGTGGCGGTGCGGGTGGAGAAAACCCGCAGCAGCTGGTCCACCCTGAGCACGGTGTGGCGCGCGGGCTGGACGCCGTTGCGGATCATCACCGTGGGCCTGGCCGGGGGGTTCCTGGCCGGCCGCATGGAACCCACCGGCCTGGGCGCGAAAGTCCAGGGCGCCCGCTGGTTGCAGATGATCGGCTCGGTCTCCAACCTGGTCGCCAGTACCCAGGCCGCGTTCGCCTCGATGCAGGCCAGCGAAGCGGCCGAGACCGCCGAGCAGGCCGCCGACAAGGTCGACGAGGCGGTGGATGATGCGTCCGGCCCGGCCGCCCCGGCCGCGCCACGTCCGGTTCCCGCGCGGCGTGCCGAACCCGCCTCGCCGCAGCAGCCGCAGCCGGCCGAAGCGGCCACGGACATGTCCGAACGCTGAGTCATGGGCCCCGGCGCTCACCGCGCCGGGGCCTCGCTTTTCCTGCACGGGCACAACACGCCACCCGCACCCGGCTTGCCCAATAATGGCGCTCCTTTCCTGCCCGGCGCCCGCATGAGCGTTCCTGCCGTTACTCCCGATGAGGTCGTTGCCGCTCCCCCGCCGCCGCGCCCGCGCGCGCCGATGTCGCTGGTGGTGCTGGCCACGCTGGCAGTGTGCTTCACCCTGTGGGCGGCCCAGGAGGTGATCCTGCCGGTGCTGCTGGCGATGTTCTTCGCGCTGGTCGGCAATCCGATCCTGCGGCTGCTGGGCCGGCTGTGGATCCCGCGCTTCCTCGGCGCGGTGCTGGTGCTGGGCATCGGCCTGAGCGGCGCGGCGGCGCTGGCAGTGCAGCTGGTCGGCCCGGCCATGGAGTGGGCACAGGAAGCCCCGCAGCAACTGCGCAAGGTGGCGCGCCAGGTGCAGGACCTGACCAAGCCGGTGCAGCAGGCCAACCAGGCCGCGGAGAACTTCGCCCGGGTCGCCGGTGGCGAGGGCAGCCGCCGCGTGCAGGTGGTGCGTACCCAGCTGGACGACCCCTACAAGGTGCTTACCCGCGCCCCGCGGCTGGCGGCCTCGGTGCTGGCGGTGGTGCTGCTGACGCTGTTCTTCATGATCTACGGGCAGACCCTGCAGAAGCATGCCATCGCGCTGTTTCCCAGCCGCCAGCAACAACGCTTCACCACCGACATCCTGCGCTCGATCGAGCGCGAGGTATCGCGCTATGTACTCACCATCACCGTGATCAACACCCTGGTCGGGCTGGTGTTCTCCGGCGTGTTGCTGCTGCTCGGCATCAGCGTGCAGGAAGCGCTGCTGTGGGGCACGGTGGCGGCGCTGTTGAACTTCGCCCCCTACGTGGGCCCGTTGATCGGCGTGGCGTTGATGCTGCTGATGGGCTTTGTGGAGTTCAGCGATCCACTCAAGGCGCTGCTGCCGGCGGCCTGCTACCTGGCCCTGCACACGGTGGAAGGCCAGGTGGTCACGCCGATCGTGCTGGGCCGGCGCATGGCGATATCGCCGCTGATCCTGATCCTGGCGCTGATGGTGTTCGGCTGGCTGTGGGGCATGGTGGGGCTGCTGCTGGCGGTGCCGCTGCTGGTGTGCATCAAGCTGGTGCTGGCACGGCTGGACGGCATGCAGGGTTGGGCGCGGCTGTTCGAGTGAGCCTGTGAGGCCGGGCAGCCGGCTGGCCGCACCCTGCCGATGCTGCCAGAATACCGGCCCTTTTTTCGGATGGACCCGGTTCTGATGTCTTCCCTCGCTACCCGTTGCCTCGCCCTCGCCGGCCTTGTCACCCTCGCCGCCCCGGCCTTGGCCGCCCCCCCGCCCAGCGCCGAGGTGGCCGGTCGCCAGCTGGTCGAAGCGGTCACCTGCAAGCGCCACCTGACACCGGCGCAGTTCGCCGCCCTGGCCAAGGTGCTCAAGCCCACCGAGCTGCAGGCTTACAGCCTGATGTCCGACGGTGACTATGCGTTGACCTCGCCGCTGCTGGTGCTGGGCCAGCCGGTGAACCGCCTGCACCTGTACGACGGCGCCAGCGGCGAAGACAACATCGACAGTTACACCGCCTACTTCAGCACGGCCGGCGTCGACCAGATCGCGGCACTGGCGAAGATCCCGCGCAACGCTGCCGACGAGTACACCCTGGAGGTGGGTCCGCATGACCTGCGCGTGCACCAGTGGGATGGCCAGACCGTCATTTCCTGTTCCTACGACCTGCGCTGAGGCACCCGCCCCTGCGCCTGCCCGTGCGCGCCATGAAAGCCCGCGCGGGCGAGCGTAGAATGGCCGGGTGAATTTTCCCGTCCAAGCCATCACCCTCGACCTCGACGACACCCTGTGGCCGTTCGCCCCCATCGGCGCCCGGATCGACCAGGTGGTGTACGAGTGGATGCTGCAGCACAGCCCCGCCACCGCCGCGATGTATCCGGTGGAGGCGATGCGGGAACTGCGCGAGCGCTCCTTCCATGCCAACCCGCACCTGCACTACGACCTGAGCGCGCTGCGCCGGCTGACCCTGCGCGAAGCGCTGGAGAACAGCGGCGCCGACCTGGCCCTGGTGGAACCGGCCTATGAGGCTTTCTACGCCGCGCGCAACCAGGTGGAGTTCTACCCCGACGCGCTCGACGCGCTGGCCCGGATCGCGGCCAGGGTGCCGGTAGCCGCGCTCAGCAACGGCAACGCCGACCTGGCCCGGATCGGGCTGTCGCACCATTTCACCTTCCAGCTGGGCTCGCGCGAGCATGGCGCGGCCAAGCCGGCGGCCAGCATTTTCCACGCCGCCTGCGAACGCCTTGGCGTTGCCCCCGCCCACGTGCTGCACGTGGGCGACCACGCCGAGATGGACGTGGTCGGTGCGATGCAGGCCGGCCTGCGCGGCTGCTGGATCAACCGCGACGCACACCCCTGGAACCATCCTTCGCTGCAGCCCGACCTGCAGTTCGACACCCTGACCGGGCTGGCCGACTGGCTGGATGCCAACGCATCCGCCGGGCGTCCCTGAGCCGGCCGCGAACGGAGCACGACCCCGCATGACCCAGATCAACGGCTTCACCACCGATTCTTCCCAGGCATTGCCGCTGCACGTGATGAACCGCGAGCAGTTCGCCGCGTGGCGCGCGCGGCAGGGCGCCCCGCTGGGGGCCTGGCTGGACGCGCAGCATTTCAACGGCAGCGGCGGCAGCGTGGTCCTGCTGCCCGGCGAGCAGGGCCTGGCCGGTGCGATCATCGGCGTGGGCGATGCCGGTGATGCGTATGCCTACGCGCATGCGCCGTTCGCGCTGCCCGAAGGCAGCGTGTGGCAGCTGGCCGATGACCTGCCGGCAGAGATCCAGGCCCTGCTGCACCTGGGCTGGGGCCTGGGCAGCTACCGCTTCGCCCGCTACAGGAAGCCCAACCGCGCCCCGGCCCAGCTGCTGGCCACACCGTCGGCCGAAGTACGCGACGTGGTGACCGCCAGCCTGCGCGTGCGCGACTGGGTCAACACGCCCACCGAGGACATGGGCCCGCAGCAGCTCGAAGATGCCGCCCGTGAGCTGGCCGCCGCGCACGGTGCGCAGGTGGAGGTGATCACCGGTGAGGCGCTGCTGGAACAGAATTTCCCGGCCATCCATGCGGTGGGCCGCGCCTCGCACCGCGCGCCGCGGCTGATCGCGCTGCGCTGGGGCACGGCCGGTCACCCGCACGTGGCGCTGGTCGGCAAGGGCGTGTGCTTCGACACCGGCGGGCTGGACATCAAGCCGGCCGATGGCATGCGCAACATGAAGAAGGACATGGGCGGCGCCGCGCACGCGCTGGCCCTGGCCGGGCTGATCATGGCCCAGCAGCTGCCGGTACAGCTGACCCTGCTGATTGCGGCGGTGGAAAACGCGATCGGCCCCGATGCGTTCCGCCCCGGCGAAGTGATCGCCACCCGCAAGGGCCTGAGCATCGAGATCGACAACACCGACGCCGAAGGCCGGCTGGTGCTGTGCGATGCACTCACCTACGCCAGCGAACAGCAGCCGGAGATCGTGCTGGACTTCGCCACGCTGACCGGCGCGGCGCGCATTGCGCTCGGCCCGGACCTGCCGGCGCTGTTCAGCAACGATGACACCCTGGCCCAGCAGTGGCTGCAGGCCGGCGACAGCACCCGCGACCCGGTCTGGCGCATGCCGCTGTGGCGTCCGTACCTGCGCTACCTGCACAGCAACATCGCCGACCTGGCCAATGCCGGCTCGCGCATGGCCGGCTCGGTCACCGCCGCGCTGTACCTGGAGCGTTTCATCGCCGAGGGCCAGCGCTGGGCGCACCTGGATGTGTACGCCTGGAACGACGGCGAACGCCCGGGCCGCCCGGCCGGTGGCGAGGCGCTGGCGCTGCGCTCGGCCTGGGCCATGCTCAAGACCCGTTACGCCGGCTGAGCCTGCGCGCCAACGGCTGGAACCGACAGATCCCCGCTCCGGCGGGGATCTGCGTTTCCGATACTTGTCGAAAATGTGAATATCGGCGCACGCCGCCTTCTGACACCATGGGCCTGTCGCCCACCCACACGCATCGTGAAGGCAGGATTCCGGACATGTCGCTCTTTGGTTACACCCGCGCCGGCCAGGAGCCGGGCGCCCCGCGTCCCCCGTCACCGCTGTTGTGGCTCGCGCTGATCGCACTGATTGCCGGCCTGCTGGTGCTGGCGTTTGCCTGGCTGGCCGGCTGGATCGGGCGCGACCGCGCCACCGCCAAGGCCTTCACCGACAGCATCGAGGCCACTGGCCCAGCCCACCCCGGTTTCCGCCGCGCGCACAGCAAGGGCGTGTGTGTGAGCGGCAGCTTCCAGGGCACGCCCGAGGGCGCGGCACTGAGCGCGGCGCGCGTGTTCGCCCAGCGCCAGGTGCCGGTGCTGGGCCGTCTGTCGATCGGGGGTGCCGACCCGCACGGCGCCGACGCCAACGCGCGCGTGCGCAGCATGGCGCTGCAACTGGTCAGTGACGACGGCCAGGAATGGCGCACGGCGATGAACAGCTTCCCGTTCTTTGCCGTGCCCAGCACCGAGGCCTTCCTGGAACAGACCCGCGCCGGCATCCCCGACCCGGCCACCGGCAAGCCGGACCCGGCGAAAATGGCCGCCGTCCTGGAGAAGTACCCCAGCGCACGTGCATTCCAGCAATGGGCCAAGACCGCACCGTGGTCCAACAGCTGGGCCAACACCGCCTACAACGGGGTCAACAGTTTCCGCTTCACCGCCGCCGACGGCCGCGCCCATGACGTGCGCTGGAGCATGCGACCGCAGGCCGCGTTCGTGGACATGACCGCCGAACAACGCGCGCAGGCCGGCCTGGACTACCTGGCCGACGAGTTCCAGCAACGGCTGGCGCAGGGCCCGGTGCGCTGGGACATGTGGGTCACCCTTGCCGAAGACGGCGACCCGATCGACGACCCCTCGCAGGTGTGGCCCATGCAACGCCGCCAGGTCAAGGTGGGCACGCTGAGCCTGACCGCGATGCAACCCCAGGCCACCGGTGCCTGCCGCGACCTCAATTTCGATCCGTTGATCCTGCCCAGCGGCATCACCGGCTCCAACGACCCCATCCTGGCCGCGCGCTCGGCGGTGTACTCGCATTCGTTCAACCGTCGCGAACGCGAAATCGCCAACGGCAAGGGCGCGGCGGCCACCGGCAAGGAAGGTGTGCGATGAACCGCGGGACCGGCCACTTCAACCTTACCGCACGGGTGCTGCACTGGCTGATGGCGGCCATGATCCTGACCATGCTGTTCGTCGGCGTGGGCATGGTGGCCGCCCTGCAGTGGCGACCGATGCTGGTGGACCTGCACCGCCCGCTCGGCATCGCGATCCTGCTGCTGGCGATCGTGCGCCTGTACAACCGCCTGCGCCACCGGCCACCACCGCTGCCGGCCGACCTGCCGGCCTGGCAGGCCGCCGCCGCGCATGCCTCGCACTGGGTGCTGTACGCACTGATGCTGGCAATGCCGCTGGTGGGCTGGTCGATGCTGTCGGCCGGGGGCTACCCGATCGTGATGTGGTCCGGCTTCAACCTGCCGGCGATCGTGCCGCACGACCCGTCGCTGTACGCGGCCCTGCGCAATGCGCACAGCCTGTTGGCCTATGCGCTGTTCGCCACGGTAGTGGTGCATCTGTCGGCCGCGCTGTTCCACCTGTGGGTGCGCCGGGATGGGGTATTCCAGGCGATGGCGAAGGGACCGGGGCGCGCCGATGAACCTCGTTAGCGTCCGCCGCAGCGCCACGCGATTGTCAGGGCTGATGATCGCAGAGTATCCAATGAATAGTCTGATCGCCGGACACGTGGGCTGTGAACGGCGTTGCCGACACCCACGCCAGAAGAAACTAGATTCATCGCCACCCAAACGTTCTGGAGTTGATGGCGATGACGTTTCTCCCCCGACCATTCCTGATCTTGCTGCTCGGCACTGTCATGGGACTTCCGGCATCCGCACAATCTGGCCGAGCAGATGCGGCTCACGCGGTGTCGCTTCGCGTGATGGTGGACGAGCACGTCGTGATGAGCCCCAATCTTCGCCTGAAACCTGGCATTCCCGCATCCATTGAGATCTCACCCCGACCCACCGAGCCAGGCTATCTGCTCCAGGTACGCCTGACGCCGGATCTTGAAGGACAGGGCTCGCAGAGCAGTCTCGAGGCCACGCTGTGGAAAGGAGACCGTAGAGGAGAGCACCCGTTACTCGATACGATCCTGCTGCTTGACCCGCAACACGCTGGCAAGATGCCAGCCTCCGCGTCGCGCGACGCGGAGGACGGCCGCAGGATTGAGATTCAGGTCGTCTCCCATGCCCGTACGATGTCACGCGCAGAAAGCTCATCCGCTCGCCCTGGCGTCGCCGCCCAGCACTGTCAGGACACGGCACAGATGGGTAGTCCGGCCACGCGGGGCGCACCGCCAGTCTGCTGCAGCATCTCATGCGGAGATGGCGGGGGCAGCACGATGTAATGCTGCGGCGCCGATGAATGCTGCGCCTGCGGTGTCTGCTGTTCTAACGCGTCTTGACGGCGGACAGCGTCGTTGCAGCGTAGAGCTGTTACCCGCACCCTCATCGTATTCATGCCTATCCGCAGTACTATCACCCACCACCTCCGGCAACAGATCACGCTCGCCTACAGCCAGCCCTTCTGCCGCGCCAGCCGATACGCTTCGATGCGGTTGGCCACGCCCAGCTTGCCGATGCACTCGGACAGGTAGTTGCGCACGGTGCCGTGCGACAAGCCCAGCTGGGTGGCGATCTCACTGGCCGAGCGGCCGTCGCCGGACAGGCGCAGCACCTGGCGCTCGCGGTCGTTGAGCGGGTCGGCCTGCGACCAGGCATCCAGCGCCAGCTGCGGGTCGATCGCGCGGCCGCCGTGCTGCACCTGGCGCAGGGCATCGGCCAGGCGTTCGGCCGGCGCGTCCTTGAGCAGGTACCCGCACACCCCGGCATCCAGCGCGCGGCGCAGGAAGCCCGAGCGCGCGAAGGTGGTCACGATCACCACCTTGATCGGCAGTTGCTGGCGCGCGATGCGCTGGGCCAGCTCCAGCCCGGACAGGCCGGGCATCTCGATGTCGGTGACCAGGATGTCCGGCTGCAGCTGTTGCAGCATGCGCCAGGCCGCCTCGCCATCGGCGGCGCTGCCGAGCACCTCGATGTCCGGCTCCAGGCCCAGCAGCGCCGACAGTGCGCCGCGCACCATCGCCTGGTCTTCGGCCAATACGATGCGGATCATGCCGGTCCGCCCGCGGGCAGCGACGGCGCCGGTGGCAGGTCGACCGGCACCGCAGCCACCGCCGCGGTGGCCGCGGGCAGCGGAACGCGCACCGTCACGCAGGTGCCCTCGCCCTTCACCGACTGCACTACCAGCGTGCCGCGCAATGCAGTGGCCCGTTCGCGCATGCCCCCCAGCCCGTTGCCGTCGGCCTGCACGCCGCCGCGGCCGTCATCGCGGATCTCCATCAGCAAGCTGCGCCCTTCCTGTTCAAAGCGTATCCAGGCCTGGTGCGCCTGCGCGTGCCGGGCGATGTTGGTGGCGGCCTCGCGCAGCACCAGCGACAACCCGCGCTCCACCTCCGGCGGCATCGGCGGCGGTGGCGCGTAGTGCAGGTGCACGTGCTGGCATTCCAGCAACAGGCGCGCCGAGGCCAGCTCGGCGGCCAGGTCGCTGGCGCGGATCCCGGTGACCGCGCTGCGTACTTCGGCCAGGGCCTGGCGCGCGATCGCTTCGGCTTCGGTCACTTCGCGGCGCGAGGCCTCCGGATCCCGATCGAACAGCTTGCGCGACAGTTCCAGTTTCAGCGTGATCAACGACAGCGTATGCCCCAGCAGGTCGTGCAGGTCGCGCCCGATGCGCTCGCGTTCGGCGGTGGCGGCCAGCCGGCGCACTTCCTCCTGCGACAGCTGCAGCGCCGCATCGCGGTCCTTGTTGATGCTCTCCACGTTGACGATGATGCCGATGATCAGCCCCATCGACGGTATCCACACCACCAGCTGCCAGGGGTACCCCACCCACAGCGCAATGCCCACGAACAGCGCGTTGAGCACCAGCAGCTGGACCAGATAGCGCCAGATCCCGGTTTCCCGGCACACCCGCAGCATCACGCAGCCGAAGATGAAGTAGCTGATGCCTGCGGGGTACCAGGGCAGCAGTGAAAGCCCCATCGCCACCATCGCCAGCGCATAGCGCGGCCCGTGGTGGCGCGGGGCCAGCAGCAGGCGCCCGTACAGCACCAGGAACACCGGGTAGGTGAGCAGCGTCAGCCACAGCCAGCGCAGCGTGTAGCCGGTGCCGAAGATCGGGGTGAAGAACACCCACCCGCTCCACAGCAGGTGCACCGCATCGGCCCAGGCCGGCTTGCCGCGGCGCAGGTTGTCGGCCACGGACGAGTCCGGTGCGGGGCGCAGCAGCGAGGCGATCCAGCGCGATGACACGGGCGGTTCCAAGGTGGGGCGGTCAGGCGCGATCATGCCAGTTTCGTCCGCCGCTCACCCGACCCGGCGCAGCCGGCGCCGGGCCAGCCCCAGCGCCACGCCGGTCACCGCCAGCAGCACCGCCACGTGCACCGCGGCATTGCCCTGCGCCGGCTGACCCACCGCCGGGAGCGCCAGCTGGGCCAGGTGCCAGGTGGGCCACAGCGGGGCCAGCGTGGAGAACACCGGCGGCAAAATCGACAGCGGCAGCCACAGCCCCGACAGCAGCGCCAGCGGCAGGTACACCAGGTTGACCACCGCCGGGGCCGCACTGGCACTGACGTGGCTGCCGATCCACAGCCCGATCGCGCCCAGCGGCAGTGCGGCGAAGGCGGCGACGGCCAGCAGCCGCAGCACCATGGCGGGCGCCAGGCCCACCCCGGCCAGGGCCGCCACCCCCAGCAGCACCAGCGCCACCAGCAGCGCGAACAGCACGGCCATCAGCAGCCGCGCCAGCAATGGGGCCATCGGCGGCAACGGCAGCGCGCGCTTGAGCGTGAGCAGGCCGCCTTCGCGGTCCAGCGCCAGCTGTACGCCAAAGCCGAACAGCGCCGGGGCCATCGCACCGAACACGCAGTAAGTGGCCAGCAGGTACTGCGGCGCGTGGCCGCGCCCGAGCAGGATGCCGAACAGGGCATAGAACAGCACCGGGAACAGCAGCGAGGGCAATGCGAAGGCGGGCGTGCGCCAGGCACGGCGCAGTTCGCACAGCGCTTCGACGCGGTAGATCCGCCAGGTGGACGCACGCGGTTGCGCGGTTGCTGCGCTGGTCAGGGTGTTCATGCGGCCTCCCGGGTCAGTTCGACGAAGGCGTCGGCCAGGCCGCCGCCGTGTACTTCCAGTTCCTGCAGCTGCGGGTCTTCGGCCAGCAGCCGCGCCACCACCGGCTCGGCCGGTTCGGCCAGCAGCTGCAGGCGCACCCCATCGCGCTGCACCTCGCGCACCCCGGGCCAGGTTTTCAGCACGTCCGCATCCAGCGCGCTGCGGCAGCGGATCCGGCGCGGGGCCAGCTGCTGGCGGAACTGCGCCAGCGGGCCATCGGCCAGTACCCGGCCCTGCTCGATCACCACCACGCGCTGGGCCAGCGCTTCGGCCTCTTCCAGGTAGTGGGTGGTCAGCAGCACGCCGCAGCCTTCGCTGGCCAGCTGCCGGATCGCCTGCCACAGCGCCTGCCGGGCCTGGATGTCCAGGCCGGTGGTGGGCTCGTCCAGGAACAGCAACTGCGGCCGCCCGCACAGCGCGATGGCGAACTGCACGCGGCGTTGCTGGCCGCCGGACAGCCGGCCGTAACGGCGCGTGGCCACCTCGGCCAGCCCGGCCAGGGCCAGGCATTCCTGCAGCGGTCGCGGATCGGGATAGCAGGCACGGGCCAGCTCGATCAGCTCGGCCACCTGCAGCACCGGCGGCAACGCGGTGCTCTGCAGCATCACCCCGATGCCGGCGCGGCTGGCGCGGTCCTGCGGGTTGCCGCCGAGCAGTTCGGCCTGGCCGGCATCCACCGCGCGCAGGCCCAGCAACACCGAAATGGCGGTGCTCTTGCCGGCGCCGTTGCGGCCCAGCAGCGCCAGCACTTCGCCGCGCTGCAGCGAAAAACTCACGCCCTGCAGGGCGGCGACCGCACCGTAACGCACCTGCGCATCGCGCAGGCAGGCCAGGGCAGTCGGGGAGGAAAGGGACATCGGCGCACTCCGTGACGGGTTCGGCACAGCGTGGCGGTGGGCGCGCGGCCAGCCCAGTGGCCGTCGTCAGCGCACGCAGGTGACAGCTGTCACTGCCGGTGCGGCCGGTGGCCGGGCATGCTGTGCCTCGCCCGGCGCCGTGCCGGTTTGCCCCGCGACCGCCGTTGCGGTCACACTCGGCCCGATTCCCCGTCCAGACTCACGATGAACGCATCCGCTGAACTGCTCAAGGAACTCCGCATCGACCGCAAGGCGGCCACGCCGCCGCCGTCCTCGCCCCGCCGTGGGCGGTGGATCGGGCTGGCGATCCTCATCGTGCTGCTGCTCGCCGGGATCGGCTGGTTCGCATTCGGCCGGCAACGCGCCATCGAAGTGACCACCGCGCCGGTGGTGGCCATCCAGCAGGGCACGGCCAGCAGTTCGGTGCTCGATGCCAGCGGCTACGTGGTGGCGCGGCGCATGGCCACGGTCTCGGCCAAGATCACCGGCAAGGTGCGCGAGGTGATGATCGAAGAAGGCATGCGCGTGGAGGAAGGCCAGGTCATGGCCACGCTCGACCCCATCGATGCCAACGCGCAGCGCAGCCTGTCGGCCTCGCAGCTGGAGGCCGCGCGCAGCCAGCTGGCCGGACTGCAGGCGCAGGTGGCCCAGGCCAATGCCGAGGCCGGCCGCCTGCAGACCCTGGTGGGCCAGCAGCTGGTCTCGCGCTCGCAATACGACCTGGCCATCTCCCAGCGCGACAGCCTGCGTGCACAGCTGCGCACCGCCGAGCGCAATACCAAGGTGGCCAACGACGCGCTGGCCATCGCCGACCTTGGCGTGGACAACAACACCGTGCGTGCCCCGTTCTCCGGCGTGGTCACCGCCAAGGCGGCACAGCCGGGCGAAATCGTCTCGCCGCTGTCGGCCGGCGGTGGCTTCACCCGCACCGGCATCGGCACCATCGTGGACATGGAATCGCTGGAGATCGAGGTGGAAGTGGGCGAGTCGTTCATCGGCCGCGTGCAGCCGAAGATGCCGGTGGAAGCCACCCTCAACGCCTACCCGGACTGGAAGATCCCGGCCGAGGTGATCGCGATCATCCCCACCGCCGACCGCGGCAAGGCCACGGTCAAGGTGCGCGTGGCGCTGAAGGTGAAAGACCCGCGCATCGTGCCGGAAATGGGCGTGCGGGTGAGCTTCCTGGAGGCCGCACGGCCGGCACAGGCCGCCGCGCCAAAGGGCGTGCGCGTGCCGGCCGCCGCCATCGTCGAGCGCGGCCAGCAGACCGTCGCCTTCGTGGTCAAGGACGATCAGCATGTGGAACAGCGCGTGGTCAGCGCCGGTGCCGCGCTCAACACCGACCGCCAGGTCAGCCAGGGGCTGAGCGCCGGCGAAGTGGTGGTGCTGGACCCGCCGGCCGAACTCCGCGACGGCGCCAAGGTTGTGGAAAAACAACAGCAATAGCCGGCGCCGCCGTATCGGCGCGGCGATGCCATGCAAGTGCGCTACCGGTGCCGTGCAGGCGCGCGCGATGGCTGCTGTCGGCCACCGCGCCCCGCCCGGCCACGGCCCCCGTCCCCGCATGCGGGCGCGTGCCGTCGCATGCCGTTCCGTTCCCGATCCGCCCTGATCCCTGGAGAGCCGCACATGTCGACCCTGGTTTCGCTCCGCAACATCACCAAGACCTACCAGCGCGGCCCCGAGAAGGTGCAGGTGCTGCACGGCATCGACCTGGACATCCAGCGTGGCGACTTCGTCGCCCTGATGGGCCCCTCCGGCTCGGGCAAGACCACCCTGCTCAACCTCATCGGCGGGCTGGACACGCCCAGCGATGGCGAGATCGAGATCGAAGGCGAGCGCATCGACCGCATGAGCGGCGGCCAGCTCTCCACCTGGCGCAGCCACCACGTCGGCTTCGTGTTCCAGTTCTACAACCTGATGCCGATGCTGACCGCGCAGAAGAACGTGGAGCTGCCGCTGCTGCTCACCCATCTCGGCGCGGCCCAGCGCCGGCGCAACGCGGAGATCGCATTGACCCTGGTCGGCCTGGCCGACCGCCGCAGCCACCGCCCCAACGAGCTGTCCGGCGGCCAGCAGCAGCGCGTGGCGATTGCCAGGGCGATCGTCTCCGACCCCACCTTCCTGATCTGCGACGAGCCCACCGGCGACCTGGACCGCCAGTCGGCCGAGGAGATCCTGGGCCTGCTGCAGCAGCTCAACCGCGAGCACGGCAAGACCATCATCATGGTCACCCACGACCCCAAGGCCGCCGAGTACGCCACCCACACGGTGCACCTGGACAAGGGTGAGCTGGCCAGCGCGCCGGCCGGCCACTGAGGAGGATGCCGCGATGAAGTATTTCTCGCTGATCTGGGCCCAGCTGTTCCGCAGCAAGACACGCACGCTGCTGACCCTGCTCTCGGTGGTGGCCGCGTTCCTGTTGTTTGGCATGCTCGATTCGGTGCGCGTGGCCTTCAACTCCGGGGGTGAAACCATCGAGGGCGCCAAGCGGCTGGTGGTGTCGTCCAAGCTCTCCATCACCCAGAGCCTGCCGCTGCGCCTGCTGCGTGACATCGAAGCCACCCCGGGCGTGCGCAAGGTGAACTACGCGATGTGGTTCGGCGGTATCTACCAGGACCCGAAGAACTTCTTCCCCAGCTTCTCCGTGTCGGACAACTACATGGACCTGTATCCGGAGTTCGAGCTGCCACCGGCCCAGGCCGAGGCGTTCAAGAACACCCGTACCGGCGCCATCGTCGGGGAGGCCCTGGCCAAGCGCTTTGGCTGGAAGCTCGGCGATACCATTCCGATGCAGGCCACCATCTTCCCGCGCAAGGGCAGCAACGACTGGCCGCTGCAGCTGGTGGGCATCTACCGTGCCAAGGACCGCAACAATGCCGGCGCGGAGAACCAGCTGCTGCTGCACTGGAGCTACTTCGATGAATCCAACGATTACATCAAGAACCAGGTCAGCTTCTATACCGTGCAGCTGGACGACCCGGCGCATGCCTCGCGCGTGGCCCAGGCGATCGATGCGCTGTCGCTCAATTCCGACCGCGAGACCAAGTCGCAGACCGAAGCGGCGTTCTCGCAGGCCTTTGCCAAACAGTTCGCCGATATCGGCCTGATCGTCACCGGGATCATGGCCGCGGTGTTCTTCACCCTGGTACTGCTGACCGGCAACACGATGGCCCAGGCGGTGCGCGAGCGCATCCCGGAGCTGGCCATCCTCAAGACGCTGGGCTTCAAGGACGGCACGGTGCTGGTGCTGGTGATGGTGGAGTCGGTGCTGTTGATCGTGCTGGGCGGACTGATCGGCATGGGCCTGGCGGCGATCCTGATGCCGGCCATCAGCGCCAACAGCCAGGGCATGATCAGCCTGCCGGGCGTGCCCGCGCAGACCTGGGCGATGGCAGTGGGGCTGATGGCGGTGATCGGGGTGGTGGTGGGCCTGCTGCCGGCATTGCGCGCGCAGCGGTTGAAGATCGTCGACGCACTGGCCGGACGCTGAGGAGCCCATCATGAAGACGCATTGGATGTGGAACGTGTTGACCGTCGTCCTGCTGGCCGTCGCCCTGGGCGTGTGGATCGTGCTGCCGTGGCCGGCCGTGCTGGCCCTGGCGGTGGCGCTGGGCGGCTGGCTGGTGTTGACCCGCAGCGGGCGGCTGTCGCTGGAGGCGGCCAGGATCGGCATCGCCAGCCTGCCGCAGCGCTGGGGCGCCTCCTCGGTGATCGTGGTGGGCATCGCCGGCGTGGTCGGCGTCCTGGTGGCGATGCTGGCCATGGGTGATGGTTTCAAGGCCACGCTGGACCGCAGCGGCAGCGATGACGTGGCCATCGTGCTGCGCGGCGGTTCGCAGGCCGAAACCAACTCGGTCATCATGCGCGACCAGTTGCCGCTGATCGAAAGCCTGCCCGGCGTGGCCCGTGGCGCCGACGGCAAGCCGCTGGTCTCGGCCGAACTGTCGCAGGTGATCAGCCTGCTCTCGCGCAGCGACCACAGCGATACCAACGTGCAGTTCCGCGGCGTGGGCGACAAGGCCTGGGAGGTGCGCGACACGCTGCGCATCGTGCAGGGCCGCAAGTTCAAGCCGGGGCTGCGCGAGATCGTGGTCGGCAAGGGCGCCCAGGCCCAGTTCGAGGGGCTGGAGGTCGGCAAGACCCTGCAGCTGGGCAAGCAGGACTGGACGGTGGTGGGCGTGTTCGCCTCCAACGACGTGCACGAATCGGAGCTGTGGGCCGACACCCAGACCCTGTCCACCACCTACAACCGCAGCGCCTACCAGTCGGTCAACGTGCGCACCGACGGCGCGGCCGGCTTCAAGCAGTTCAAGGCGGCGATGGAGGCCGATCCCCGCCTGAAGCTGGACGTGGAGACCACCCGGGACTACTACCGCAAGCAGTCGGGCGGGCTGAGCAAGCTGATCAGCATCCTGGGCACGGTGATCGGCACGATCATGGCGATCGGCGCGGTGTTCGGCGCGCTCAACACCATGTATGCCGCGGTAGCCACCCGCGCGCGGGAAATCGCCACCATGCGCGCGATCGGCTTCCGCGGGCTGCCGGTGGTGACCGCGGTGATGCTGGAGACGATGCTGCTGGCCCTGCTCGGCGGCGTGCTCGGCGGCCTGGTGGCGTGGCTGGTGTTCAACAACTACACCGTCTCCACGCTGGGCAATAATTTCAGCCAGGTGGTGTTCCAGTTCCAGGTGTCCCCGCAGCTGCTGTGGACCGGCCTGAAGTGGGCCTTGGGCATCGGCCTGGTCGGCGGGTTGTTCCCCGCGTTGCGTGCGGCGCGGCTGCCGATCACCACCGCACTGCGCGAAACCTGACCACACACCACTCGATGCGTGCGCGCACGTACGCGCGCACGTACATAGCAATCCACGAACCGCATGCGCAAGCGTGCGGTTCTTTTTTTCAGACGGGCGTCGGTGGGCTGCCTGTGCTCAAGTTGCGCGGCCGGTCGCCGTTATCGGTGCCTCTGCCTGCGCGCACGGCCAGAACGGCGAGAGTTTTTCGCTACTGGAAAAAAGATAGTGCGCCGACCGGCGAATTTGTCAGCGCGCGTTCATTTTTAGCGCTTTTTATGCTTTCAAGTGAAAGTAAAAATTTTGAAAAGTCATTAGACTCCCGCCCCCCGCGTCGTGATGTTGTCCCCACGTCGCCCGCAAGGGCGCTTGTTTTTACTGAAAAGAGATATCGCACGGATGTATTTGAAGACCCACCCGCTGCGCAACGCGATTGCCATCGCGCTTGTCGCCAGCTGCAGTGCCCCTGCCTTCGCCCAGACCGCCAATGACGGCACCACCAATCTGGACCGTATTGAAATCACCGGTTCGCGCATCCGCCAGGCCAGCGTCGAGAGCGCCCAGCCGGTCGTCGCGCTGAATCGCGCCGAGATCGAAAAGAAGGGCTACGTCAACGTCGCCGACATCCTGCAGGACGTCACCGCCGCCGGTGCGCCGAGCATGAGCCGCGCCAACTCGCTGGAGTCCGGCCGCGACTTCGGCGGCATGTACGTCAGCCTGCGCAACCTGGGCCCGGAACGCAGCCTGGTGCTGATCGACGGCCGCCGCATGGGCGTGAGCGCCGCCGGTTACTCCGACCTGGCCTCCATCCCGTCCTCGATCGTGGACCGCGTGGAAGTGCTGACCGACGGCGCCTCGGCGCTGTATGGCTCGGACGCGATCGCCGGCGTGGTCAACATCATCACCCGCAAGAACTTCGATGGCGCTGAAGTCAACGCCTACGTCGGCCAGTACAGCGAAGGCGACGGCCAGAAGACCAGCTACAGCGCCACCTTCGGCAAGACCTTCGACCGCGGCTGGGTCACCGTTGGCGGCGAGTACTCCGACGAAGATCCGATCCTCGGCGGCGCCCGCGAGTTCACCGCCTACCCGAACGGTCCGCGCCACCCGACCGACGGCCTGAGCGGCGTCACCCCGTGGGGCTATGCCACCGTTGATGGCAGGAACCTGAGCGTGGGCCCGGGCGGCGACCCGACCGAGCTGGGCAACTTCGTGCCGGCCGACAAGGCCAACGACGCCAACACCAAGACCAACATGAGCCTGCTCACCGGGCTGCAGCGCAAGTCGGTGTTCGCCAATGGCGGGTTCTCGATCAACGACAACCTGCGCCTGGTCGCCGACGCGCTGTACACCGAGCGCGAGTCGACCAAGCAGCTGGCCGGCTACCCGTACCAGAGCACCGGCGGCCGCGCGTTGCTGTCCAAGGACAGCGCGTTCAACCCGTTCGGCCGTGACGTGGCGTTCGCCCACCGCACCGAAGAGCTGCCGCGTGGCACCGAGAACAACCTGACCACCAAGCGCGCCAGCGTGGGCGTGGAAGGCAGCTTCGACACCGGTTCGCGTTACTGGGACTGGAACGTGAGCTACATGTACAACCGCAACGAAGGCGAGCGGATCGGTACGGGCAGCATGTACCAGCCGAACGTGAACCAGTCGGTCGGCCCGTCGTTCATCGATGGCCAGGGCGTCGCCCACTGCGGCAGCGTCGGCAACGTGATCGCCGGCTGCACCCCGTGGAACCCGCTGGCCCCGATGGGCTACGCCGGCCCGGGCGCACTGGGCAACCAGGACGTGCAGGACTACCTGTTCACCCGTTTCACCGACAAGATGCAGAGCACCACCAAGGTGGCCAGCGCGAACATCTCCGGCTCGCTGTTCAGCCTGTCGGCCGGTGACATCATGGGCGCGATGGGCTTTGAGCACCGCAGCGAAGAAGCCAGCTACGACCCGGACCTGATGGTGCGCAACGGCCAGATCGCCGGCACCAGCGGCCAGCCGACCCGTGGCGACTACGCGCTCAACGAAGCCTACCTGGAACTGCAGGTGCCGCTGCTGGCGGACATGGCCTTCGCCCGCGAGCTGTCGCTGGACGTGGCCGGTCGTTACTCGGACTACAACAACTTCGGTTCCACGACCAACACCAAGTTCGGCCTGAAGTGGAAGCCGATCGACAGCCTGCTGGTGCGCGCCACCTACGGCACCGGCTTCCGTGCGCCGACGGTGGAAAACCTGTACGGCGGTACGGTCACCACGCGTGATTCGTACACCGATCCGTGCGACACCACCTTCGGTGCGGCGGCCAGCAATGCGCAGGTGCAGGCGCGTTGCCGCGCCGGCGGCGTGCCGGCCAACTTCCGCCAGCTGGCGGCCGATGGCAATCCGGCCACGGTGCCGGGCCAGCAGGGTGGCACCGACTTCACCTCCGGCTCCAACGAGGCGCTGAAGCCGGAAACGGCCAAGACCTGGACGGTGGGCCTGGTGTACAGCCCGGAGTTCGTGTCGGGGCTGGACCTGAGCCTGGACTGGTGGAAGATCCGCATCAACGACGTGATCGTGGGTGAGTCGGCCACGGACATGCTCAACCAGTGCTACGTGCAGGGCGTGGAAGCGGCGTGCAACCGCTTCACGCGTTCGCGCTCGGGCAGGACGATCGGTCAGGTGAGCGCACTGGACCGCACGCTGCTCAACGCCGGTTACCAGGAAACGGCAGGCTACGACATCGCGGTGCGTTACCGCCTGCCGGAGCTGGCGATCGGCAAGTTCTCCGTGTCCTGGAACACCACGTACGTGGATTACCTGGAACGCAAGAATGACAACGCCGACACCACGCCGGTGCGCCAGTACGCAGGCTGGGAAGGCAACTTCCGCGTGCGTTCCAACCTGAACCTGGATTGGCAGTACGGCAACGTCGGGCTGGGCTGGACGGCACGCTATTACTCGAGCATGCAGGAAAACTGCGCCTATGCGACCGAGTGCAGCAACCCGGGCTTCAGCTCGCCGTACACGGGCAACCAGGGCATCAACAAGGTGGGTTCGAACACCTTCCACGATATCCAGATGCGTTACATCCTGCCGTGGAATGGCACGGTGTCGATGGGCATCAACAACGTGTTCGACCACCAGGGTCCGATCATGTACAGCCAGCCGAACAGCAGCTTCACCTATTACGGTGGCTTCGACATCGGTCGTTACATGTACATGAAGTACCAGCAGCGTTTCTGATCCACGGCTTACTCTCTCCAAGCCGTTGAATGGAAGTAAGGCGGCGCCCTCGGGCGCCGCCTTTTTTATGGAGAAGCCAAGAGCGAAAGCAGTGTGAGCCCGTGTGTTTATCGGCTGGGCTGGTGGCAGTGGCTTGCCCAGGGCCTTCTTCGGTAGGCAGCATGCGTTCGCCGCGCCGACCAACCCTACCGGCAGTCGTTTGGGAACCGACCCTACCTCGTATCGACAGTTGCCCGTGCCTGGCAGGCTTGCCCCGCTTGCCCTGCTTGCCCTGCTTGTCCCGCTTGTGCCGCGTGCTCCGCTTACCCTTGGCCACCGATCAACCATCGGAGGTGGGGCTGGCCGGGATTGCGGGACCCCCCACCGCATGGATGCGGTGGCGGAGCCTACAGGGGTGAAGGCGCATTGCTTGCGAGGCATAGCCTCGCATGCGTCTGAACGCACAGCCGCCAGCGGCTGGGCCGGGCCGCGGAGCGGGACTTGCGGCGTGTCCCGCGAGCCCAGCCAGCCCCGCCCAGCCCGTCGCACGCGCCAACCAGGGCTGTGCGCTTTGCGCCCTTCAAGCCTCTAAAAAAAGCCCCTCACCCCCGCCGCGACCGCCACACACTGTCGCCGATGAACAGCAGCAGCCCGGTCCAGATCGCGGCGAAGCCCACCGCCTTGGCCGTATCGAACGGCTCGCGGAAAAAGAACACGCCCAACAGCAAACCGATACTCGGCGCGATGTACTGCAGGATCCCGACCAGCGACAGCGGAATCCGCTTCACCCCGTACGCAAACCCGATCAACGGCAACGCCGTCACCGCACCGCCGAAGATCAGCAGCGCATCGTTGCGCCAGCCCCACCCGCTGAAGAACCCACCGCCGTGCCCGTTCTCGCTCCATAGCGCAAAGCCGATCGCCGGCAGGAACAGATACAGACTCTCCACCCCCAGGCCTGCCACCGGGTCCACCGAGATCATCTTGCGCAGCAGCCCGTACAAACCAAACGAACAGGCCAGCCCCAACGCGATCCACGGCGGCCTCCCCGCATCGATCGTCAGCCAGGCCACCCCCAGCGCCGCGCAGGCCACCGCCAGCCATTGCAGGCCGCGCAGCCGCTCCTTCAGCACCACCACCCCCAGCACCACGCTTACCAGCGGGTTGATGAAGTAGCCCAGGCTTGTCTCGATCACGTGCCCGGCGTTGATCGCCCAGATGTACAGGCCCCAGTTGAACGCGATCGCCACGCTGCTCAGCGCCAGCGTCGGCAACGCCCGCTTCTGCGCGGCGATCGCCTTCCACCAGCCCGTGCCCGCGCTCAGCAGCAGCCAGGCCACCACCAGCACCGTGCTCCAGATGATCCGGTGGGCGATGATCTGCTGCGACGGCACCGCCTTGAGCAGGTGCCAGTACACCGGCACCAGCCCCCACAGGGTGAAGGTAAAGGCCGTGATCGCCAGGCCGCGGCGCTGCTCCTGCAGGGTGTGTTGCGGCAGCGTGCTCATTTCGCGCGCGTCCGCGCCAGGGTCAGCACCACCACGCCGGCCAGGATCACCGCCATGGCCAGCAGGTCATGCGCGCCGAAGTGCTCGTGGCCGATGATCGCGCCCAGGATCACCGCGATCACCGGATTCACGTAGGCGTAGCTGGCCGCCAGCGCCGGGCGCACGTTGTGCAGCAGCCACACATAGGCGGTGAAGGCCACGATCGAGCCGAACACGCACAGGTAGGCCACTGCCAGCAGGCCATCCATGCTCGGCCAGGTAGTGGGCCGCTCGCCGGTGGCCAGCCCCAGCGCCACCAGCATCACCCCGCCGCACAGCATCTGCCCGGCCGCGGTCATGAAGGGGTTGGGCAGGTCCAGCCCACGCGCCCACACCGAGCCGAACGCCCAGCCGATCGGCGCGATCAACAGCAGGATCAGCCCCTGCGGCGAGGCCGTCAGACTGCTGCCCGCATTGAGCCAGACCACGCCCAGGAAACCGATCGCGATGCCCAGCCATTCACCACGGCTGGCGTGGGTGCCGCGCATCGCCCCGAACAGCGCCATCCACAGCGGCACCGAGGCCACCGCCGTGGCGGCCAGCCCCGAGGACACCGTGCGCTCGGCCAGCACCACCATGCCGTTGCCCAGCACCAGCATGGTCAGCCCCATGATCGCCAGGTTGCGCCACTGCCGCCGGGTCGGCGCCGGCATCCCGCGCCAGCGCAGCACCGCATACATCAGCGACCCGGCAATGATGAAGCGGGCGCCGGACACCATCGTCAGCGGCAGCGCCCCGCCTTCCAGCGCCAGCCGGATGCCCAGGTAGGTGGACCCCCAGACCACGTACACCAGCAACAAGGCCAGTACGACAAGGCCGCTCCGGGGAGCAGCCGCTGTGGGTTCAGGTGAAGACATGGCACACCACCATCCGGGGGAACACGGATTCTAGGCCACTGCGACGTCCGGATCAGCGTGGAAATCGGCAAGCTGTATCCGCTCACGCATCCTGTCGCATGAAATGGTTACCCTCATGCCCATGCGCTGTGATGCCAGGAAGGCCGCCAGCGCCCGGGCGCCGCCGTGGCGGCCCTGGCCCACCCGCACCGTTTCCCCGTGAGGACACCCTTCCTGCATGAGCACTGTCACCCCCTCCGCCGCCGTACACCCTGAGCGCGCCGCGCTGCGGCGCTCGATCTCCAACACCCTCAAAGGCTCGGCCGGCAACCTGGTCGAGTGGTACGACGTCTACGTCTACTCGGTGTTCGCGGTCTACTTCGAGTCCCAGTTCTTCTCGGCCGCCGACAAGAACTCCACCATGTACGTGTGGGCGATCTTCGCCGCCACCTTCCTGATGCGCCCGATCGGGGCCTGGTACTTCGGTCGTTTCGCCGACCGCTACGGCCGCCGCCTGGCGCTCACCGTCTCGGTCACGGTAATGGCCGGCTGTTCGTTCCTGATCGCCATCACCCCCACCGCCTCGCAGATCGGCATCTGGGCCGCGGTGATCCTGCTGTTCGCGCGCCTGCTGCAGGGCTTTGCCACCGGGGGCGAGTACGGCACCAGCGCCACCTACATGTCCGAGGCCGCCATCCCCGGTCGGCGCGGCTTCCTGTCCTCGTTCCACTACGTCACCCTGGTCGGCGGCCACGTGCTGGCGCAGCTGACCCTGCTGGGCATGCTCAGCTTCTGGGACAAGCCGCAGATCTCCGAGTGGGGCTGGCGCATCGCCTTCGGCATCGGCGGCATCGCCGCCATCGTGGTGTTCTGGCTGCGCCGCAGCATGGACGAATCGCTGGGCGAGGACTCCATCGAAGCGGCCAAGGAAGGGCGCGCCAAGGCCTCCGGCTCGATGTACGAGCTGTTCGTACACCAGTGGCGCCCGCTGCTGCTGTGCTTCCTGATCACCGCCGGCGGCACCGTGGCCTTCTACACCTACTCGGTGAACGGGCCCAAGATGATCCAGAGCGCCTTTGCCGGCGATGACGTCATGACCGGCACCCTGATCAACCTGGGCGTGCTCACCTTCCTGATGGTGCTGCAGCCGATCGGCGGCTGGCTGTCGGACATCGTCGGGCGCAAGAGCCTGCTGGTGTTCTTCGGCGTGGGCGGCGTGCTGTACAGCTGGTACCTGGTCACCGAACTGCCCAACCAGCACGACCCGCTGATGGCCTTTGTGGTGTTGGCGATCGGCTTTGTCATCCTCACCGGCTACACCTCGATCAACGCGGTGGTGAAGGCCGAGCTGTTCCCCACCCATGTGCGCGCCCTCGGCGTGGGCTTCGGCTATGCGGTGGCCAACTCGCTGTTCGGCGGCACCGCGCCGCTGCTGTACCAGGCCGCCTTGAAGACCGGCCACGTCACCTCGTTTGCGATCTACGTGACCGCGGTGATCGCCATATCGCTGGTGGTGTACGTGTTCTTCCTGAAGAACAAGGGCCCCAACTGGCTGGACGGCACCCGCACCCATCCCTGAGCAGGGCGCGCCTGCGGGTCGTTGCGACGACCCGCACGGCGGGGCCGGCAACGGCTCGGGTATCCTTGCCTCCCGCCCGCGCGCAGCATGCCCCGGGCGCTGGCGTGGCAAGCAGAGGAAGCGACGGGTGCGTGGATGGATCCTGATGATGGTGGCGTGGCTGGGCCTTGCCCTGCCCGCCGCGGCGCTGGCCCGCGAATGCCGCGCCGGCCAGCCGGTGCCCGACCGCTACCCGGGCCGTGAGGCGGGGCTGCCGTTTACACCGCCCCCCGAGCACGTCCGGGCATGCCAGCAGCTGGAACAGCGCGACCAGGCCCTGCGCCCGTGGGTGAAGCCGGTGGACCAGGGGCTGCGCCTGCTCATCCTCGGCGCGACGCTGCTGGCCGCGTTTGCCGGGTATCGGCAATGGCGCCATGCACGCGCGGGGCGTGCCCAGCTGTATGCCGGCATCGCCCTGCACGGGCTGGCCGCCTGGATCCTGCTCCGGATCGGGCTGGCGGCTTATCGGGGAGTCACCGAGCTGAGCGTGCGCGGCCCGCCACGCTGGCTCTGGCAGGAGCAGTCCCCGGTGCACTTCGGCGTGCAGCAGGGCATGCACGGGGCCATCGCCATCGCCCTGCTGGTAGCGGCCTGGGCGCTGCTGCGCAGCGCGCGGCCACCGCGCCCGGCCAACCCGTTGCCGCGCCGCGGACCTCGCCGGCGCTGAGCCGGCTCAGCGGCGCGCCGACTCGCTCTGCTCGCGCACCTTGCCAAACTCCGAGCCCGCTTCCCAATGCGGCCAGCGCCGGCTGTTGGCCAGCTCCGCGCCCAGGTCGTAGACCAGCAGGGTGTCGGCGGCGTGGCCACTGGCATCCCAGCTCGGGGTCCACGCATCGCAGGCCTGGTGGTAGCACGCGGCGAAGTAGGCATCACGCAGCTTGCGGCCGTTCTCCACGCCGCCCTCGAGCATGTCCAGGCCCGGGCCGATGGTGATCGCCGGCACGCCCAGGCGGGCGAAGGCGAAGTGGTCGGCGCGGTAGAAGAAGCCGGCTTCCAGGTTCGGGTCCGGCGAGTAGCTGCGGCCGCGCGCCTTGGCCACGCGCTCCAGGTCGCCCTCCAGCGACACCCGGCCCTTGCCCCAGGAGGCGATGTCACGGGTGGGGCCATCGGGGCTGAACATTTCGATGTTGATGACCGCGGCGGTCTTGTCCAGCGGCGCCAGCGGGTGGGCCGCGTAGTAGCTGGCGCCCAGCAGGCCCTTTTCCTCGGCGGTGAGCGCCACGAAGTACAGCGTGCGCTGCGGCTGCGGGCCGGCGGCGAACACCCGGCCCAGCTCCAGCACGGTGGCCACGCCGGTGGCGTTGTCGATCGCGCCGCGGCGGATGCGGTCGCCCTTGGCATCGGGCTGGCCGATCCCGAAGGCATCCCAGTGCGCGGAGAAGATCACCGCCTCATCGGCATGCGCGCCGCCGGGCAGCTTGGCCACCACGTTGCGGGTCACCACCTGCTCGCGCTTGACCTTGAAACTGACCGACAACTGCGCATCGCCCAAGGCCACCGGCTTGAATGCCGGGGTCATCGCCTTGCGCTTTTCCACATCGAAATCCAGGCCGGCATCGCGGAACAGCTGCTCGGCCAACCCGCGCTGCATCCAGCCACGCACCGGCACGTGCTGGGCCAGCGCCTGCTCGGCGGTGCGCTCGATGTCGAACAGCGGCGAGGTGCCCGAGCTCTTCACCGTGGCCCAGCCATAGGCAGCCGGCGCGGTCTCATGCACGATCAGCACGCCCTGCGCGCCGCGCCGCGCGGCCTCTTCGAATTTGTACGTCCAGCGGCCGTAGTAGGTCACCGCCTTGCCATCGAACGCGCCGGGCTGGTCGGCCTGGAAGTCGGCGTCGTTGATCAGCACCACGGCGATCTTGCCGTGCAGGTCCACGTCCTTGTAATCGTTCCAATGGCGCTCGGGCGCATCGATGCCGTAGCCGACAAACACCAGCGGCGCGTTCCGGATGTCCACCGCCTGCTGCGGGCGCAGGCTCTGCAGGGTCACGTCCTCGCCGTTGGCCAAGGCGCGCGCCTTGCCGTTCTGGCGCAACTGCGCACGCACCGGCCCATCGACCTGCGCGCGCACCATCGGCACCGGCTGCACCCAGCTGCCATCCACGCCGCCGGGCTGCAGCCCGTACTTGCGGAATTCCTCGATCAGGTACTGCACCGTGCGCTCTTCGCCCGCGGTCGCCGGCGCGCGCCCTTCGAATTCGTCCGAGGCCAGGATACGCACATGCCGCGACAGCGCCTGCGGATCGATGCCGCCGCCGGGCAGGTCATTGGCCGCGTGGGCCAGGCCACCCACGAACAGGCAGGACGACAGCAGCAGCATGCGCATCGGATTCACGGCAGACACCAGGACGGAAAGCAGGGGCCTGCGAGTGTAACGTGACACCTGCATGACCGCGCACTGCCAGCGGGCGCCTCAGCGGCGGTCGCGGTCCAGCCAGCAGGCCAGGCCCTGCGCATTGAGCTCGATATCCATTGCCAGCACGCGGGTCACCGCCGCATCGTCGAGCGGGCAGCCATGGGCCTGCGCGCGTTCCAGGTACAACGCGGTCAGCGCCGCCACCAGGCAGCGGTGGCGGTCGGGGCGCGCATCGCACTGGCGGCCGATCTCCACCATCGCATCGATCAGCTCCACCAGGTCCGCGCCCAGCCGGCCCACGTCCTGGACCCGGCCGTAATGGGTGAGGAACATCGCCTGCGGCGCGTAGCCCAGCAGGCGCGCGATCGAGTGCTTGAGCGCCTCCGGCTCGAACTGCACCGGCGAGGACGTAGGCACGATGAAGGCGCCGCGCGCACTGTCCAGCTCGCGGTAGGACAGCCCGAACGTATCGCCGGTGAACCAGGCGCGGCTGCGCGCGTCCCACACGCACAGATGGTGGCGGGCATGGCCGGGGGTGTGCAGGCACAGCAGCTCGCGCCCGGCCAGGTCGACGCGGTGGCCATCTTCGGCCACGATCACGCGGTCGCCCGCCACCGCCAGGATCGGCCCGTAGCTGCGCGCGATCTCGGCCTGGCCATACACCTCGGTGGCCCCGGCGATCAGCCGGGTGGGATCGCGCATGTGCGGCGCACCGCGCGGGTGCACCAGCAGGCGCGCGTTGGGCAGCTGCTGCATCAGCAGGCCGGCGCCGCCGGCATGGTCCAGGTGCACGTGGGTGAGGATCAGCCAGTCCACCGCGCCAGGCTCCAGGCCGGTGCGCGCCAGTGCGGCCAGCATCGCCGGCACGGCCAGGCCGGTGCCGCAGTCGATGAACGCCGCGCGCCCGTTTTCCACCACCAGGTAGGCCGCGTCGAAATCGTCGCGGCGCATGAACGCGGTATCGATGGTATGGATGCTGGGGTCGACGGGCATCGGTTCATCCCTGGCGGAGTCCGTCCCAGTCTAGGACGATCCGCGCACCGGCTTCGATGCGGCTTTGGTCGCACGCCGTGCCAGCCAGATGCCGCGCAGCAGGATCGCGGCCACCAGCACTGCCAGGAATGCGCCGTAGGCGTACAGCACCGCCAGCACCTGGCGCCAGATCGGTCCGGCATCGGACTGGACCACGCCGACATGGTGGCCCCACAGCATCGCCACGCTGCTGAGCACGAAGGCCATCAGCAGCGCGACCGCATCGAAGCCGCGGCGCGCCGCATCGCGCGGCTGCCGCGGGAACAGCCAGTACAGGGCGCCCAGCAACACGAACCAGGGCAGGAACAACAACAACGACAACCAGGCCATCGCAGTCTCCCCTTCAGGATGCCCGCATCATGCCATGCAGCAAGCGCGCATCGACCCACGGCCGATGCCTGGCGGCGCTGGTTGCGGGCCGGCGTTAGCGGCGGGGATCGGCATCGCCCTGCGCCCGCCCCGGTCAGGTACCGACCGTGGGCCGGTACCTGCCTCGTTCAGGCCTGCGCGCGCAGTTCCTGCAGCGCGGCCAGCACCACGTCCACTTCGGCGTCCAGCTTGAACAGCTCGCTCTGCAGGCCGTCACCGTGTTCGGTCTGCTTGAGCACGCCGATCAGCTGCCCGGCATCGCGCGGCGAGTCGAAGCCTTCGCTCTGGATCAGCAGGCTGCCATCACCGGCCAGCAGCTTGAAGTAGAAGCGGCCGTCCTTCTCGCGGTACTGCTTGAACAGCGGCGGTGCCGCGCGCGCCTCGGTGCTGGCATCGCCGGCGATGTCACCGGCGCTGGACAGGTCGCGCAGCCCCACCGCGTGGCGCAGTTCCTTCAGCAGCGGGATCGCGTACTGCTCGCGCAGCTGCTGGCCGCGACGGCGCAGCAGCGCCTCGATCTTCTCCGGCTCGGCCATCAACGCGTCGTAGCGCTCACGCAGCGGGGTCAGCTCGGCGTCGATACGCTCGAACAGCTGCTGCTTGGCATCGCCCCAGCTGATGCCCTCGGCGAAGGCCTGGGCAAACGCGGCCGTCTTCTCGGCACTGGCGAAGGCCTGGTACATCTGAAACAGCGCCGACCCCTCGGTGCTCTTGGGTTCGCCCGGTGCGCGCGAATCGGTGAGGATGGAGAACACCAGCTTCTTCAGCTCAGCGCGCGGGGCGAACAGCGGAATGGTGTTGTGGTAGCTCTTGCTCATCTTGCGGCCGTCCAGGCCGGCCAGCGTGGCCACCTGTTCGTCGATCACCACCTCCGGCAACGGGAAGTACTCCTTGCCGTAGACATGGTTGAAGCGCTGGGCAAAATCGCGCGCCATCTCGATGTGCTGGATCTGGTCGCGGCCCACCGGTACCCGGTTGGCCTTGAAGATCAGGATATCGGCGGCCATCAGCACCGGGTACATGAACAGCCCCGCGCTAATCCCGGCGTCTTCGTCCTGCTGCTCCTCGCGGTTTTTGTCCACGGCCGCCTTGTAGGCGTGGGCACGGTTGAGGATGCCCTTGCTGGCGATGGCGGTGAGGAACCACATGAGCTCGGTGGTTTCGGGGATGTCGCTCTGCCGGTAGAACCACACCTTGTCCGGATCCAGGCCGCACGCCAGCCAGCTGGCCGCGATTTCCAGGGTCGAGCGCTGGGTCCGCTCCGGCTCCTGCGCCTTGATCAGGCTGTGCAGGTCGGCCAGGAAGAAGAAGCTCTCGATGTCCGAGGCCTGGCTGGCGCTGATGGCCGGACGGATGGCGCCGACATAGTTGCCCAGGTGGGGCGTGCCGGAGGGGGTGATGCCGGTAAGAACGCGGGTGGTCATGTGGGGGATCATTACGGACAGGTGAACCGCCCCAGTTTACCTGCCCCGGCGCAACCCCGTTGCAACGCCCGGGCCGTTGAACCGATCACCCCATCGCGGAGCGCTGCCATGAAACGCCTGATCCTGCCCCTGTTCGCCGTGCTGGCCCTGTGCGGCTTCCGCCCGATGCCCCTGCCCCACACACCCAGCGGCCCGGTCCACCTGACCATCATCGACCGCGATGGCGACGGCGCGCTGCCCCAGTACCGCGACGGTGGCCAACGCTGGATCGCCGGCGAGAAGGGGCACCGCTACAGCGTGCGGCTGCGCAATGGCAGCGCCGAGCGGGTGCTGGTGGTGGTCTCGGTGGACGGCCTGAACGCGATCACCGGCGAGGTCGCCGCGCCCGGGCAGACCGGCTACGTGCTCAACCCCTGGCAGACCGCCGACATCCATGGCTGGCGCAAGTCGTCCGAGGAAGTGGCCCAGTTCGTGTTCACCTCGCCCGGCCGCAGCTACGCCGGCCGCACCGGGCGCCCGGACAACATCGGCGTGATCGGCATTGCGGTATTCGGCGAGGCCGGCGCGATCCCGCGTGACCTGGCCCCGGCGGTGGAACGGCGCCGCACCCGTGTGCCCGGCGCGCGCGCCGAGGCACCGGCCGCGGCCGAATCGGCGATGGCCGACAGCGTCAGGGCCACCTCGGCCCCGGCGCCGGCCGCGCCCGCCCAGCGCCTGGGCACCGGCCACGGGGCGCGCGAGACTTCGCGGGTACGCGATACCGCCTTCGAGCGCGCCAGCGTGTCGCCCACCCAGCAGGTGGAGGTGCGCTATGACAGCGCGCAGAACCTGCGCGCGCGCGGCATCCTGCCCGGCGCCACCCCGCGCGATGCCACCCCGCGTGCATTCCCCTCGCACTACGTGCCCGATCCGCCGCCGGCCGGGCGCTGGCGCTGACCGCCACGCACACACACGAAGGGCCGCATGCGCGGCCCCTCGTGTGTTTCATACGCCCGATGATGCTGCCGCGCTTACGCGGCTCCGGCCACCATCAGTGGAAATCCGGATAGTCCTTGCGCATGGCCTTTTCGAAGTCTTTCACCTCGGTTTCGGCGCGGTCGCGCGCCCAGCCATAGCGTTCCTGCAGACGGCCCGCCAGATACTCGGCATTGCCTTCGGCCACCTTGAAATCGTCGTCGGTCAGGTCGCCCCACTTGGCCTGCGCCTTGCCCTTGAGCTGCGTCCACTTGCCGGAAATGATGTCTTTGTTCATGGGTTCGCTTCCTTGATTGCAACGGCACCTTCGCCGCACGCACAGAATGCGGGGGCCGACGTTCAACCGCGGTCAAGCGCGGATGAAACGGATGCTCACCTGCTTGAATGGCGCATGAGAATGCCGCACACGAAAAAGGCCGGGAGATCCCGGCCTTTTCCGTTGCCAGCTGATCGCAGGGATCAGTTGGTCTTGGCGGCGTCTTCGACCTTCTCGCCAGCCTTCTGCACGTCCTTGCCAGCACCGGCAACGGTGTTGCAGCCGGACAGCATGGCCACCGAGAACATCGACAACAGCATCAGTGCAATAACACGCTTCATGGGGTTCTCCTGTTTGATCTACGTCGACACCGGCAATCCGGTCCCACCTGTCAGATGGGCCCGCCAGCGCGCCCTGCGCGCCGCGGCCCTTCTTCCTGATCGCGGTAACGTCGTGACTGTTTCCAGCACCGCCGCCGCGTGGATGCAATCTGGCGGCAGGGGCGTGCAGCGAATGTGAACGCACCGCGGCAGCGTTCAGCCACCCGCAGGGAAGCCGCGCGCGGCAGACCGCCGCTCAGTCGCGCATCAACGTGGATTTGCCGAACAGGCTCTCCACCAGGTCCACCGCCAGCACCGCGGTGCTGTTGCGGTTGTCCAGCAGCGGATTGAGCTCGACGATGTCCAGCGAGCCCATCCGGCCGGTGTCGGCGATCATCTCCATCACCAGCTGCGCCTCGCGATAGTTGACCCCGCCCGGCACGGTGGTGCCCACCCCGGGTGCGATGCTGGGGTCGAGGAAGTCCACGTCGAAACTGACATGCAGGTGGGTGTTGTCGTCGATGCCCTGCAGCGCCGCCTCCATCGTGCGCTTCATGCCCGCCTCGTCGATGTAGCGCATGTCATACACATCCACCTGGTGCTGCTTGATCAGGCGCTTTTCTTCCTGGTCCACCGAGCGGATGCCGATCTGGTGCACCTGCTGGGGGCGGATCGCCGGCGCGTCGCCGCCCAGCCGGGTCAGCGCATCCGGTCCCAGCCCGCACAGGCAGGCCACCGGCATGCCATGCACGTTGCCCGACGGCGTCACCTCGCTGGTGTTGAAGTCCGAGTGTGCGTCCAGCCACAGCACGCGCAGGGTCTTGCCCTGCTCGCGACACCAGCGCGCCACCGCCGTGATCGAGCCGATGCCCAGGCAGTGGTCGCCGCCGAGCATGATCGGCATGCGCCCGGCCTGCAGTTCGGCATAGGTGGCGTCCATCAGCGCGCGGTTCCAGGCCACTACTTCGTCCAGGTGGCGGTAACCGTGCACCGGCGCGGTCCACGGGTTGCGCGGGCCGTCCAGGTTGCCCAGGTCGCGCACATCCACGCCGCGCGCCGCCAGCGCCTCGGACAGACCGGCGATGCGCAGCGCATCCGGCCCCAGGCCCGCACCGCGATGGCCGGCCCCGATGTCGGTGGGAACGCCGATCAGGGAAACGGGGGGATACGTGGCCATGGATGCCTCCTGCAGATGCGCGGAAAAAGAGAGACAGTCTAGCCAGCCCGGTGCGGGGCCACTCGCGGCGGTGCAGCAGGCTGGCGACGCTGACCGCCTGCGGCGTTGGCTGACCGTCCGCGTCGCATCGCGACGCACCGGGAAACCCTTGTGTGTCAACGATTTGACGCATTCGAAAGCACGTACGCGGTTCATCCTGCGTTATCCGTGAAGGCAAAAATTACGTGCTACATTTCACACTTCGACGCAGTACTGATTGACTAATCCAGCCGGATTGGTCGCTTTTCGTTGTGTGCCAGGGGGCAGTAGGTGCAGCGCAGTACCATTCACCAGATCGTTCGCAGTGCCAGCGGCGAGAGCCCGCCGGCGCGACAGTTGCACGACATCGACGGCATCAACGCCGTGTTCGGCCAAAGCCGCGAACGCGAGCGTGGCCTGAGCCTGCTGATGCTCTCCACCGCCGACGGCCGCGCCGTCGCCGAGAGCTCGTCGCTGGACGTGGACGGGCGGCGCCTGGCCGCGATGGCCAACTCCTTCCTCACCCTGGGCGAGACCGTCTCGCGCGAGCTGTCGCTGAGTGAAGCCGACTACGCCACCATCTGCACCCGCCAGGGCAACGTGGTGTTGATCCGCATCCAGGGCGACAAGCCCCTCACCCTCACCGCCGTGGCCGGCCACGACCTCAACATGGCCGTGCTGCTGTTCCATGCGCGCGAGTGCGCCAGCCGCCTGCACGCCGTGCTGCGCCCGCGCGCGGACTGAGCGCCCCGCTTTCCGTAGTGCCTTCGAGCAGGCCGTCGGCCTGTCTTTTCTCTGCCTGAAACACAAGGATTTCCGTGTCCAACCTCAATCTGGAAAAGCTCAACTCGGTCGCTGGCTTCGTCGGCGCCGCCCTGGTCGACAGTGACAGCGGCATGGCCCTGGCCACCGTCGGTGGCGGCAGCATCAACCTGGAACTGGCCGCCGCCGGCAACACCGACGTGGTCCGCACCAAGCGCCGCGTGGCCGAACAGCTGGGCCTGGCCGACAGCATCGAAGACATCCTGATCAGCCTGGGTACCCAGTACCACCTGATCCGTCCGCTGGAGAGCAACCCGGTGCTGTTCCTGTACGTCATCATGGACCGCGCCAAGGCCAACCTGGCGATGTCGCGGCATGAGCTGAAGGCCTTCGAGAAGACGCTGGACTTCAGCTGATCGCACCATGTCCGGCGTGGCCCAGGCCGCGCCGGACGTTCGCGCCGGGCCCTGCGCGCCGTTGAGCGCTGGCTGGCCGCACCGTGGCAATCCCCCCAATGAAAACCCCCATTCGTTCCTTCCAGATCGCCGCAACCGGCCTGGACGTGCTGCATCACACCCGCCTCAAGCTGGCCAGCTCGCTGCTGCTGGCCGAGCGCATGGACGTGGCCCTGCAGGACTGGTCCGGCCAGCCGGTGGACCTGCTGGTGATCGGGCTGGACCACCCCGCCAGCGCCGACGCGCTGGCCCGCGCGCGCGCGCTCGGCATATCCACCCTGTCGATCAGCCGACGCGTGTCGGCCATCGCGCACGGCGCGCTGCCGCATGGCGCCACCGTGCGCGACATCAACGAACAGCTCTCCGCGTTGCTGCTGGCCACGCCCGACGCCGCCGATGCGGTGCAGGGCACGCCGCTGCTGATGCAGCTGGCCCGGCACGATGCCCAACCGGCCGGCATGCACCTGCTGCAGCGCGGTGCGATGACGCTGCTGGTCGACCCGGCCACGCGCAGCATCGCCCTGCCCCTGGCCACGTCGCTGGCCGAGGTGGCCGCCCAGCTCGATGACAGCACCTGGTCGCTCACCGCGATCGATGCCGACACCTTCCAGCACCAGTACGCGTACCGCCTGCCGCAGCGACATTCCTTCGAAGCACTGTTTTTCTGCATCGCCCGGCATCGGCCGGAGCTGATGCCGGCGCCGGCCGCGCAGGCCTCGCTGCAGCTGCGCCAGTGGCCCGACCTCAGCGCCGACGACGTGCCCGGCCCCTGGCTGCTGGCCATCGCCCGCCTGCACGCGCGGCCCTGGCGCGCCACCGCGCTGGCCAACGCCTGCCGGATCCCGCAGGACGCCGCGCAGAGCCTGTTTTCCGCCGCGATGGCCAGCGGCCTCGCCTTGACCCAGGATGCCCCCGTGACCCCGAGCCCACGCCGCGAAACGCCGACCGACTCGCGCTTCTTCTCGTGGGTGGCGCGGCGCTTCGGCCTCACCCTCTTCGCGGGAGCGGCATCATGAGCCTGCCGGCCAACAAGCTGGTGTTCGTCGGTGGCATGGGCGCGGGCAAGACCACCGCGGTGCGCGCCATCTCCGACGTGGAACCGGTCAGCACTGAAATGCCGTTGAGCGAAGACGCCTACGGTGACAAGGTGGAGACCACCGTCGCGCTGGACTACAGCTCGATCGAGCTGGACGACGGCGAGCTGCTGCACGTCTACGGCGTGCCCGGCCAGCGCTATTTGGACTTCATGTGGCCGATGGTCTGCGACGGCGCACTCGGCGTGATCGTGCTGGTCAGCGCCCGCCAGCCCGACCCGATCGCCTCCACGGTGGAACTGCTGCAGGAGTTTTCGCGGATCGCGCCGCAGGCCAGCCTGGCGGTGGGCATCACCCGCACCGATGAGTTCCCCGAGCTGTTGATCCCCGACGTGCGCCAGGCGCTGCTCGATGCCGGCTTCCGCCTGCCGGTGATGCGCGTGGATGCGCGCTCGGCCACGCAGGTAACGTTCCTGGTGAAGTCGCTGTTGTCCTATCGGTTTGCCGAGACGCAGTAGGGCGTCGCGCGCAAGGCAGACGCTGGCCGCGGTCTGTCAACGGCAGCCCGATGCGCCTGCGTTGGGCGTCCCGCGATTCTCATCCGGGCAGCCGCATCGGCGTCCATCGAACGCGGCCAGTGGTGCATGCTCCGCGGCGGGTTGGCATGCTAGGGTAGACATGAACGTCGAGAGAAGAACCGGAGCGCTGGCATGCCCCTCGGATTGCTTGAACCTTGCCAACGCAGGACGTTGCCGCTGCTCCTGCTGATAGCGACTGCCCTGGCCGCATGCACGGGAGCCAGGATGAATCCGGTCTACGCACAGGCGATGGTCGAGCCTGTCAGTGTTGAAAAGCGCTCGGATACTGAAATTTCCGTTCGCTACAAGGTTCGCCCTGAAAGCAGCCACTACGCCGGCGGCGTGGACTATGAGCGTGTCGGCGATGCGCTTCGCATCGTGATCCGTCGCTGCACGGTGGGGTCGCCCTGCGAGCCGATGGCGAAATCTGTCATTCCCTTGGACGATACCTGGCAGGCGGAAGTGCACCTCCCCTTTGATGGCGCGCGCGTCGTCATGGTGCATGCCGATGGCGAGACGCAGATATACCCCTGATTGCGCCGCGCACCGGCAAGGCCCCGATCCCCGGTCAAGCGCCACGCGTCATTCACCGCGCTGTTTCAGGTACCCGCGCAGACAAGGCCCGGTGCACACCGGCCACAGACGCATGCTCGAGCGGGGACAGGAAAGCACAAAAAAACCCGCCATTGCGGCGGGTTGATTGTGCAGCGCGGACATCTGTGGATGCCCGCGGAGCGGAGAATGGTGCCGCTTATCCGAATCGAACGGATGACCTACTGTTTACAAGACAGTTGCTCTACCAACTGAGCTAAAGCGGCATGCTGCGGCGATTCTAACGCACCCGTGCGCAGTCCAGCGAGCGCTGCTGCGCCGCGCCGCTGCGCTGGCGGGCGGCGGCTGGCTCGGCCTGCTCGGCCAGGGTCGCATCCAGCCACCACTGCGCGCTGCCATCGCCGCCACTGGCAATCAGGCGGGCGTTGAAGCCGGCGGCGCTGAGCGCGGCCAGGCGGCGGTCGGCGCCTTCGCGGTTGCGGTACTGGCCCAGGGCGATGGCATTGGCTTCCTCGCCCTGGCCGATGATGTAGTAGTCGCTCAGCCCGGCCGCGACGATCCGCTTGACCGTGGCCTGGGCTTCGTCGCGGCTGGCCGCCGGCGGCAGGATCACCCGGTAGCGGGTGGCACCGGCGTCGGCCACTTCGCGCAGGCGGGCGCTGCGCAGCAGCGGGCCGGCCTTGGCCTGCGCCGCCTGGGCGGCGGCGCGGTCGGCGAAGGGTCCCAGGCTCAGGCATTGCGCCGGCACGGGCGCTGCGGGCGGGGTGGCGACGGCGGCCACCGCGGCCGCAGGCACCTGCGCGGGAGCGGGCGTGGTCGCCACGGCAGGCGGTGCGGCGCCCGGTTCGGCCGCGGCAAGCGCTGCCTTCCCGGTAGCGCTCGCCGCCGGGGTGCTGGCGGCAACGGCCGCGGGCGCCGCGGCCGGGGTCAGGTCATCCAGGGCGGCGGTGGGCGCAGCGGCCACAGGGGCGCCCGCTGCCGGGGGGGCGGTGGCCGGCAGCAGCTGCAGCTGGGCCACGCCGGTGGCAGGCGGTGGCGGCAGCGGCGCCGGTTCGCCACGCAGCATCCACCACAACGCCACCCCCAGGTTGAGGATGGCCAGCACGACAATCAGGGCACGGGTCAGCATGCGGGGATCCTACCGTGTGCCTGCCCGCTGGTGCACGGCCCAGCGCGCCAGGCCATCGAGCACCAGCGCGGGCTGGTAGTGCGCATCCTCCAGCAGCGGCATCAGCGCCGGCGCGCCGCCGCCATGCACCAGCAGCGCCGGCAGGTGTCCCAGCCGTCGGGCCGCCTGTTCGCGGCTGCGTTCAATCAGCGCCACCGCTGCACCGTCGCAGCCGGACGCCAGCGCGTCGGCCGTGTCATTGGCGAACTCGCTGTAGTCACCGCCGGTGGGCGGCAGCTGCACCGCGCGCGCATGCAGCGCTTCGCGCATGGTCGTTGGCGATGCGGCGATGCGGCCGCCGTGGTGCAGGCCATCGGCATCCAGCAGATCGATGGTCAACGCGGTGCCCACCCCGGCCACCACCACCGCCTGGCCGCGCTCGGCGGCGGCCAGCAGCGCCAGGAAACGGTCCACGCCAAACCGGGTCGGGTCGGCATACGCCACCCGCACACCCGCACAGCGGGCCTCGGTACGCGCCACCCGCACCTCGCCGAAACGCCCCTGCAGGATCGCCAGCATGCTGCGGGTGAGCGTGGGTGCGGCCACGCTCGCCACGTAGGCCACCTCGCCGCTGGGCAGCGCCTGCAACTGCTCGGCCGGCATGGTCTCGGCGCCGTGCGGCCACGCCTGCACCTCGCCCGCACGCGTGCCCTGCAGCGGGGCGAACTTGAACCGCGAATTGCCCAGGTCGAACAACCAATCGCTCATTGTGCCCTCACGCTGACTTCGCCGGCATGCACGTGCTGCTCCACCCCGTCGATGCGCACGCGCAGTGCGCCATCATCGGCCAGGCCCAGCGCGACGCCTTCGCGCCACTGCCCGCCCTGCTCCACGCGTACGGTCTTGCCACGCAGCAGGTCCAACTCGGCATAACGTGGCAGGAACGGTGCCAGCCCCTGCGCGTCGAACAGTTCCAGGGCCGGCAGCAGGCGCGCCAGCACCGCGGCCACCACGGTGTTGCGATCCACCGCGGCGCCGGCCAGGGTATCCAGGTCGATCCAGGGCTGGGTGATCTGCTCGGCACAGGCGGCGGGCATGTGCACGTTGATGCCGATGCCGATCACCGCACGCGCCGGACCGGCGTACTCGCCACCGCCCTCGGCCAGCAGGCCGACCAGCTTGCGGCCATCGACCATCAGGTCGTTGGGCCACTTCAGCCGGGCCTGCACATAGCCCAGGTCATGCAGGCCCTCGGCCACGGCAATGCCGGCCACCAGGCTCAGACCGCTCAGACGGACCAGACCGCCGGAAAACAGCCGCAGCACCGACAGGTACACGTGGGCGGCCAGCGGCGAGGCCCAGGTACGCCCGCGACGACCGCGCCCACCGGTCTGGCGCTCGGCCAGCAGGACGCGAACACCCCGTTCAGGCGCGCTGCACCGCAGCAATTCGGCATTGGTGGAGTCCACTGTCCAGGCCACCTGCAGCTCGCTCAACAGCGCCTTGGCCTCCGCTGGCAGGCCCGCCCTGATTGCCTCGGGGCCCAGCAGGTCCAGCGGGCGGGTCAGCCCGTAGCCTTCGCCCGCGCGCCCCTCGACCTCGACGCCGGCCGCTCTAAGTCCTTGAATCCGCTTCCAAATCGCGGCGCGGGTCACGCCCAGTTCGTGGGCCAGGGCGTCGCCGGACAGGCGCCCGGCGCCCAGTTTGGCCAGCAGTTGGCGGTCGTCCACGGCAGCTTCCATCGGGTAATCGGCAAAATTATGCGGGAAAGCCGCGCCGGCTGCCTGCCGGCAGGGGTTCCAATCGCCGGGCTGAATCGGGCTAGAATCGAAGACTGACCCGCCCCTCCGGATGTTGACGATGCGCCCGTTCGCCCATTGCCTGATCCTGCTGATGGCCCCCTTGGCCGCGCATGCTTCCGATGCGCTGACCAGCACGGGGCGGGGTGGCTGCGTCTATTCGCCGACCGAAACCGAGCGCAGCGCCCAGGCGGCTGCACCGGCGGCCCGCGCCCCGGCAGCGGTCAAGCCGAGCGCGACCAACGGCACCAGCACCGGTGGCGGGGGCGATGACGACGTGCTGCCGCGCCTGCGCGCGCCCAAGTGGCACAGCTTCCTGCCGGGCATGTTCCGCTGATCCAACGTATGTGGGGTTGGCTGCGGCGCACGCCGCGCGAGATCGAAGTGCACACCTGGCAGCAATGCTGCCAGCGTGCCCCGTGGCTGCATGGCCTGGACGCGCCCCGCCGCGAACGCCTGCGCACGCTCAGCGCGCGCTTCCTGCACGAGAAAACCATCAGCCCGGTAGGCGAGCTGCAGCTGCAGCAGGCCGATGCGGTGCTGCTGGCTGCGTTGTGCTGCCTGCCCCTGCTGGAGCTTGGGGAGGTGGGCCTGCGCGGCTGGTCGCAGTTGATTGTCTACCCCGATGCGTTCCGGGTGCAGCGCAGCCATGTCGATGCCGCCGGAGTCCTGCACGAATGGGATGACGAGCTGATCGGCGAATCGTGGGACAGCGGCCCGCTGATCCTGTCCTGGGCCGACATCCAGGCCGACCTCGCCGACCCGCATGCCGGCTACTGCGTAGCCGTGCATGAGATGGCGCACAAGATCGATGCGCTGGACGGGGCGATCGACGGTACGCCGCCGCTGCCGCGCGAGTGGCAACGGCAGTGGGCCGCCGATTTCCAGGCCGCCTATGACGCGTTCTGCGCGCAGGTGGATCAGGGCCGTCACACGCCGATCGACCCGTATGCAGCCGAGGCGCCGGAGGAGTTCTTCGCGGTGCTCACCGAGTACCACTTCTCCGCGCCGGAGCTGCTGGCCCAGGAGATGCCCGACGTGGCCGCGCACCTGCACCGCTTTTACGGGCCCTCGCCCGGGCTGCCGGCCCAACGCCTGGCACCTGCCGCGCACCGCCAGACACCGCCGTAGGCCGCGCCCGCAGGCCGATGCTGCGCGCGCGCCGCCGGCCTCACGGCCCCGGCGGCAGCTTCACTTCAAACCGCGCACCGCCGAGTTCCGGCGACCGCTTGACCTGCAGTTCGCCGCGGTAATCCTTGATCAGGTCCTGCACGATCGACAGGCCGATGCCATGGCCCTGCACGCGCTCATCGCCGCGCACGCCACGCTGCAGCACCTTGGCGATGTCCTCCGGGGCGATGCCCGGGCCATCGTCGTCCACCGACAACACCAGCCCGGCCCGGCGCGCGCCCGGCGCGGGCAGCGGCTTGGCGGTGAGCAGCACGCGGCGGTTGGCCCACTTGAACGCGTTCTCCAGCAGGTTGCCAAGCAGCTCCTGCAGGTCACCCGGTTCGCCGTGGAAACGCGCGCCTTCGTCGATGTCGAACTCGCACAGCACGCCCTTGCTGGCGTAGACCTTTTCCAGCCCGCGCACGATCTCTTCGGCGTTGGATTCGATCGGCAGCGGTGCCGAGAACAGCTTGTGCCCCGACGAGGCCGCGCGCGCCAACTGGTAGGACACCAGGTTGTTCATGCGCCGCAGCTGCACATCGAACTCCTGGCGCAGGTCCTGGTCCTGGGCACCGCTGTCGAGCTGGGTGCGCAACACTGCCAGCGGCGTCTTCAGGCTGTGCGCCAGATCGGCCAGGGTGTTGCGCTGGCGCTCGAGGTTTTCGCGCTCGCTCTCGATGAAGGCATTGATGCTGTCGGTCAGCGGCTCCAGTTCGCGCGGATGGCGCTCGCTCATGCGCTCGGTTTCGCCGCGCTGGACCTTGGTCAGCTCGGTGATCACCCGCCGCATCGGGCGCAGGCTCCATTGCAGGATCACGGTCTGCAGCATCAACAGGATCAGGCCGGCACCGCCCATCCAGAACCAGACCCGGCCACGGAACACGCGCAGCTGCGCACCGAGGGCGCGCGAGTCTTCCATCACATAGATGGTGTACGGGAACTCGGTGGCCGGATCGGCGTCGGCGTCCCACACCAGGCCCAGGCCATAGCGGTACACCGAGCCTTGGCTGCCATCGATCTGGATCATCGGCAGCGGGCCTTCAAACACCTCCTGGCGCGGTGCCAGCAGGCCGCCGCCCACGGTGGGCAGCATCGGGCCTTCGGCCGACATCGAGTTGCCCTTGCCGTCGGGCATGACCACCTGCAGGTACAGGCCGCTGCCGGGCACGTCGAAACGCGGATCCGGCGGCTGTTCGCGGATGTACAGCGAGCGGTCGCGGGTGAAGTCGATCCCGGCCGCATAGGCGGTGGCATAGTTTTTCAGCCGCTCGCGCAGGTTCGCGCGCGCGGTGTCGGCAAACGCCGCATCCAGCGCGTAACCGGCGATGGCCAGAAAGGCGACAAGGCTCACCGAGGCGGCCAGCAACTGGCGCGCCTGCAATGAGCGCGGCCGCCAGCGTTTAAAGAACCACAGACGGCCTGACATCATCCCTTCGTCCGGCTACGTGCTCAGCCTTCGTTGCGCGGAATCGCGAAACGGTAACCGCGACCACGCACGGTTTCGATCGGCTTGAGTTCGCCGTCGGCATCGAGCTTCTTGCGCAGGCGGCCGATGAACACTTCCAGCACGTTGGAGTCGCGGTCGAAATCCTGCTGATAGATGTGTTCGGTGAGGTCGGCCTTGGAGACCAGTTCACCGGCATGCATCATCAGGTATTCCAGCACCTTGTACTCGTAACTGGTGAGGTCCACGTTGCTGCCGCTGACGCTGACCGTCTGCGCGGCCAGATCCAGCGCGACCGGGCCGCATTCGAGCGTCGGCTTGCTCCAGCCAGCGGCACGGCGCAGCAGCGCGTTGACGCGGGCCAGCAGTTCTTCGACATGGAAGGGCTTGACCAGGTAATCGTCGGCGCCCTGCTTGAGCCCTTCGACCTTGTCCTGCCAGCTGGAGCGGGCGGTAAGGATCAGCACCGGGAATTTCTTGCCCTCGTCGCGCAGCGCCTTGATCAGTTCCATGCCCGACATCTTGGGCAGGCCCAGATCGATGATGCCCACGTCGAACGGCACTTCGCGGCCCATGTACAGACCTTCCTCACCGTCCTGCGCAGCGTCGACGGCAAAACCTTCGCGCTTGAGCCGGGCGGCCAGGGTTTCCCGCAGCGGGGCTTCGTCTTCGACCAGAAGGATACGCATGAACTCTCCCTAGTGTCCTGGGTATGGCCGGGGGCCAGTGGAATACAGTTGATTACGGACAACTATCCCTGTTCAGGGGTTATCGCCGCGTAGTGAAGACATATCCGATCGCGGTGCGCGGGGCTGTGAACGCGCCGGCGCGGGGTCGTCCATGTAGCGGACCCGGCCCCGGTCGTCCATGTACTTGACCCGGTTGATGTCGCGACCGTCGTAGGGCACCCGCTCGGCGCCCAGGATGTGGCCCCCGGTGGTGCGCTGGACGCGGCGGACCGCATCGGACAGCGAGCGCTCCGGCGGCGCGCCGCGGGCGGCCCGGACCATGTCGCCGCGCGCCGGATCCGGAGTGGGCTCCTGTGCCGAGGCGCTGCCGATGCAGGCAGCGGTGCCCGTCGCCAACAGGGCGAGGACAGCAAGACGGCGGTGACGGGTCACGGAGAACATCGGTCTGATCCTAGCGGAGCGCGGCTAAACGTTCAAAAGTTGTAAATTCGGACGCGTCGACCTGGGTCGGCGTTTTACGAATCCTTAGCGAATTCTTGGTTTTACGCAGTGAATCCGGTCTGAACTTTTCCGGTTGCCCCTTCGCACTGTTCATCTAAGTGAACATTGGCGGCTAAACCGCGACCCTTGTCAAGTTGACAAGGTGATACGCCTCACGCCGCGACGCGGTCGGCCTGGGCGCGGGTGACTGCCAGCGCCTCCTCGATGAGCGCCCAGCCGGCCCCGGGGCGGTGCGCGCCCTCGCTGAGCACCTGACGGAACGCGCGACCGCCGGGTTGCCCGTGGAACAGGCCCAGCAGGTGGCGGGTGATGTGCTTGAGCGCCAGTCCAGCGCCCAACTGGTCCTCGATGTACGGGCGCATCGCCCGCAGCAGCGCCTCGCGCGGCTGCACGGAGGCACCGGTCTGGGCGGCCTCCAGCTGATGCAGCACGTAGGGGTCGTGGTAGGCCGCCCGGCCCAGCATCACCCCGTCCAGCGCCGGCAGCTGCGCCTGCGCTGCCGCCACCGTGGCCAGGCCACCGTTGAGCACGATCTGCAATGCGGGGCGGTCGGCCTTGAGCCGGTGGGCCCAGTCATAGCGCAGCGGCGGCACCTCGCGGTTTTCCTTCGGCGACAGGCCTTTCAGCCACGCATTGCGGGCGTGCACGATGAACATCGCACTGCCCGCGTTGGCCGACTGATCGACGAAATTGACGAAGTTTTCGTAGTCGTTGTCTTCATCCACGCCCAGCCGGCACTTCACCGTGACCGGGATGTCCACCGCCGCGACCATGGCGGCCACGCACTCCGCCACCAGCGCCGGCTCGCGCATCAGGCAGGCGCCGAAGCGCCCGGCCTGGACGCGGTCGGAGGGGCAGCCGCAGTTGAGGTTGACCTCGTCATAGCCCCAGTCCTGGGCAATGCGCGCCGCCTGGGCGAGCAGGGCCGGATCGCTGCCCCCCAACTGCAGCGCCAGCGGATGTTCGCTGCCATCGAAGCCGAGCAGGCGCTCGCGGTCGCCATGGATCACCGCGTTGGCGTGCACCATCTCGGTGTACAGCCGCGCACCCGGGGCCAGCAGCCGGTGGAAGTACCGGCAATGGCGGTCCGTCCAGTCCATCATCGGGGCGACGGACAGGCGCAGGGAGGCGGCGTAACGCGCGGCGGCGTCGGTGGCGGGCAGGGTCATCGGGCGGAGCGTCGAATACTGCTGGCATTGCCAGCGCAATCAATAGTTTACCTGCTTGGAATGAACGTTGCCCGAGAGGGGTCCCTTGGCCGGAGCCGAATCCCGCGCTGCCAGGCACCCGCGCGACCGGCGCCTCGGGGGAGAATGCACGCTCCTGCACTGCCCGATGTCCGATGACCCTGCCCCGCCCCCGCGCCTTCGACCCCACCACCGAACAAGGCGTGTTGCGTCTGTCCATCGCCGCCTCCGTGGCGATGGCCGCCGCCGCCGTGGTGTTCGGACTCCTGGCCAACTCCTCGCTGATCATCTTCGATGGCATCTACGGCGGCATCGATGTGGTGATGACCTGGTTGTCGCTGCTGGTGGTGCGGCTGATCAGCCTGTCGACCAACGTGGAGACGCTGCAGTCGCGCTTGAACCAGCGCTTCACCATGGGTTTCTGGCACCTGGAGCCGATCGTGCTGGGGGTGAGCGGCACGCTGATGATCGGGGCGGCGCTGTATGCGGCGGTCAACGCGGTGGACGCGTTGATGTCCGGCGGGCGCGAGATCGCGCTCGGGCCGGCAATCCTGTTCGCGGTGCTGTCGATCATCGCCGAGATCGGGCTGGCGGTGTTCATCCGCCGGGTCAACCGCAGCATCGGCTCGGAGTTCATCGCGCTGGACGGCAAGAACTGGGTGGTGTCGGCGAGCATGTCGGCGGCCTACCTGGTGGCGTTCGTCGGCGGCTGGCTGCTGGGCGGCACGCGCTGGGCCTGGCTGGTGCCTTACATCGATCCGGCGATCCTGCTGGTGGTGTGCCTGTTCGTGATGGTGGCGCCGCTGGGCACGGTGCGCCAGGCCCTGTCGGACATCCTGCTGATCACCCCGGTGGAGCTGCAGGCCCACGTGGACGCGGTGGCGCGCGATATCGTGGCCCGGCACGGTTTCCTGGAGTACCGCAGTTACGTGGCCCGGGTCGGGCGTGGCGAGCAAATCGAGTTGTTCTTCGTGGTGCGCGCCGACGATCCGCCGCGTGCGCTGCTGGAATGGGACCGGCTGCGCGATGAGATCGGCGAGGCGCTGGGCGAGGAATCCACCGACCGGTGGCTGACGATCATGTTCACCACGGATCGGGAGTGGGCGATCTAACTACCCATCGCGTGCTTGCCCCTCGCTATTTTCGCCCTCCCGGATGAAGCCACCAGATGTTTCTGTTCTTCCTTCGATGCGACTTATTGAGACAAGTCCAACGCGCGAAAATTCGTTCCGAAGATATTCGCATATGTCGTGTTTGCCCATCGATTCCGACACTTTTGACATGGAAACATGGCCCTGCCGTCAAACGTTTGATGGCCACTTCCTATTCAACAAGAAGGCAGGGATCATGGCCATGAAGCATGCAAGGCCTGGAAGCAAAGCGCTTGTGCTGTCGCTGATCATCAGCAGTTTCGGAGCGCCACTGATGGCGCAGGCGTCGATCGACGAGACCACGCTTGTGGTCGTAAATAGTTCTTACAAGGCAGGGAACCTGACGGGCCAATCCATCCTCGACTGGATTTCCCGTCATTCGCCAGACTACCCGCCGATCGGAAGAAATGGCGAAGTGAGTCTAGAGCGGATGATGCAAACAAATCGGCTTGGAGCACTTGTTCCATCGCAATCCCCCAGCCTACCCGGCCCGCCCGGAAAGCGACCAGAAAGTGGCGCACCGGGCGAGATACTACGGATGGAGAACCTCCTTCCTGACGGCACCACGCAAACCTGGGAATTCCGGTGGGTCCAACCTTCAACCGGACATGGTGGCTACTGGGCGACAGCCGCGTATTCCATTAGGTTTCCGATTGATCCGGTGAACGTCCAATAGATCATTGCGCATCTCTTGCAGTAAGGGGCGCCCGACTACATTTGGCGCTCCACAAAACCACGGCCATGCATCAAACGCTTGGGCGGCACACCTGCTCTGTCACTACGCCGGCAAACCGTGCTTCCACTGCCGAGGCGACTGCCCGGTCTGCGCCTTGAAGGCGCGCGACAGCGCCGCTTCGCTGCCATACCCCACATCGATGGCAATGCGCTTGAGCGGCTGCCCCTTGCGCAATGCCTGCTGCACCAGCCGCGTGCGCCAGCCCTGCAGGTAGTGGCCCGGGGTGCTGCCGATGGTGTCGCGGAAGCTGTCGGCGAACGCGCTGCGGGACATGCCGGCGCGCTGCGCGAGCGATTCGAGCGTCCATTCGTCGGCCGGTGCCTCGTGCATGGCCACCAGCGCGTGGCGCAGGCGCGGATGGGCCATGCCGGCGAGCAGACCCACGCGCAGCTGGCCGCTTTCCATCAGCGCGCGCAGGATCTGGATCAGCACCACTTCAAACAGGCGGTCGAGCAGCGCCTGGCGGCCGCAGCGCTGGGCGAAGGCTTCTTCGAACAACAGCGACAGGATGGGTTGCCCGCCGTAGAGCTGATCCAACGGCAGGCAGATGACCGGTGGCAACGCACTGGCCACCGGGTTGTTGCCGGCGCCCTCGAACTGCAGGTGGGCGCAGGCGAAGTCGGCGCCGCGCCCGGCATCGGTAACGAAGCGATGCGCGAGCGGGCGCGGGTATAGCAGCACGCTGGGCTGGTCGATCTGCAGCACGCTGCCGTCGGCGTGCTCGACGCGTACCTGGCCGGCGCGGATGAGATGCAACTGGCCGCGTTCGCCCTCGGCGGGCAGGTCGTTGATGCCGCACAGCGGACCGGCGTGGAAGACTTCAGCGTTGACCGCGAAACGGCTCAGCAGGGACTGCAGGCGATCGACCATTTTGGACTCCTGGTCAAGTTTGACAGACGAAATGTAACCCAACGTACCCCTGGACCGGTCAAAGTACACCTGCCATCTGGCCTACCCCATTCACGCCACAGGAGATTCCCATGTCCATCGAAAAGGTTCTGTACACCGCCACCGCCACGGCCACCGGCGGCCGCGAAGGCCACGCCACCTCGTCCGACAACGTGCTGGACGTGCAGCTGTCGACCCCGCGCGAGCTGGGCGGCGCGGGCGGCCCGGGCACCAACCCGGAACAGCTGTTCGCCGCCGGCTACTCGGCCTGCTTCCTGGGCGCGCTGAAGTTCGTGGCCGGCCAGGCCAAGGTTGCGCTGCCGGCCGAGACGGCGATCACCGGCAAGGTGGGCATCGGCCAGATCCCGACCGGCTTCGGCATCGAAGTGGCGCTGGAGATCTCGGTCCCGGGCCTGCCGCGCGAGCAGGTGGAAGAGCTGGTGCAGAAGGCGCACATCGTGTGCCCGTACTCCAATGCGACCCGCGGCAACATCGACGTGACGCTGACGGTGGTCTGAAAAAAATGGGCGGCTGCCTGGCTCGATCGCCTGGCAACCGCCCATCCCACCGCGGTGGATCCCATGGGTGCGCCCCCGGGATGCGTCTGGTGTGAGGGCAACGACCCACGGCCGTTGCCTACCCGGTCATGTCCGGGTGCAGGAGGGTGCCGGCCAGCGGCCGGCACTACCCGTTACTGTTCGTTTGCGATCAGCTGCACGACGCTGGAGAAATCCAGCTTGCCGCGACCGGCCTGGTGGTTCATCGAGTACAGGTTGCGGGCCAGTTCGCCGAGCGGGATCGACGCGCCGACATTCATCGCCGCCTCCACCGCCAGGCCCATGTCCTTGAGCATCAGGTCGCTGCCGAAACCGCCGCTGTAGCCGCGCGAGGCCGGGGCATTTTCCAGCACGCCCGGCCACGGGTTGCATACTTCGGTGGCCCAGCTGCGCCCGGTGCTGACCGCCATCATCTGCGACAGCACCTTCGGGTCCAGCCCATGGGCAACACCGAGCGCGATGGATTCGCCGGTGACGGCCATGATGACGCCCAGCGCCATGTTGTTGCACAGTTTGGCGACCTGGCCGGCACCGCTGGCACCCACGTGGAAGATGTTCTTGCCCATTGCCTGCAGGATCGGGCGGGCGCGTTCGAGCGCGTCGGCTTCGCCGCCGACGATGAAGGTCAGCGTACCGGCCTGCGCGCCGGCGGTGCCGCCGGAGACGGGGGCATCGAGCATCTGCAGGCCGCGAGCGGCGGCGGCTTCGGACACCTTGCGTGCGGTGGCCGGCGCGATGGTGCTGCAGTCGATGACCAGCGCGCCGCCGGGGATGTCGCCAAGCAGGCCCTCATCGCCCAGGTACACGCCTTCGACGTGGCGGCTGGCCGGCAACATCGAGATGACGATCTCGGCCTCGGTGAGGGTATCCAGCGCCGAATGTGCGGCGGTGGCACCGGCGTCCACGGCGGCCTGCACGGCGGCAGGCACCAGGTCGAACACGCGCACGGCGTGGCCGGCCTTGGCCAGGTTGGCGGCCATCGGGCCACCCATGTTGCCCAACCCGATGAATGCAATACGGCTCATGCGTGGCTCCTTTCAGGGACGGGGGTGCCGAGGTCGGCCAGCGGATGCGCGGCATCCGACCACGGCGAAACGAAGAAGGTGTGGGCCCATTCGACAGTGGCATCGGCCAGCGTGCGCGGCTGCCATTGCGGCGTGCGGTCCTTGTCGATCAGCAGCGCGCGGATGCCCTCGGCGAAATCGCCGTGGGCGGCCGCGTGCAGCGCGGCGATGTATTCGATGCGGTAGACCTCGGCCAGCGTCGCGCCGGCGGCCATTCGCTGCAGCTCGAACGCCAGCCGCGCCGAGCCGGGTGCACCGGCGGCAAGCGTGGCCTGCGCGGCCTTGAGCCAGGCCTCGTCAGTCTCCAGGGCAAGGATGGCGTTGACGATGGCGCCGACGTCTTCGCCCTGGCACAGCGCATCGATCGTGGTGGCATTGCGCAGCAGCGGGCCGGTGGCCGCGTCGCTCGCATGCTGCTGCAGCAGCGCGGTCAGTTGTTCGTGGTTGCGCTTGGCCTCGCTGCTCCAGTGCACGTCTGCCAGCGCGTTGAACACGGTCTCGCGCTGCGACTCGGCGATGTGGATATCGGCCAGGCCGGCGTAGATCGCATCGCCTGCATTGAGCGGTGCACCGGTCAGGGCCAGGAACAGGCCGCCGTGGCCGGGCACGCGCGGCAGCAGCCAGCTGCCGCCCACGTCCGGGAACAGACCGACGGTGATCTCCGGGAACGCCAGCTTGGAGCGCTCGCTGACCACGCGGTGGCTGGCACCGGACATCAGCCCGATACCACCGCCCATGACGATGCCATGGCCCCAGCACAGGATCGGCTTGGGATAGGTGTGGATGGCGTAGTCGACGCGGTATTCCACATCGAAGAACTCGGCGGCGTAGGCGTTGGCGCGGATGTCGGTGCTGCCGCTCGCGCGGTAGTCGAGCATGCTGCGGTACAGGCTGTGCAGGTCGCCGCCGGCGCAGAAGGCCTTCTCGCCCGCGCCCTGCAGCACCACCAGCGCGATGCCGTCATCGGTGGCCCACGCGTCCAGCCGCTCGCGCAGCAGGTGTGCCATCGGCAGCGAGAAGCCATTGAGGGTGCGGGGTGCGTTGAGCGTGGCGATGCCGATGCGCGTGCCGTTGCCGGCCAGGCGTTCCTCGAACAGTACCGGCGCCTCGTCGCTGGCGATGGCCGCGTTCATGCGTTCTTCCACTGCGGGGCGCGCTTTTCCAGGAAGGCATTGACGCCCTCGGCCTGGTCGGCACGATCGAACAGATCCACGAAGGCTTCGCGCTCGGCCACCAGCGCCGAGGCATGGGTGCCGCTGCGGGTGGCCTGCACCAGGGTCTTGCAGGCGGCAATGCTGGACGGGCTCTGCTTGCCGGCCTTGTGCGCCCATTCCAGGGCCAGGGCCTTGGCTTCGCCCTTGCCGACCTTTTCTTCGACCAGGCCGATGCGCAGCGCGGTGTCCGCGTCGATGCGCTCGCCGAGCAGGATCATGCGCTTGGCCCAGCCTTCACCCACCAGGCGCGGCAGATTCTGGGTGCCACCGGCGCACGGCAGCAGGCCAACGGTAGCCTCCGGCAGCGCCACCTGGGCGTGTTCTTCGATGATGCGCAGGTCGCAGGCCAGGGCGCACTCCAGGCCACCGCCCATCGCATAGCCGTTGATCGCGGCGATGGACACGCCCCGGAACCCGGACAGCGCTTCGAATGCCTCACCGAAACGGCGCGCCGCTTCCCGGGCGGCCGCCTTGTCGCCGGAGGCGAATTGCTTGAGATCCGCGCCGGCCGAGAAGAACTTCTCGCCGCCGCCGGTGATCACCAGCGCATAGATGCCGTTGTCGGTATTGAGCGCGCCCACCAGGTCGCGCAGCGCCGACAGGCTGTGCACGGTCCAGGTGTGCGCGGGCGGGTTGTCCAGGGTCACCACGGCGACGTGGCCGTCGGCCTCGACCTTCAGGCCGGTGTGAGCATGCGTGCGCCAGTCGATCATCGCAGTTCCTCTTCGGTGTTGAGCAGGTGGCGGGCCACGATCACACGCATGATCTCGTTGGTGCCTTCCAGGATCTGGTGCACGCGCGAATCGCGCAGCAGCCGTTCGATCGGATATTCGCGGATGTAACCGTAGCCGCCGTGGATCTGCAGCGCTTCGTTGCAGATGGTGAATCCGGCATCGGTGGCAAAGCGCTTGGCCATCGCACACCACACGTTGGCATCGCTGGCACCGGCATCGAGCTTGCGCGCGGCGGTGTGCACCATCTGCCGCGCGGCGACCAGCTGGGTGACCATGTCGGCCAGCTTGAACTGCAGGGCCTGGAACTCGGACAGTGCCTTGCCGAACTGGCGACGCTCGCCCATGTAGCGGCGTGCGGCATCCAGCGCCCCCTGGGCCGCGCCCAGCGAGCAGGCGGCGATGTTGATGCGGCCGCCATCGAGCCCCTTCATGGCCAGCTTGAAGCCGCCGCCTTCCTCTCCCAGAAGGTGGCTGACCGGCACGCGGACGTTGTCGAAGGTGATGCCACGGGTGGGCTGGCTGTTCCAGCCCATCTTCTCTTCCTTGCGCCCATAGGTGATGCCGGGCAGGTCGGCAGGCACGGCGATGGCGCTGATGCCGCCGGCACCGGCACCGCCGGTGCGCGCCATCACCACCAGCAGCTCGGTGGCCCCGGCGCCGGAGATGAAGGCCTTGGCGCCGTTGAGCACGTAGTGCTCGCCCTCGCGCACCGCGCTGGTCTTGAGCGAGGCGGCATCGGAGCCGGCGCCCGGCTCGGTGAGGCAGTAGGAGGCCAGCTTGCTGCCCGAGGACAGGTCGTTGCCCCACGCTGCGCGCAGGCTGTCCTGGCCCCATTTGGCCACCATCCACGAGGCCATGTTGTGGATGCTGATGTAGGCCGCGGTGGACGGGTCCACGTTGGCGAGCTCCTCGATGACGACGGCGGCGTCCAGACGGCTCAGGCCGCTGCCGCCGACCTCGGGGTCCATGTACAGGCCACAGAACCCGAGTTCCCCTGCCTTGGCGATCGCCTCGCGCGGAAAGATGCCCTCCGCATCCCATCGCGCGGCGTGCGGCGCCAGTTCGGCCTGGGCGAAGTCACGCGCAGCCTCTCTATAGGCCTGCTGCGCTTCGTCGAGTTCCGTCGTCATCGAGTGGCTCATGGTCGAACTCCCTTGTTTCTTATTTCAGGCTGATCGTGGTGTTGACGCCGTGGCCCAGCGTCTCGTCGTCGAACCAGCGCGAGGTGATCGTCTTGGTCTGGGTGTAGAACATCACCACCTGCTTGCCGTACGGGCCCAGGTCGCCGAGCTTGGAGGCGCGCGAGCCGGTGAAGGAGAACAGCGGCACCGGCACCGGGATCGGCACGTTGATGCCCACCTGGCCAACATCGATGTCTTCCTGGAACTTGCGCGCGGCCGCACCGGACTGGGTGAACAGCGCGGTGCCGTTGCCGTTCGGGTTGGCGTTGATCAGTTCGATGGCGTCTTCCAGCGTGTCCGCCTCCAGGATCACCAGCACCGGTCCGAAGATTTCCTCGTCATAGATGCGCATGCCCGGCTTTACGCCGTCGAAGATGGTGGGGCCGACGAAGTTGCCCTTCTCGAAACCGTCCACCTGCGGGTTGCGGCCATCGAGCACCAGCTTGGCGCCCTGCTCCACGCCCGAGGCGATCAGGCCTTCGACACGCTCACGCGCGGCGCAGGAGATCACCGGGCCGACATCGGTACCGGCAACCGAGCCTCCGCTGACCTTCAGCGTCCTGGCCTTGGCCACCAGGTCCGGCACCCACTCGCGCGCCTCACCGACCAGCACCAGGGTGGAAGCGGCCATGCAGCGCTGGCCAGCCGCACCGAAGGCGGCCCCGACCATGGCGTTGAGGCTCTGTTCCTTGTTGGCGTCCGGCAGCACCACGGCGTGGTTCTTGGCGCCCATCATGCACTGCACGCGCTTGCCGGCCAGCGAGGCGCGGTTGTACACGTGGGTGCCGACGCGGGTGGAGCCGACGAACGAAACCGCCTTGATATCGGGGTGGTCGCAGATCGCGTTGACGACTTCTTCGCCGCCGTGGACGACGTTGAGCACGCCCTTGGGGATGCCCGCCTCCAGCGCCAGTTCAACCAGGCGCATGGTGACCATCGGGTCCTGCTCGGACGGCTTGAGGATGAAGGTGTTGCCGGTGGCGATGGCCATCGGGAACATCCACAGCGGGATCATCGCCGGGAAGTTGAACGGGGTGATGCCCGCGCACACGCCCAGCGGCTGCAGCAGGGTGTAGGTGTCCACGCCGTTGGCCACGTTGTTGGCCAGCTCGCCCAGCTGCAGGTTGCCGATCGCGGCGGCGTGCTCCACCACTTCCAGGCCGCGGAACACATCCCCCTCGGCATCGGGCACGGTCTTGCCCTGCTCGGCGCTGAGGATGTGGGCCAGCTCGCTCATGTGCTCGCGGATCAGCTGCTGGTACTTCAGGAAGATGCGCGCGCGGGTGCCGATCGGGGTCTTGCGCCAGGTCTTGAAGGCTTCCTTGGCCGAGGCGACGGCAGCATCGACTTCATCCAGGGTGGCAAACGGCACCTGCGCCAGGACGTCCTGGGTGGCCGGATTGACCACGTTCTGCCAGTTGGAGCTGGCCGACTCGACGAACTGGCCGTCGATCAACATGCGGATACGGGGCGCTGCAACAGTCATGGACAATCCCGGGGGGTCGAAAGTTATTGGCATTATTCACAGTGCCACCCTCGATTTCCGGCCTGTATGCGCTTAATCTGGCCAATGCCCGCTACGATTCTTGTGAATTTTGTGAATAGCCAGCCCGTCCAACGTCAGATCGGCCTGCGCCTGCTCAAGCTGCGCGAGCAGCGCGGTTACAGCCAGATCGAGCTGGCCCGGGCGCTGGGGCTGTCGGCCAGCTACCTGAACCAGATCGAGCGCAACAAGCGCCCGCTGACCCCGGCCGTGCAGCAGAAGCTGCGCGGGGTGTTGGGCGACGTTTCCGGGCTGTTCGAAGTGGATGAACCCGGCGCGCTGCAGGAGGCGCTGGGAGAAACATTGCGCGACCTGGGCCTGGACGATGTGAGCAGCACCGAGCTGCGCGCGATGGCCGGCAACCTGCCACAGGTCAGCCGCGCCCTGCTGGACCTGCACCGACGCCACCTGGTGCTGCGTGAGCACGCGGCCGCGCTGGAGTTCCAGCTGGGCGACGTGCATGCCGGGCAGGCGCTGCCGGCCGGCGACCAGGTCCGCGATTTCTTCAACCGCATGCACAACCACATCCCCGAGCTGGACGACCTGGCCGAGCAGTTGTTCGCCGAGTGGGGGCTGGTGGCCGGGCACGTGGCGCCGCGCCTGCGGCAGCTGCTGGCCGACCGCCACGGCGTGCTGGTGGAAGTGGGGCCACTGCAGGCCGGGCGCGAGAAGCGGGTCTACGACGGTGGCAGCCGCACCCTGTGGCTGCCCGACTACCTGGAGCCGGGACAGCAGGCGTTCCAGATGGCGGCCGAACTGGCGCTGTTGGGCTATGCGGCCCAGATCGATGCGGTGATCGCGCGGGCCGGCTTCCGCGATGCAGAGCAGATCGCGCAGGCGCGGATCGGCATGTCCAACTATTTCGCCGGTGCGCTGGTGATGCCGTATGCACAGTTCCTGCGCGCGGCCGAGCACAGCAGCTATGACATCGATGCGCTGGCGCACCGCTTCGGGGTCGGCTTCGAGGCGGTGTGCCATCGGCTGAGCACGCTGGCGCGGCGCAGTGCGCCGGGCCTGCCGTTCTTCTTCATCCGCGTGGACCGTGCCGGCAATGTGTCCAAGCGGCACTCGGCCACCGATTTTCATTTCTCGCAGGTGGGCGGGTCGTGCCCGCTGTGGATCGTGTACGAGGCGTTCAACCAGCCCGGCCGGGTGCTGACCCAGACCGCGCGCATGCCCGACGGACGCCGTCATTTCTGGCTGGCGCGGCAGGTGAGCAGTGGCCCGATCGGGCATGGGCAGCCGCGCAAGACCTTCGCGGTGGCGCTGGGTTGCGACCTGCAGCACGCCGAACGACTGATCTACTCGCGCGGGCTGGACATCCAGAGCCCGGGCAACTCGGTATCCATCGGCCCCGGGTGCCGGGTGTGCCCGCGCGAAGACTGCATGCAGCGCGCGTTCGCACAGTTGCCAGGCCGGGGGTAGCGTCGACCGTTGGTCGACTTTCGCCCAGGGCCGGGAGTGTTGGGCCCCGATGGGAAAGGCAGCCGACCAACGGTCGGCGCTACCGGGGGCGTGCAGTGGGCCCGGATGCGGTGCGTGCAATCGAGCGGCGTGGGTTATCCACCCGGGGTAGCGTCGACCGTTGGTCGACTTGCATCCGGGGCCGCGAATGTTTCCCCCCGATGCGACATGCAGCCGACCAACGGTCGGCGCTACCGGGGGCGTGCAGTGGGTGCGGATGCGGTGCGTGCAATCGAGCGGCGTGGGTTATCCACCCGGGGTAGCGTCGA
>RCUK01000105.1_pt1 | contig 101652 bp, 81 predicted proteins | sample 2166381 | NCBI WGS metagenome assembly RCUK01 (sample SAMN09932809, study PRJNA488358) | compost metagenome | isolation source: compost soil in an enriched community | place: Germany: Experimental Botanical Garden | reverse complement strand
AAATTACTATTTAAATCTGCTCTATAAATGCCTCTACTCAAAGGTAGCAACTCCAATTGCAATTCCACAAGGGAATTTTCCTGTCAACGCCGGCAATGTACATCCCTTTTAATTTATCTTTCTCGATGATGTAGCGATTGGACAGAAACGCATTGGCCTCCGTATTGATCTGGTCATAAGCTACATCGTAGACGAATTTGCCTGCGGTATCGACGAGTCCGACCTTGCCTGATTTCTGTACGACCAGATGGCTAAGTGTTCGGCTAAAGGTCTGTGGACTGAACATGGTTTTCACCTGCACAGATTGCGATGGCACCGTATTGGCCCTAGTCTTTTCGGGACTGGCCAGATAGATACTGTCATAGGTAAATGGTACTACGGTCTGCCCCCTTTTGATCAGTCCGAACTTTCCACCAATCTTGAGCACGGCTACATTGGCGTATAGTGCCACAAACTCTACTTTTCCGGGATAGCGCTTTTCTCCAGCATTGATGACCATCCTCAATTGGCTATCCTTATCCCACACAAAGGAATGTGCATTTTGAAAGTCGCTAAAAAATATCTTTGGATAGCTGGTGGACAGAATAGTCCTGCCCAGATGGTCTATTGCGCCAAAATCACCATTCTTTTTAACGATATAGCTATTGCCCGTTCGATAGGCTTCCCGTTCGATATGTTCATACTCAATTTTCCCTATTACCTTTCCCTGCTTATCTGCGATTCCATATAATCCATCTTTCTTTACGATGAAACCTTGGTCATTGGAAATCAGCTGTTCATAAATGGCCGGTTGCCGCTGACCCGCGAGCACAAAACCGAATTTTCCATTTTGTTGATAAGTTCCAATATCCGACCGTACCCCTTTATAGAGGGCCACTCCCCCGTCCATAATGGTCTGATCGGTACCGCCTCCCGAGCGGGGCACCTGCGCAAGGGAAGTCAATGGTAAAAGAAAACTAAGAAGGAGTAAGAACTGTCGCGTCATATTAAAAACAAATGGTTTAATAAACAAAGTTATCAAGCAATAGCTAAATTACAAAGGAACAATCAAACTAAAGAGAGTATACCAACAAAGCCAGCGATTGCTCGCTGGCTTTTCAAACTTAAATTAACCAAATCATGAACTAACTGACTTTCATTTTTTGCTTTTTGTCCTGTTTTTGGGCAGATTGTTCGGTCTGTTTTTGGGTTTTGCCTTGTTTTTCGCTCTTGCTTTCGGCCTTTTCTTTTTCGGTTTCACCGAGGTTGCGTTTGAAGCGTAGGTTTAAGCCCAAATCCTTTGGGTCTATGGCTTTAAATTTCTCATCGAACATGTTCAGCCCTTTTAAGCCACTAGCCCCCTCACCTTTCCCATTAACTCACCAATATCGAAAGGTTTGCATAAAAATGCGTCTGCATTGCACTTTTTTGCTATGGAAGCCAAATCTTTTTCCGCAGAAAGGAGCATAACAGGTAATTGACTAGTGGCAACTAATTTCTTCAATTCTTTACAGATCTCGTCCCCTTGGCTTATAGACCCAGACAGATTAACATCTAAAAGGACTACATCTGGGAGTAACGTTTGAATATGATTTGCAGTCTGACTTTGTGAAAAGGAACTGATCTGATAGCCCTCGTCTTCAAAAAGATAAACCAAAAGTTCTAGGATATTTGGGTCATCCTCTATGATTACAATGTGCTTGGCCATTAACAATAATTATTTGATTTGTATAGGTAACGTCAATTATGTGTTAAAGTTTCGATAATCGTACTTTAATCCTGTTTATCTATCGTCTACCCTTTCGCTCGGGGAACTAGCCCATTCTATGGGATTTAATGACTACCTTACCCGTGCCACGCAAGACTTGACCTTTTGGCACCACACATGCAGAACAAAACCGATCAGATTAGTGCTCTTATAGAACTTAACGAGGAACTCGAAAATTATTTCCGTAATACGATTATTCCCCAGCTTTTCGTAGATGCACATTATATCTTAAGGAAGTTCACTCCACCCGCCATGCGCCAATTTAACCTGAAGCTGACAGATGTGGGAAAGCCCATTGTTGAGGTGAGCGAAAATTTCCGCTTTCCAACTATTATAGACAACATTAAGCAAGTAATAGATACAGGAGAACTATTGGAGAAAGAAATCCAGACTACCGACTTTCGCTGGTACCAAATGAACATACTACCCTACATTGTACAAAAAGAAAAAAAGACCAATGGGGTGATCATCACTTTTGTGGAGATCACAATGCGTATACGTGATCTAAAAGAACAGGAAAAACTAATTGCCGAACACGAGATTCTACTGGATACCATTTCTCATGACATCAAAACGCCACTAACCAGCCTTGGACTCACTATTGAGATGTTGAAACGGCTTCCGGAAAAGGGCATGGAGCGATTTCCTATCCTACTGGCGACGGTAGAAAGCAGCTTGGTAAAGATGCGTCACCTGATAGAGGAACTTACCGACTCACGTCAAAGAGAGCATCGCTACAAAGCAGTCGAAGAACTGCTAGACTTTGAACATATTGTGGAAGACGTTCGCTTAACACTTGCTCAACAGATCAAAGATTCCTCAGCAGTGATCAGCACTGAAATTGGCTTCTCAGAAATCTTTTTTGTACGAAGAAAATTGCGGAGCATCATTTACAACCTGGTAAATAATTCCATCAAATATTGTTCAAAACAACGGACACCCATCATTAGTATAGCAACAAAACAGATCGATGATTTTATGGTCATCACTATTACCGATAACGGGATGGGCATTTCCACCGAAGACCACGCGAACATCTTTAGCAAATACCAGCGTGTATCCCAAGATGGCGAGGGTTCTGGTATCGGGCTCTATCTAGTCAAGGAAATCGTTACCGCTTCTGGCGGAAGGATTGAAGTAGAAAGTGAGCTTGGAAAAGGATCGACGTTTAGTGTTTTCCTTAAGGTTACAGAATAATTGCGTAAGATGTAGTACATCAGTCACCCCTATACTATAATCTTAGATCATGAGCGCATAGCCATTTTAGAAGCCCTACTCGTAAGCTTTGATGGTTTGACCAGCGCATATAGTAAATCAAAATACCCTACCCTTAAATACGTCGAATAGTGTTTATCGTATTTTTAGGCTTTGGGCCAGTGTTGTAGCGCCCCAGTCAATCCATCCTTATTACCGCCAAAAAGAATAATACCAATCGTTCTTTATTTACACTCGCTAGCGAATGACTTGAAAAAATAAGCCAAAAGCATAGTCCATTAATTACCAATCACTTTTCTTTTTTACAAAACCGTAAGCAACACAAAGTAAAGCTCTACATGAAATTTACTAAAAATATTAGATAAACTAAAGATATTAGCATATATTTGTTTTAAGCTAATACTGGAAGAACTTATAAGGCATATAATATTTAAGCTATAGTGATGAGAATAAAAGTAAAAACACAAACGTTTGCGATGGAACGTTTAGAGGCCATCTTAAAAGAAATATTTCCTGAACTCAATTATTTGAATGTGAGCTTGGATGTTGAATATTTCTATATGGAATTCGCCTCTAACACCAAAGACATGGCAGCAATTATGCGTAAGCTAGACGCATTCGTGAGGCCATATATTGCAAAACATGGAGATCGAGAAGTATCTTATGTGTTCAATATCAACAAAGGAAAAGATTTGGTGAACATCATACGCTATAACGAGCAAGCAGATGGTTTTAAAGTAATGGTGAATGTAAACGGAAAAGAACAGCGTTTATTCGTGGTAGATTTATTGGGTATCGGCGACTATTCTGTGTTTAACCAAGAATTTGAATGTTTAGGAATAATGTATAGACCAGTGCGCACTCCAGCTATGGGCCAGTACAGAATGGATACAGTTACTTCTTTTACTGATGCGAGTTATTGGACTACTTCTAGCAAAGTGCTAAGTCCTTATTTAACTAATATTATTAATAGCATCTCCGAAAAGTTATCGAAATCGTAGAAAAATACTGCTGATCATTAATTATACAGAAGGGTAGCCTTATTTATTTTTGGTGCTTTTTTCGGTCTTAATACAATTTGGTCTGTTTTTCCATTTTTTTGTTTAGTACCAGCCTGTTCATATCCTTTCCAGCAGGGATCTTTTTTTTCTTTTTTTGCCATAACGCTGCGATGATAATACCACAAAACAAAATTTTAAACCTGGATTATTAGAGACAATATATTAAACAAACATTTGCTTAGGCTGTTTTGTAAAAAAATATACAGTTGTTATTCGGGGTCTTTTATCAGACCACTAACCAATGATTTCCATTGAGGATAAGATAACCCTAACATCGCTGCCCAACCTACTAACATATTACGGATATTATCAGCAGTATTACCGGTATAAGTATTGGCCTGTTCGTTACGACCGTGTTCTTCTGCGTAGATATGTCTTCCTATGCGCTTAATTTGGAAAGTGGAAGTTGCCTGTTCAGTTAGAAAATGTGCAGTATCGTTATTATTTGAAAGTGGATTGGCGGCTGGTCTCACGGTCAAACTAACAACATCCGTTCCAGCTTCATGCTCTTCGGCAATGGTTTCTACAAAAACCCAATCATAGCCTTCACCTATGCTAGCACTTGGTCCTGGAATATCTATTTTAATATAGTCTCCTTTCTCTACTAAACGTTCTAAGGTGTTCCCAAAGGAGTTTGTCAATTTAAAATTAGACGTAGTGCTACCAGTTAATAAAGTCCAATTATTTACATCTAATAATCGGTATTTGGCCAATTCAAAAAAATCTATCGCAATGATTTCATCCTCAAACGAACGTTGCTCTACTACATCCATTTGTTCTCCTATCTCCTGCGACGGAATATGTTTGTCGGCAAAATTTTCTTCGTCGTTCATAGTTGTATAATTTAAGGGTTAGTCAGTTAAGAAGTGAACACAATCAATGAAGGAAAAAGAAGCCAAAAAGTTCTACAAAAAACACAAACAAGTATTTAAAACACATCAATACGTATTTATCACTACAAAAATTATATTCTACTCTAAAACAGGAAATTAAAAACTAGTTGTATCCAGAACAAAACTTGTAAACTAGCTAGACAATGGCTAATAATAGCTATTTATTATCTAGCTAGGTTTATGAACGCAAAACTAAACTTAGAAGTAACCCAAATCTAATTGACAAAAAGTGTAAGAAATGAAGATGTTGCTTGATTCGAAAGAGGAAAGTTAACTGTTATACCAAGCGCTGTTTAATGGCTAACTTTACGGCCTCTGTTGCGCTATTTACATGTAATTTATCATAAATATTTTTGATATGGTTACATACTGTGAAATAGGCGATATTGCTTTTTGTCGCAATCATCTTATAGCTATGGCCATCCACTAACAGCTTAAGAATACTTTTTTCGCGTTCGCTCAAATTGTACGATGAAGGCACGGGTTCGTCCCTAAAAAACTGTAATACTTTAAACGCCACGTTACCAGTCATTGGAGCACCTCCCATTAAAGCTTCACGTATTTGCTCCAACAGCTTATCTGGAGGTGTTTTTTTAAGTAAATAACCATTAGCACCAGCCTTTAGCGCTTCAAAAATGTTTTGATTATCCTCAAAAACCGTTTGCATAATAATAGGCAGATCAGGAAATATTTCCTTTATTTTACGAGTACCATTAATGCCATTACCTTGCGGCATATCAATATCCATAAGCACCATGTCGGGTTGGGTTTGCCGTACATTTTCTACTGCGTTAACCGCACTTACAAAAGTGCCCACGCATTCCATATCGTCGCACATATTCAGCAGCATCGAAAGGCTGTCTCGACGTGTAGTATCATCGTCGAATATGATAATGCGTTTTTTCATAATTTGTTATTCAAAGGTATTTGATAATTGAGAGTCTGTTAGTAAATTTATTGACGGGGACCGCAAATTTATGTGTAGTTGCACCTTTTAACAATAGCTAATATTAGCTATTTTCATTAAGAGGTATGTTAAGATTAACTTTTGTACCCACATTTAATTTACTGTCTACAACCAGTTTTGCATTAATTTCACTAGCACGGCGATCCATATTCCCCATACCATTACCTACCTGCTTTTTTGAAGTATCAAACCCCTGCCCATCGTCGCAAATCTGCATACTGAAATTTTGCTGGTTAATTTTGATTGACACTTCTATTTTTTTGCACAAACTGTATTTAACTGCATTGTTTATCGCTTCTTTATAAATAAGGTACAGGTTTCTTTTTACCGCAATATCCAATGCTTGCAAAGTTAGACCTTCATCTGCTATAAAATCAAAAGTTATTCCAGCATATTCAGACATATCGGCTCCAAACGCACGCATACGGGCCAACATCTGTTCCATCGAATCCATTTGAGGATTTACGCTCCAAATTATATCACTAATGTTTTCCTGAACACTTTGAGCACTTTGTTTAATTTTCTCAAGGATATTTTTTTGTTCCGGTATTTGCGGCTGTTGCAACAACAACGAATGAGCATAAATAGATATACTACTCAGCGTGCTACCAATATCGTCATGCATGTCGGCACTGAGGCGCTGCCTAAGTGCCATTATACGATTAAGTTCTTCTATACGCTCCCTATCCTTTTCGATACGATTTCGATAATGCCTGATGATGATAAATACAACAATAACTAGAATAAATACGGCACTAATGGCAAAAAGACGTGTTTGCGATAGTTTTTTATAACTTTCCAGCTTATTTTTCTCTTCGGCAAGCCTCTCCATATCTGAACGTTGCTGTAGGCGCATAACCAACAAGCTATTGAAAACTGAATCGTTTTGTTTAATAGCTGCTATGGCAGAATCTCGATAGGCCAAGGCAAGGATTGGGTTTCCAGTAAGCTGATAATAGCGACTACGTATTGGGAAAAACTTTTCAAGCCTATTTAGCTGCTTGCTTAACGCTATGTGTTTTCTAGCTTGATTAAGCAAAGTATCTGCTACTTTCCAATTCTTTTCAGCTAGATAAATAGCTGCGAGAGGGATTGCGGCTCCAGCAGCCAAACCCTTATCGTCTATTTTTAATGCTTCGGCTAAATCTGTATGTATATATGATTTTGCTTGGGTATATTTTTTTTGGAGATAATAATTGTTACCAATATTACCCATAGAAATTGTACGGTAAACATTGGGCATTTTTTTTGCTTCTGCTTCTACAATTGCTTTTTGCAGGTAATGCGTAGAAGAATCTAGCTGATGAAGCTCGGTATAACACAAGCCAATGGTATTGTAAAAATCCCATTTGTTACTTGCTGCTGGCAAGCCTCTTTTACCAAGCTCAATTGCTTTTTTATAGTTTCTAAATCGATAGTAGGCCGTTGCTATTTCAGAGTAATAGTTGGCATAACCGGTAATGGTTTCCTTGTCATATATCTCGAGTAGTTTTTCGAGCCTTAGGTAGGCATTAAAGGCCTTTTCATAGTTTAGCGTTCCTACGAAATTATGATAACCCACTATCTGAAAACATCTTGCCTGTATACTTGGGAAAGCTTTATATTTCCGAGCCAATTCTAAAAGTTTATTTTGATTTTCGGGGTGACTGTCAATGTCCTTCGCGTACTTTAAAATTTCGATAAAGGCTAAAATTTCTTCATCATTGGTTTCTTTGTACCTTTTAAGTAATTCGTTTTGTATGTTTTTTCTTTGTTCCGTTTTGTAGAAAAAAAAGTTGTAAATAGAGTCTTGATAGCTACTTTTTAGTTGCTGACTTTGAGATGTTTGAGAGTTTGCATTTGCAATTCCCAAAACACAGAGAAAAAATAAGAAATAAAGAGATTTCAAGTAAGTTTAGCTTGTACGGCTAAGATAAGAAATAGAGCTAATAGTTGTGTATATACTTGAAAAAAGCAGATCTTTTATTAATTCGCATGCCTTTAATTTACCAGCATGCGAATAATTATCTTTTTGTGATTTTAGCTTTCCGTAACCGATATTTTATCTAAAAGCAGATGGTTAATTGAATATCTGTTTGGGTTTACCTTTGTATTTCTTTACATATCATTCATTTAATACAAAATTAATTCCCTGTTCTTGCCCTCTCCTCTTCATTTCCTGTTCTTCTCTTTTTAACATCAACTTTCTTACTTCCAAATTTGTAATTCACAGACAATTGTACCAATCTAGAATCAAAATAATAGTTAGAACTTCTATGTACTCCGTTAACAATTGAGCTAAACCTGAATCTGTCAGTTCTGAACACATCATTCGCTTTTAGATTTATTCTTAAATCCTTATTTAGTAAAAGGTACTGAAGTGTAAATGAAGTAGAAGTGAATGGTTTTATCTTGTCAATCCCATAAGTTCCAGTCATATAATAGTCGAAACTTAGATTAAACAATACTGTTCTGGCTTTATTTAAGGTAAAGTCGTTATTAGTGGTAACAATTGAAGTAAATCCATTTACACCTCTTGCGGATAAATCTATAGTTTCTGCAGTAGTATAATTTACATTGAGCATATTGTTACTGCTCCACCAACTCAACTTATCGAATGTAAAAGATTCTGAAAAACCATATCTCTTCAGGTTAAAGATATTTTTATAGATTAACCTAATGTGATTGGTATTTACATCTGGTATTCCCAATTGGTTAAATACATTATTCTCGATACTATAGTATAATTTACTTTCGAGTTTTTTATACGAATAGATGAACTCAAAATTATCTATAAAATAAGGCCTTAAAACTTGATTTCCTTCTACGGTTAAAAATTGCGTGATATAAGTGACATTTGGATTAAGTTCTGCGAAGTTAGGTCGAGCTATCCGTCTACCGTAGCTAAACCTGTAAATTGAATTTCCGGCAGGAGCATACGCCAAGTTAACTGTAGGAAACAGTTTGGTGTAATTGTAACTTAAAGATTGATTCGAGTTTCCATTAAAAGATTTGGTTTGGGTTGCTTCCATCCTCAATCCTATTTGAGCCTCTAAGTTATTTTTGAATTTCTTATTTCCAGAAAAATATAGCGCCTGCACATCTTCATTGTAAGTAAATCTGTGGTCTATTTGCGGCATAGCCATAATTGGACTGTTAACCAAGCCACTGTTAAAAGCAGATATTCTGTTTTCTGTATTAGAAATTGAGATTTTCGCTCCAGTACTCCAATTAGCGAATTTTGTGGGAACTTCGATATCTATTTTACCAGCATAATTATTAGTTATTTGTGCATTATCGTTAATTCCTTTAAAATATTGAATGGAATAAGGATTATTCATTACCGAAGTGCCCTCATAAGGTCTGGTGTCATCATTCGAATATTTAAAATAATCCAAGTTCAGGATTATTTTTTTACCAATTGAATCAAGTTTAAACTCGTTAAAAAGGTTGACAGAATTAAATTCAGGCTTTTGATCGGCGGTGTTTAGGGCTAATATATCATTAAAGGCTACACCTTTGTTATCGTTATAAACTGAGGATTTTGCTTTTCTATTAACATGCGTCTTGTTCAAATTTGCAATGTACTGAAAGCCTAAATTCCAGTTATCGGTAACTGAATACTGCATCCCAAAAACGCCATTAAGCCTCTTAAAGTTTCGATTAAACACTTGTTTGGTGTTCCACAATTCGTCAGGAAATGCATTATAATCGTGATAATCAAAAACTTCACCACCATCCCTATAATTTAATGAAGAAGAAAGGCTTAACTTATTTCTACTGTACATAAAATTACTTGTTACAGCAGCCTCTCCTTCTGTGGATCTACGCAAATAACTGCTCCCTAGTGCTAGGCTCCAAGCATCTGACTGTGCTTTTTTAAGTCTAATATTAATTAATCCACTTCCGCCAGCAGCATCATATTTGGCCGGTGGCGTTGTAATGACTTCTATATTTTTAATATTGTCGGCAGGAATTGACCTTAGAAAATTTGCCAAATCTTCTGTTCCCAGTTCCAACATTTTATCGTCTACTAAAACCCTTACCGATTGTTTGCCGATTATAGTCACATTCTCATTTCGCACCGATACGCCAGGTGTAATTTTCAATGCTTCTAAAGCGTCTCCACCAACGGCACTAATCGTATTTTCAATATTGAAAACGAGCCTATCAATTTTTCTTTCTACTAGCTCTTTCTTTTTAGAAATCGTAACCGTTCCCAGCGTACTTGTAGCGTCTAACGTAATAATTCCCGCCTCAACATCCGAATTCAAATCTACTTGTCTCGTATATAAGATCTGCTTGAATTGACGAACTTCTAATCTGTAAACACCTTTCTGAAATTCTATCATAAATTCTCCGTTCTCATTAGTTAGGCGAGTTATTAACGGTAGGGCTTTTTCAGAAAAGAGCGCAACTTCTGCATATTCTAGGGGATTTTGTTCAAGCGTAACAACTTTTCCCGAAATTTTAACTTGAGCATTTAATGCGTTGCAGTAAACAAATACAATAAATACCATAAATAGAAACACTTTTCTCATTTTTAAAACTTTGTCTTTTTAAATAATGAGTGCAAATATCAGCGGGCCGATATTTCAAAAGTTCCTAATTGATAAAATTGAAGTTCGATTTTATAACATCGAACTTATTTGGAATGTGCTTTTTGATATTCTGCTGGAGTTAAGCCTGTAGCTTTCTTAAAAGCGGTAAAGAAGGTTGATTTTGAATTGAAACCACTATCGTAACCCAAACTTTCTATGGTATAGTTTTTTTCAGTCTCTAACAGTCGTTTTGCTTTTTCAATTCTATAATCTTTAATAAGGTTTGAGAAAGATTTACCTAATACCTCATTTACATATTGTGATAAAATATGTTTTGTAACTTTCAGTTCTTTTGCAGCTTCTTCAAGGGAAAAATTTGGATTGAGGAATAGTTCCTTATTAATTATTATTGATAATTTTTGACCGATTAGGCTTGCTGTTTCCTTATCAATTTCTTTGTTTTTATATTTCTCTTTTTCTATTAAAAAGGTGGACTCTTTGCTGTTTCTAAAAATCAAGAGTAAAATGACTAGATACAAGATAAATGAAAACGATAAAGCACCAACTATGTAGGATGTATATGTGGCAATTGTATAGGCAAGCCATATAAACGTAATCCCTAAATAAATGCTAAGAAACCATACATCTATTTTCTTTAAACTTTCTTTCTCTTTAATCCGTTGAACAATTGGCCGTATATAACTGAAAGACAAAACAATGTATATAAACCACTGACCATATATCGCGTTTACAATCCATCTAATCCAAAGTAGATTATTTTCGAGGTAAGGATAGAAAATACCTAAAACAGTTACTATTAATAAATAAGGCACTACATGTTTTACCCAATTTAGTTTTTCATCTGTTGTGTATGATTTAAGGTATAAATAAAGAAAAGGCCCAATTAGTGCACATGCAGAAAGCCCAATTTGAATGAATACATTAGACAAGTTTGGATTAAAATAGAAAAAAACCGACTTGACAATTCTAATGCTTAAAACCAACAGCAATAAGGATAGAAAATAGTTGGATACATTTTTTTTCTTCGCGTTTATAGCAAAATACAATGACAATAAGAAGCCATTAAAAGCCCCCAAGGCGCTAAAAAAGAAAAGCAACTGATTGGATCCGGTCATTGTTTATGATAAAATAGTTGTTAAGCGTTTGTCTCCGATGCCATTCAAAAAATTATTTCAACACATTGCATCATTGGTTGAAGCATTTTTATAATTGATAGAAAATAAAAATTTAAAAACCTTATAAAGGTAATTAATACATCCATTTTTCAGGAACAATGTATCAAATTTTAAGACGAATTAACCTTTTTTAATCCATTTGGAGATTGCTGCCGAGAAAGTTTTCTCTATAATAGGTTTTGCTATAAAATCATTCATTCCATTTTTGAATGTTTTCTCAATTTCATCTCTGGTATGGCTAGCTGTCAAGGCAATTACGATAACTTCCTTTCCTTTGTCCAATTCCCTTATTTCATTAGTAGCCTCGTAACCATTCATTATCGGCATCTGCAAATCCATCAGAATTAAATCAGGCATACTAATTTTGCACGCTTCCAATGCCTCTTGTCCGTTTATAGCCTTAGTTAATTTTACGTTAGGTATAATTCTATTGAGCATAGCTACAGTCAACATCATGTTAATCGCATTATCTTCTGCAACCAATATATGTAGGCTATTTTCTATTAATCCATCATTGGTTTGGTTCGTACTTGAACTGAGTTTTACATCAGCTATGTCTAATTTTTGGGAAGGTTTAGCCAAAGGAAGTTTCAAATCGAAGAAGAAAATACTTCCCTTTTCTAATTCACTTTCTAACTGCAACTTGCTTCCCATCATCGCCAACAACTTATTTGAGATAGATAAACCAAGTCCAGTACCGCCATAACGTTTGGCAGTATAACTGTCCTCTTGTGCAAAAGCATCAAATATTTTATCTTGTTGTTCCTTACGGATACCAATACCCGTATCATGAACAGAGAAGCGAAGTGTAACTTCAGTATCGGTAGCAAATTGCAAAGCCACATCTAATGTTATACTTCCTTCCTCGGTAAACTTAGCAGCGTTAGATAACAAATTGAGAAGTACCTGTTTAAGTCGATTCCCATCTGCTAATACTGTTTTAGGCAAGTCATCTGCTAAACCTAATTTCATTTGCAGTCCTTTTTTCTGCACTTGATAAGTCAAAATATCTGCTGCCTGATGAGCGACTTCCATAATGTCGCATGGCTCAATATCCAACTCTAACTTTCCCGCTTCTATCTTTGAAAAGTCAAGCACATCATCTATGAGTGTTAACAATGCCGATGCTGATTGATTGACAATACTTACATATTGCTGTTGAGTTGTAGAAAGTTCCGTTTTTTGAAGCAAATCACTGAAGCCAATTACTCCGTTAAGTGGTGTTCTAATTTCATGACTCATGTTGGCCAAAAATTCCGACTTAGCACGATTAGCATCATCAGCCTGCAGTTTTGCTTTTTTAATTTCTTCTCGCTGCGCTACCAAATTACTTACGTCTTGTGCAGAAATCATGATACCACCAATATTGCCATCAAATTCAAACCATGGCCTCATTTCCCAAGCAACATGACGTACTTTTGCAAAATCTGCCAATATGATATTGTCTTCGGCAGATACTTCTATTGCACCTGCTAGAATGCGTAAATGTCTTGCCTTGGCTTCGTTTGAAAGCTTGGGAAAAAGTTCATAATAGGATTTTCCTACCGCAAACGAATTTTCGAGTGAAAAATCTGATATCCAGCGGTTGCTAGCAGCGATGTAATTCATTTGCTTATCTAACATGGCAACAGCTACTGGCGTATGCTGCACGAAGGCAGAGAGTATCGCTTCTGACTTCTGCCTTTCCAACTGGATCGTTTTTTTCTCATCTATATCCTGAAACGTACCATATAACCTTGTGCAAACTCCATTTTCAAACTCAGAAGCTCCTAATGCTCTTACCCATATTGTTCGCCCCTGCGCATTGGTAATTTGTAATTCCAGATCCCAATTATTAATAGACTGCATGGCAACTTCTACGGCATGTTGAATAATTTCCCTACTTTTTTCGGTATAAAATAGAATTGCCGATTCTAATGTTGGCTCGTAAGATTGTGGCACACCATGAATTTCTTTGGTAATGGCACTCCAATAAAGCAGCTGCTTTTCTACATTTAGTTGCCAGCCGCCAATTCCGGCTATAGAACTGGTTTCTTCCAGCATCTTCCTAGCTAATTCCAGCTCTTTTTCGATCAAGTACCTATCCGTAATATCTGTTCCATTACTTATCACGTATTTATCGCCTTTTGCAGATAAATGTAAGAGATGGTTAAAAAGAATGCTTCTTCTATCACCGTTTGGCAAATCAAAGGTCAATTGGTTTTGTCGTTTACCGTCTACTGCAATTGACTCGAGGTGTATACGAAGCCGCTCCCACTCCGTTGAAGGAAACACATCGAAAAGTGTTTTGTCTTTTAGTTCATCAGGAGTAAAGCCTAACATTGTTGCACCCGCTGGATTTAACGATAACAATTTCCCCTCTAAGTCATGTGTGGCGATCATAGATTGAGAACCTTCAAAAACAGTTCTAAAACGTGCCTCACTTTCTTCGATCTGTTTATCTTTTAAAACTTCTTGGGTAACATCCCTCGCTAAGGTAAAAAACTGTCCTGATTCTGGATCTGGACTACATGTGCACTGCACATAACGATATTCTCCCGTTTTATGTCTTCCACGAAACATAAACTTCACTACAGATTCCCCAGCTTTAATACGCTCTAGATAGCTTACTGCACTTTCGTGATCATCTGGATGCATAAATTCAAAAAGTGAAGTGGCACACATTTGCTCCTGACTTAATCCGACCATATCAAGCAAAGCTGGATTAGCTTTTTTAAACAAGCCATCAGAACCAATCCAACTTAACAAGTCTCCCGAAAGCTCAAAAAGTTTCTCGAACTGACTTAATCCGTCATGTTTTTTACGTTCTATCAGCAAACTAATAAGGTTATCAGCCAACAAGCCCAAGGCTAAGCGCTGTTCTTCATTCAATACCCTTGGAATATTATCCATTACGCAAAGCATTCCTAAATTACATCCATCTGGATCAATTAACGGAAATCCAGCTATGAAACGGATGTTGGAAATTTCGGGAATAAATGTTTTATAGTTATGCTGCCAACCTTCTTCTAAAGTCACTTCGAACGCAGATTCAGGCTTAGCATTATAGAAGAATTCTATTTCAATAGGTAGTTCATCTAATTCAATTCCTATTTTTGATTTGAACCAATGCCTTTGATTGTCTTTAAAAGAAATTAATGCGATGGGAGTATTACAAACTAATGATGCGAGTTTACTAATCCGATCAAATTCTTCTTCTGCGGCACTGCCTATAATCTTATATCTAGACAAGGCGTCAAAGCATTTATTTATATCAATATGCGTAAAGGTTTTAATACTATTTTTCAAAGATTGCTGGTTTACGTTAATTAAGCTTCTCTTTTTCTAGACTGAAAACAAATAGCCTACAACAAGCAATACCAAACTGTTATCATCAACAAAATATTTTTACAGCCTAGAGCTAATGGTTGTTTATTACAGGTCTATTATATCTTCAAAAATATCTAATAAAATTCAAATATATTGAAATGAAGCTCATTTAGGGCGTTTTAAATTTTGAGCTCTCCCATTCCTATAAATTGTAAAAAGCAAAAAACAGACCAATTTTAGCAGTTATAATAATTAGCCGACCTACATTCTATTTCCTCAATAGACCACTATCAATCAAACTAAATTAAATATGGCTTGTGTTAATCTGAACTTATTGCAAACATTTTTTAAGCATAAGGAGTTAGATTAATAGAATTTGATACTATGCAGAGAAAACTACGCCAACTTTTCGTTATTTACTGGAACACCGTAAAGAACCATGCCGAAGCAAGACTGAAAGAGCAGAAATATAAAGCAGTGATTGCCACTTGCAAATTACTAGCAGACTTGATTACAAATGCTTCTATTGTATTTTGCCTGCTATTGGTAATTTTCCTTACCAGTATTACTTTATCTTTTTCATTATCTGTATTCTTCGGAAGTCATATAATGGGATTTTTAGCTGCTACACTTTGTTTAACCTTAGCAGCCTTAATGATAATATGGAAGCGTAAAAGAGTAGAGCATTATTTTGCAAGCCTAACTATTGCGAGGTATTTCGAAAAACGACGAGAAGCACATCGGGAAAACTTACACGATAAAAAGAAATCGTTAGACTTTTACAGAAATTCTAGATAGTTGTAATATGCTATGAAAAAGAACAAACTAACATTTAAAGGAATTTTTCAAGTATTAAAAGATACTTTCAGTGGTTTTAGCGATCATAATGTAACCAAATTAAGTGGTTCTTTGGCCTATTACACTGTTTTTTCCATGGCTCCGCTCTTAGTAGTAATTATATCGCTATGTGGAATTTTTCTTGGTCAGGAAGCTGCAGAGGGGCAAATATATCAGCAACTAAGTGGGTTTATGGGCAAAGAGACTGCTCTACAGCTTCAGGAAATTGTTAAGAAAGCAGCCATCGGAAACAAAGGAAACATTGCTTTTATTATTGGTATTATAACGCTTCTTGTTGGTGCAACTACTGTATTTGCCGATATTCAAGATTCTATCAATACAATTTGGGGCATTAAACCGAAACCTAAAAGAGGCTGGTTAAAACTTTTACAAAACAGATTTCTTTCTTTTTCAGTCATCATTAGCTTAGGCTTCCTTTTGTTAGTGTCGTTAATGGTTACTTCGTTGCTAGATGGATTTAGTAAGCAGCTAGAACTTCGTTTTTCAGACGTTTCTGTAGTGGTGTTCTACATTCTTAATCAGATAGTAACCCTTATCGTCATCGCCGTTATATTTGGCGTAATTTTCAAGGTGCTTCCAGATGCGGAAATTAAATGGCGTGACGTAGCTCTAGGTTCTTTATTTACAGCCATTCTTTTCATGATTGGTAAGTTCGCGATATCTATTTACATTGGGCAAAGCGATGTTGGTAGCACTTACGGAACTGCTGGTTCATTGGTGATTCTATTATTATGGACTTACTACTCATCCATAATCCTTTACTTCGGTGCAGAATTCACGAAAGCTTATGCCGTTACTTATGGATCAGAAATACGACCTTCACATTACGCGGTAAGTACCAAACAAATAGAAATTGAGACAGGAAACAAACCGGTGGAGTAAAGCAAGTAACTTTTAGTGCTTTTCGTCTTTATCATATCGACTGTTACACGCTTCGTCTCGGTCATAATGGTCGTTTATTTCTTCTGCACTTTTGATATTTAGTTTATTGGGAGAAGTACCAAAAGCATGACTGCCATTCATTTCGTAAGATTTATCGGTTGTACCTTTAGGTTGCTGTCCAGAGATTATTCTTTTCTTTTCCATTTTACTGATGATATGTGGTTATGAAATTTATAACAACCAAAAACATAGATTGTTGGCATGATAAATTCAAAAAAATGAACCTTTATTATAGTTTGCTGTTTTTTAAGATATGAAGAAATGTCTACTCACTTTACTTATCATCATACTCAATTACATAGTTGTAAAAGCTCAATACAACGACAGTACTTTTTACCATCTTGCATTTACCGCAACAGGCTCTTTAAATGAAACCAGTACTGGAAATGCGTATCTGCTAAATAATGGCTTAAACTTTGGCATTAAGAAAAAGGATATCGTGCTAAATTCTGCAACTAATTGGCTATATGGCAAGCAAAACAGCCAATTAAGTAATAACGATTTTTCTTCTACGCTTAACTTCAACCTTTACAAAAGCATACCGCACTTTTATTACTGGGGTTTATTGAATTATGCAACTAGCTACTCATTAAAAATTAACCAGCAGGTGCAAGCAGGTTTAGGGATTGCTTATAATATCATAGATAAAGAAAACTTCTATGTAAATGTTAGTGACGGTATTTTGTATGATACCAGTAATTTGCTTTCGGATACTAATTACGATACCTACCGAAATTCTTTAAGACTACAGTATCGCATAAAAATAAAAGACTTGATCCTATTTGAAGGAAGCAATTTTATCCAAAATTCTTTCGCTAACGGCGATGATTATATCATTCGTAGCACAAATAAATTGGGCATACAGCTAAAAAAATGGATTAGTCTTACCACCTCGCTCAATTATAATAGAATGAATATTACGCGAAGCGAAAACCTAAACCTTACTTACGGAATTACACTGGATAAATACTTTTAGTCTATCTGGCCAAATTTCTTAATTCTTTAATCCTATCATGAGATCTGTCTAATAAAACAGACTGCGAACTAATGGTTTCTTGCGCAGTTCCATTAAGCCTATTTTGTTGAATAACTGAGTGATACGCATTTTTGATAATATCTTCTCCCCTTTCTGCTTCAGCAAGAATACTTTCCCTATCTGAACCTCCAAACAGAGACTTTACATCAATCCAAATGCGATGCAAACTTCCATAAACACTACTGCCCGTTTCAGGTTCTCCTGCATTTTCTGCTACCAATTGCGACAATTCTTGGTTAAAACGATCACTCTGTTCAGCAAATGCTTTAAAGATTTGCTTCAAGTCTTTGTTTTCGCTTTCATCGTCGATATTTGTTATTGCCTTTTGAAAACCTGCAATTCTATCGTTATTTAACTCTATCAGTTCGTTTAATAAATGATTTTTCGTCGTTGTCATAATTCTAAAAATTTAATCTAGAAAGGTTCAACATTCATGTTCACATCTCTCTAAGATTTTGTTCATCTTTAAAAAAGAACAGACAAGATGTAAAAGGGTTTACGCTATTTTAAAAACGTAGTTAGAATATAATCATTTAGAAAAATAATCTGTGAGTTGGCGCAGAACGATTCTGTTACTTTAGATATTTTCAATTTCAGCAATAATGGATTGGTACTAAAGATTAGCTTCAATTAATAATTTCATTTTAAGTAATCTAGCCATCAAAGGAGCTTTTGTTAACTCTACCTTCGCAAATTTTATTCCCTCGAAATGAGAATTTACAAATACAGCATAATCGTTTACAATGGTCGCTTCATCCAAATGTAGTGGCATTTGTGGTGCGGGTGCATTCTTATACCATTCTTCAAGCTCTTCAATTGTCATGGCTCAAAAATAAAGGATATAACTCAAATCAAGAATTTTTAAGCAAATTTAGAGGAATTGTAGTTATGTCTAAATATCAAAAACATTAAACCTTAATCATAAAGATGTTTGACTTTGCTACTTTCTGAATCATTAATTTAAATCAACAATTCCTTTTATTATTCGACAACAACCAAATGTCATACTTATGGCATAAAAGGTATGGTTAGATTAAAATGGCAAATAATAGCGCTATCGGTTATATTTTTGTCGATTTATGCAAATAGCGTAAAAGCTTAATTACCATTTATGATCAGTAAACTGCTTTCTATTTTATTTTCGACCCGTACCATGGGATTCATGTTAATTCTATTTGCAACCTCAATGGGCGTGGCAACTTTTGTTGAGAATGATTATGGAACACCCGTAGCGAAAGCATTAATTTATGATTCTTGGTGGTTTGAAGCGGTAATGCTCATCCTTGTAATGAATTTTATAGGAAACATTTCCAGATATCGTCTTTATGACAGGAAAAAACTTCCTTTATTAGTATTCCACTTGGCATTTATTATCATTTTTATTGGCGGAGCTATTACACGCTACATTAGCTTTGAGGGGTCTATGTCTATTCGTGAAGGGGAATCTAGCGATGAGATTATTTCTGACAAGACTTTTTTCAAGATACAGATTGGAGACGATAATGAATCTTTGGCTTACAATGATCTTCCGGTTACGTTTTTACCAGAGAAAACACCTTTCTACCTTAATCCATTCAAAAAGAAGTTCAAAGAGGAATATGATTTCCATGGACAGAGAGTAAAGCTTAATCTTATTGGATTTTATTCTCGTGCACAAGATTCACTGGTACAGCAACCCAGTGGCGTTCCTACCTTACACTTAGTGGTTCAGGAAAATGGGCAGCGAGTTAATAAATACATCACCTCTGGCAAATTACAACTGATACAGAATATGCTGATCAGTTTCAATAAAGAAACCGTTGGTGCGCTAAATATTTCACAAGTTGATGGTCAGTTAAAGATTTCGTCTCCTTTTGAAGGCAACTACATGATTATGGCCACGCAGGAACGAAAGGAAGTAAAAGGAAAAAATGAGGTTCAAGATTTTCAACTGAGGAGCTTATATACCTACGGCAGTCTTGCTTTCGTAGTTCCCGAAGCACCTGTAAATGGCAGAATTTTACATTTTGAAGGAGATAAGAAAAAGCATGAAAATGATCCAGATTTGGTGCAACTGTCGGTTACAGCTAATGGCACAACAGATACAGTTTCTTTTTATGGCGGCCGTGGAATGACCAATTTCCAGCATCAAACTGAAATTGGAGGCTTAAGAATTTCGCTGGCCTACGGCTCTAAAATATATAAATCTCCATTTTCACTTAAATTGACCGATTTCAAAATGGAAAAATATCCTGGGAGCAATAGTCCTTCATCTTATTCTTCGGAAGTGATGATTGAAGATAATGGTAAGGAAACCCCTTTTAAAATTTACATGAACCATGTGTTGGACCATTCGGGCTATCGCTTTTTTCAAGCAAGCTTCCATCCTGACGAAAAAGGAACCGTACTTTCTGTTAACCACGATTATTGGGGCACAAACGTTACCTATTTCGGCTACACACTTTTATTTTTAGGGATGTTTGTTACTTTATTTTGGAAAGGCACTCGTTTTTCAACCTTAAATACACAGTTGAAATCGATGTCTAAAACTGTAAAAATAATTGTTATCGGTCTGGGTATGTTCTTTATCAGTAACGCCGGTTATGCGCAAAAAATTGACATGCACGGTACTGATGGCCAACACAATCATTCGCATGATGATGGGCATGATCATTCCGGTCACGACCATGCAGCGCATTCAAATCAAACACCGCAACCAGATCATAATCATACCGAGCAGACTAGAAAGATGCTCAACGCGGTATCAGTAGATGCGAAAGATTTTGCTGGAACAGTGAGCATAGATCAGCAACATGCAGCATTGTTTGGCAGATTGCTTGTTCAAAATATTGATGGCAGAATAGAACCGATAAATACACTTGCTTTAGAGATTTTGAGAAAAATACATGGCAAGGAGCGTTTCTACAACCTTGATGCCAATCAATTTCTCCTTTCTGTTTCTACTGATCCATTTAAATGGGTAAATGTACCCATAGTTAAAATAGGTACAAAAGGTGGTAAGAAAGCATTAGAGATGCTTAAAGCTGATGAAAACGGTTACACTTCGATGGTTAACCTATTAGCTTTAGGCGCTGATGGTGGTGCAGAATTTATTCTTGCAGCAGATTACCAAAAAGCTTTTGCCAAAAAACCTGCAGACCAAGGTACTTATGATAAGTTTGTATTGGAACTGAACGACAAATTGTATGCCATGCAGCAATTGTTAGACGGACAGTATTTACGCGTTCTACCTTTGGCTGGCGATGATAATAGTCGTTGGGTAGCCATGCCATTTAATCCTATAGACAACCAAGCCCTTACCAATCCGGTAGCGATGTATTTTTCTAGCGTAATTGCTGCCCAACAATCTAATGATTGGTCTGCGGTAGATAGCAAGCTTAACCATATCAGCAAACTACAGCTTAAACATGGAAAAGATATCGTTCCTTCATCTTCAAAAATTGACTGGGAAATAAGTTACAATTCTTGGAATATCTTTCTAAAACTGATGATTACCTATGCGATATTGGGCACTTTCATTCTTGTAGCGGCTTTTGCAAAATTATTTAAACCACACAAAAACCTAGATAGATTTATTACGGTGTTGCTTGTATTAATGGGTACAGCAGCTGCATTACAATGCCTTGGACTGGGTGCTAGATGGTACATTTCTGGGCATGAGCCGTGGAGCAACGGCTATGAGGCGGTACTTTTCATCAGCTGGATTGGTGTACTTTCAGGCTTGTTCATGTATAGAAACAGTAACGCTTTTATACCTGCGGCAGGTTGTTTAATTGCAGTAATATTGATGGGTTTTGCACATGGAGGTTCGCAAATGAACCCACAGATCACACCTTTAGTTCCGGTATTGAAATCTTATTGGTTGATGATACACGTGGCTATCATTACTGCCAGTTATGGTTTTTTTGGTCTCAGTGCACTATTGGGTTTAGTGGTACTACTTTTATATACGATCAACACAGATAAAATTTCAAATAAAGTTAAGTCATCTGTGGCCGAACTGAGTATCGTAAACGAAATGTCGCTTACCATTGGTTTGTTCCTGCTTACCATCGGGACATTTTTAGGTGGCATTTGGGCCAACGAAAGCTGGGGTCGCTATTGGAGCTGGGATCCCAAGGAAACTTGGGCATTTATCTCTGTAATTATTTATGCCTTTGTGTTACACGTAAGATTGATACCAAAAATAAGAGGGCAATACCTTTTCAATCTACTTTCTCTGATTAGTTTTGCTTCTGTAATTATGACCTATTTTGGTGTTAACTATTACTTAACAGGTCTTCATTCTTATGCCCAAGGCGATCCAATTCCAATTCCAGACTGGGTTTATTTAACGATATCTATCATATTATTGATAGCTGTGGTGTCTTATGGAAAATATAAAAAAAGAGTAAAATCTTAATAAAAAGCATTAGAGGGGCAACTAAAAGCAACCTCTAATGCTTATATATTTTAAACGAAACGCCGAGGATAGCACTTTTTAAAAAGCTTTATCCTCGGCGTTTTTTATTTGGATTCAAATGATGATTTTCAATTAATATCGTTGGAAGTAGTACCCATCATGACTTTAACTTCGCCAAGTCCTGCCCAACCTTTTCTTCACAGTAAAGTGATAGTTTTCCTCGTGTTAATTCAAAGACGATCTCTTTTTATAGTTTCATGAGAACCGGCACAAAGCAAGAATTAATTTACTTTGGTAGTTTCGAACACCTCTGCAAAATTGCTAAATGTTTTATTGGCAGCAGCGATAGCGTCCTTTTGCTGGTCTTCATTCTGCGCATTCTCATTTAATGCACCAACAAATTTAGCCCACATTTCTCCAGTTTTTTGACCATATCCAGAAAAGAAGGAAACTCCCTTTTCAACACCATGTTTAGCAAGCATCTGCACAATAATACTTCCTCCCATTATAGAACCTTCCATCACATAAAGTGCGCCTAATGCTTCCTGAAGATTTGTAATTTCTGGCGCTTTTGCTTGTGGCAAATCATCAACGTTAGCTCCCAACTCTTCAATATCAGCTTTAATATAAGATGAATTTCTTCGATCTGCGTAATCTGGCAAAACTACATTATTTACATAGGGCTCAATTGCTTTTTCTACGGCATTGAAATAAGCATAAAAATGCTTCAATATATCTGCATAATCAGCATTGCTACGTATAGCTTTCAACTTCAACACTACTTGTTTTTCTAGTTGCTGATGCGCTTCTTTTGTAGCTTCCTTAATTTTAGTACTTAGCATAGTAATTATTTTGTTCTTAAGTTTTTACTGCCTTCATCCAATTCTAAATTTATTGTAGCCTTTTTTTTCAAAAAGGCATTATATAAACGCTGAATAAGGCTGGTTTTATACAAAACCATAGATCAAAATTAAAACAAACATGTAATGTTGTTATGATATTGATCTATGAAAAAACAAAGTAATCACTTTTATGATAAGATAAGTATATCAAACAATCATATTAAACAGTAGTACCTATTTTTTGGTACTTATCATATAGCGTCTTATAGATCGCTGCTTTATCTGCTTGCGGATAATAAGTGCTATCAAAACCCGATGTCATTGCAGTTTGTGCTTCGGAAATATTATTGTAAACACCGCCAACCACTGCTGCAAACATTGCCGAACCCAAAGCGCAGGCCTGCTCACTAGCGGCAACTTTAATAGGTACATTTAAAATATTTGCCAATGTTTGCATTACATAACTTGATTTTTTTGAGATGCCTCCTAATGCAATTACTTGATTAATATTTACGCCTTGCTCAATAAATCTATCCATGATGGCTTTAGAACCGAAAGCAGTAGCCTCAACCAATGCCTTGAAAATATGCGGCGCACTTGTTCCTAAAGTTAAACCCGCTAATAATCCTTTTTTGGTCATATCAACATCTGGGGTTCTTCTCCCGTTGATCCAATCTAAAGCAATCAAATCGTTTTCTGTTACCGGCAATTGAGCTGCTTTTTCAGCAAGTTTTGGCAAAATAGCATCGCTGGCTTTTTTCAGATCGTCTTTGCTCAAAGTTTCTGCTAAGATCTCTTTCATCGGAAACTCTAAAATTTGCTTATACCAACTGTACACATCGCCAAAGGCAGATTGACCAGCCTCCATTCCTAACATATTTGGAATAACAGAGCCATCTACTTGTCCGCAGATACCGTTCACCAAACCTTTAAATTCGTTGGTTGGCACCACTACAATATCACAGGTTGAAGTTCCCATCACTTTTACCAAGCTGTAGGCTTCTATTCCAGTACCTACTGCACCCAAATGTGCATCAAGCGCACCAATACCTACTTTTACTTCTGTAGACAAACCTAATTTCGCCGCCCATTCTGTAGATAGATTACCCATTATCTCATCAGCAGTGTAGGTTTCTCGGTATAAATTATCTCTCAACTTCCCTAACTTTGGATGTAGCTCTGCTAAAAATGATTGGCTAGGTAAACCATCAAATTCTTCGTGCCACATCGCTTTATGTCCTGCTGCACAACGACTGCGTTTTACAGTCATCACATTGGTATTACCCGTTAAAAAAGCAGGCATCCAATCGCAATGTTCCATCCATGAAAAAGCTTTTTCAGCTACTCGCCCTTCTTTTTTAGTAATGTGCAAAATCTTCGACCAAAACCATTCAGAAGAATATAATCCACCAGAAAACTTGGTATAATCTACAGTTGATCTTTTTGCAAGTGCATTGATCTCATCCGCTTCTGACAACGCAGTATGATCTTTCCATAAGACAAACATCGCATCGGGATCTTCTTCGAAACCTGGCAATAAAGCCAATGGTGTACCTGTTTCATCTACCGCACCAGGTGTTGAGCCTGTCGTATCAATAGTGATAGCGACAATTTGATCTACAACATCCTTACCTACCTGACCAAGGATATCTTTTATCGTATCCTCCATCCCCTCGATATAATCCAAAGGGTGCTGTCTGAATTGAGAAAGTTCGGGCTGGCAGTATTTTCCGTCAGCCCATCTTTTATATAAACTTACCGAACAAGCTACTTCTGCACCGTTACTGGCATCAACCAACAAAGCTCTAACAGAGTCTGTTCCGTAGTCTAATCCAATTACATATTTTTTTATCGCCATTAGTTGAATTTTGAGCCATCAACATCTACTGTACCGCAGAAATGTGTTTTAATACCTAATTCCTCTAGTGCCGCAGCTTTAATTCTACAAGCTTTGTGTGCCGAAGCCTCATCATGGGTATAAACTACCTGAATGTGATTTGCTTTGTGGCGAGACATCATTTGATCTCTTGTAACACCGTCTAAAGTAGCATGCATTATTGGCCATTGATAGTTGGTTTCGTTCCACCTTCTTTCTGTTTCTTCTTTTGGTAGTTCTACCGCTTTTCCTACGCCCAAATCGCAATGCAATTCGTTATTGATTACGTAAACACGGCTCCAAACCAAGTTACCTGGCTTAGCTACACCTCGTAACGAACCGCCACCAAATTTGAAGAACATAGCTGGCTGACGAATACTATCTGAACCTGCGTAACCACCCACGTGATGTGCTGGAGGTGCGGCACCCGAAATTTCGAACACCCACACGAAATCATCTACTTTATCACTTTTAAAATCTTCTCCCCAACGCAAATCATGTAAGGTATTTTCGGCCTGCATTCCCAATTGTCTCCATAATTTATAGGTCAATAAACCATCAATACCGGCACATTCATCTACCTCGTTAAAGTGTGGAAGTGCTTCGCCTGCGTATAATTCCTTTCCTTTTTCATCGTAAACTGGCGGACGATCTTGATTGTTCAACAAGCCTTCTACCAAATCGCTGGCCGGAACCAAATCTTTTAGACCTTGTTGGTATTGAATACCTATGGTATCACAACCGAATTCATCCGCTATGCGCAACGCAGCGATGTACATTTTACATTGAATCAATGTTTGATTTTTGGTCAATTCGGTAGCATCATCAGTACCCCAATCGAATTTCATTCCTTTATCTAACAGCCATTTCAGTACTTTTTCAGCATCAGCATCGCTTACCGTAAGCATTTTTGCATACAAAGTAGATTGACTTAACCTTTCTTTAAAGATACCTGTAGCGTGCAACAAATCGTCAGGCACAATGGCATTGAACATTCCCATACAACCTTCGTCGAAAACACCCATAATTGCTTTGTCTTCTTTTAATTTCGCTGCAAATCCACGACCTACTTTTTCATCAGCAGCGGGAATATTCACAGATGCAAAAGATTTCACATGTGTTTCTGGATGTTCAACTTTTCCAGTTTCTAACCAGCTTTTAATGCTATTTATATAAAATTCGTCTTCAAAATCTACACTCCACAAGCTACTGTAATTTACGTTAGCTTTAGTTAACGATCCGTTAAGGTTAAGCATACCTACCAAACCTGGCCACTGACCACTAAAATTAGCTAAGGTTAAAATTGGGCCTCTATGGGTAGTTAATCCTGCCAAAACATGGTGACTGTATTGCCATACACTTTCCGCAACAATTAATGGTGCATCTTTATCAATGTTTTTAAATACTTCTATGCCCATACGTTGCGAGTCAATGAAACCATGTTTCTTTTCCGCATCGTAGGCATGAGCTCTTTTGATAGTGTAACCAAATTTGGCTAAAGATGCCGCTATAGCTTTTTCCATTTGATCTTGCGTTTCCCAACAATTTTGATTGGCCGCTATTCTTAAATCGCCGCTGGCTACTAGAAATACTTCTTTGTTCATTGTGATGTGATTATGTTCTGATAAAAGTTCTTTTAATAAGCAAGTAAAAGCTAACACAAATACAAAAGAACAGATTGGAGCGGATGTGATATCCCCTTTTACGGACAAACCCAGTCACATTTATATTTGGTTGTAATACTTGTTTACATTACAAATATGCTCCATGCGGCCCTTCTTTTCTTACGCATTATTACCTATTTATTATATGATATTACCATAACAAACAAGTAATTAGCCAATATTTGAAATTATTTAGGTATAATTAAGGAATATTACAACCAAATATATTTCTGAGCTATGAAACCTCATTTTCATAAGGTGCCTGTAGGCCTTCAAAATTCGTTTAGTGTTAGACACGACATCCAAGAGAACTTTGGTAAAGTTTGGCATTATCATCCGGAGTTAGAATTGCATTACGTAATTAGAGGAGAAGGTGTACGATTTATAGGAAACAACATCAGCAACTTTGTTTCGGGAGAAATTATATTGCTAGGCGAAAATTTGCCGCATACTTGGCGGTGCAGTGAAGAGTATTTTCAAAACAATCCATCGCAAGAAGTAGAAGCGATTGTTATCCACTTTCTTCCTGAATGTTTGGGGAAAGACATTTTGAATTTACCTGAAGCTTACTTAATACCTAAGCTTTTTGAAAAGGCAAAAAAGGGTATGCTTCTATCTGGCGAAAACAGAGAAAAATTAGCGGATTTAATGCTTAAGGCAAAAGATGCGGAAAACCTCGACAGACTGATCATTCTGCTCTCTATTTTGAAGACGTTGGCGGAAGCTGATGAGTATACGGTGCTTAATCCTGGAAATGTACAATACCAGTCAGACGAGTCGGATATTATTAGGTTAAATAAGGTTTACAACTACACGTTAACCAATTTCAAAAAAGAAATTAATCTACAGGAAATTGCTTCTATCAGTAATTTAAGTGTAACCTCTTTTTGTAGATACTTTAAGCAGATGACCAAGAAAACGTACTACGATTTCCTAATTGAAATTCGGGTTAGTCATGCCTGCCGTTTGTTAATTGAAGACAAGCATCCTACCAATATTATTTGCTATCAGTGTGGTTTTAATAATGTTTCCAATTTCTACCGCCATTTTAAAAAGGTTACTGGTATTACCCCACTAGAATATAAACGTAAATACTTGGCAGGATAAATTGCGGGTTAGAATCAAGGATTTTTTTTACAATTCTTGCGAATCGGCATTTAAATATTTTTATAAGCTCGCCGCCGCTGGGCTCTTACTTTTTTACCGAAAAAAGTAACAAAAACTCTCGGTTGCCTATTTATTCAGTTGTTGTTTGTTTTTTTATTTGTTTTCATTCTTGCTCCGCAGGTTTCTTTTAAAGGAAGTGCCTTGGCTTATCGATGCAACCCGAAAAATAGGAGACCGAAAATTAGCAGAACGTAGGATAGAAGCGCTAGCGCTAGCAAAAAAGTTAATTCCTCCCCCAACTCAAATTATTTAGGTTGAAGGATATATTACAACAATCCTCCAAATCCTTTACCAAAACGATAAGTTAAACTAAACTCATAAGTATTGTTGTTAAACGTTCTAGTTAAAGGATCATTACTGGTAGAAAACTGATAACCAAAGCCAATATTCAGGTTTTTAATCAATAGGCTTGCCAAGGCTGCCATTTCTCCTTCACTTCTAACATTAGCTCCCAAACCAAAAGTTTTCTTTAGGTAAATCAAAGCAGATACATCTGCCTGAAAATCTATATTTTTAGCATAACTAAGCAAAGTAGATGGCTTTAAATCGAAATCAGCACCAAGAGGCAATACCGCTCCAGCTGTAAAATGATAGAGTGTGCTGACATCGTAATTTAATGAGCTAGACCCTATTCCTATTTTAGAGAAAGTTAAACGAGGTAAAGAAACGCCCGCATAAAATTTATCAGGACGATAATACATTAAGCTTGCCGAAAGCATTCCTTCTGTTTCTTTCAAATCGTTGTTAAACATGGGATCTGTTGATGAAAGCTGAGAGAAGTTGCCATTATAATAACTTACCCCTGCTCCTATTGATAGCGCTAAATAATCTTGGTCGGCAAGACGAACCTGCTTACCCACAAATGCCAAAGCTTCGCCTAATTTTTCTACCGACACACTTTCATGTTTAATATTTAACCCGATACGCAAATCAGATTTCCCTAGAGGCATACTTGCCGCTAAACGATAAGCGGTGGGTGCTCCTTCCAAGTCTACCCACTGATAACGTCCAATTACGTTGATCTGCGCATCTTTGGAAAGAAAACTACCAGCAGTGTTTATGGGTGTTACCGCTGTTCCATATTGATTGTAACTAACAGTTTGCTGTGCTTTAACAAACTGCACACCACATAAACTTAATATGGTTAAAATATATCTAATCTTCATTTCATTAAATTTTGGATAGTTTATCGTCCTTCGGTCTTAGTTTTTAAGGAATAAGTATCCCTTTTTTTGAACCCATTGGTCGTTCTTCTTGTACTCGATAGAATAGTAATAAGTACCATCTGGGAGTTGATCTCCACCTTTACCTTTTCCTGCAAAAGCAAATTTTTCGTTATCGTATCCTTTTTGCTCATAGACAAGATTGCCACTACGATTTACAATTTTCACTTGGTTTTCGGGATAAGCTTTTATGCCCTCCACTATAAATACATCATTAATACCATCGCCATTGGGAGACAAAGCTTGGGTAACTAGTAATTGGGCAGAACCAGCCGTGTGAATTAAAATATCTCTAGAAAGTTCAGTAGCCGCATAAAACTCGTTACCTGCCTGCGAAACCATAACCTTTATTGTACCGAGACCTTTGATAATCAATTTATTATCTGAAGTAATTATTGCCACAGTAGGTTCATTGGCTGATATTGTTACAGGCAAGCCAATGTTACTTGATGCAGTTAAACTAATTGGTCCCGCATAACGACTATATGGCCCTTTTTGATCTAAAGTAAGTACCTGCAAACCTTTTTCTATATTAAAACTTACTTCTACAGGAGGAGCAGGATCAAAACTAGCATCGCCACCTTGCGTTGCACGGATTGTAGCCAAACCTATATGGTTTATAGTTACAGTAGAACTGTTGATGGTAATATTACTAGTTAAGGCCTCATAAGTAATAGGTAAGCCTGAGTTTGTAGTTGCATTTAGATCAAAAGTTTCTCCATATCTTTTATCAGCAATTGTGGGAAATATGATGATCTGTTTCGAATCAATCCATTTTGCATAAAGCGTAGTATTACTTTGAACTACATCTACATTAAAATCCCATTTGGTATTGTAATTTTCATCCTTATACCAGCCTCCAAAATTGTAATCGGTCTTAGTTGGATTTGTAGGCGCATTAATTTTCAAATTTTGATATCGAGTTACAGAAGACACTGGAGTTCCTCCTTTAGCATCGAAAGTAACTGTATACGATGGAGGCAATACGTTAACTACGGATCCTTTAAAAATTAATGATGGAGTTGTGGCATTAAATTTACCTATACCAAAATTACTGCCGCTTACAATATCAGTACCACCCCACGCATATAATCTTAGGGTAATAACTGTGGTAGAAGGTACATATTGCAATGCATCAATAGCACTTAGATCGATACTTGGTTGCACTTCACCGTTATTATTATCGGCCGCTGTTCGCGATATAAAAACATCTTCAGTACCTATTTCAGTAAATGTAGTTCCATTTACACTGTAGGCCCATCTGTAGTAGCCAGGAGAAGTAGTAGATGCACGTCTTAATGTGGCATCCAAAGAACTTAAAGAAACATAATTTCCAGCTTTTGCCTGTATAGTTACCTGATAGTAAGCACCATTTTTTGCACCTGCTTTATCTTGATCTTTAGGGAAAATTGCTACATAAGAATTGGAAGACGAATTGTTATAAGTTAATAACGGACCTCTGCTTAACATAGCAGTTTCTAAATTTGCGTTATTAACGGTTGCATTATGGGCACCGGTAACTCCTGCTGCGGTATTCCAAGACAAAATAGTAACCTGTGCATTTGAAATAAAAGGTAAAAAACACAAATACCCTACAATAAGTAATAAATATTTTTTCATATCGAATATTTTAAGGTTCTACATTTATTTCTATTTCTTTAACTATTTCTTTACGGCCATAGACACTACTATTTGCAATTACAAAAGCCGCCTTGTAAACACCTGGCTCGGTATATACATACTGGTATAAAGAAGATTCTGGATCTGATACCGATTTGATTACAATAGGCTTATCTGGACCAAGGTTTACTGTACTTTTTCTTAATACAGGCGCAGAAACGGCATAACCTTCTTTAGCTATTGTGTTGTTAAAAAGTCCTGTCCATAAAATTCGGGTGGCGTTTACGTTAGGTAGCGAGGTGCCGCTATCAGCAAACTGAATCGGATCGTACAAAACTTTAAACCCCATATCTCCGAAGGTGTAAATATCTCCAGACAAACTTGGATCTGATGTTACGTTACCAAAAATCTTGAAACCATCTATATAAGCTTGAGTTCTTTGTACGCCCGCAGGTGTATTAAAAAACCAGCAAAAATAGACAGGGGTATTGTCATCTACAAACAAGCTATTGATATTGTAATTGCCTGAATTAACGGCATCAGCACTTGATAAGCCTATACTAGTAGGGTAATTAAATGCTCCTGTTGGAAAAGGTAACCAAGTTGCTGCGTTAATAGCACCAGCACCATTATAATCGGTTGAGTATTTTAGTTCCGCAACATTAGCGTTAGCACCAGAGTACTTTGCGAATTTGAAAGAAAGCAACATCTCTGCATCGTAAATCCTTTCCTTATGGGCAAATTGAAAATCATTCAATTTTGTTCCGGAGTAGAAAGTGATGAAATCAGCATCGCCATCAAAATCAAAAGTAATGGTGTCTCCTACTTTATAAGTCTGCTTACTCAAGTTGATATTCAACGACGGCTCTTTAACCGTGTACTCCTTTTTGCAACTCATCAAAACAGTTGCGATGATTAAGCCAGATAAAATTTTAAATCTTTTCATTTTAAACGTATTTACCAACCAACATTTTGAGTTAATAATCTATTTACCGTCAGTTCGTTAGTAGGGATTGGCCAAACTACATCTCGAGCTTTGGCATTAGCATAATAAGCCCTGGCCATTACAATGTAAGAGGTTGGTCCAACCGGTACCAATCCGCTTACGTACTGCATAGAACTAAAAAATATACCCCACCTTACCAAGTCATTTTTCCTTAATCCTTCAAAGCAAAGTTCTCTTGCTCTTTCTTCAATTACAGCATCTCTCAATCCAGCATAATCGGTTTCTGTGATCTCTCTATCTGCCGTACCTACTGGTATTGCTCTTCTGCGAACGATATTGATTTGTTCTCTAGCTAAGAGTTTATCTCCACCAGGCATTTCGTTTAAAGCTTCTGCGTACATTAACAGCACATCAGCATATCGCATGATAGGATAATTTTGTGGTGTGTAGACACTACTTTTCGGTAGTAAAATTTCACTTTCTCTTCTAAATTTCCCACAGAACCTAGCGAATGTAGTTGTCTGTGCAGTCCAGTTAGTTTTTACCCTTGGTGTGCCGGTGTAAGAATAAGGAGCGATAGCCCAATCTCTTCTGCTATCTCCGGTTGTATACAAACCATACAAATAAGATGTTGAACGGAGTATACCGTTGGAATAACCGATGTTAGACTCATCTAAAGGATATTGGATTCCATTTAGCCTACCAACCGAGCCACCCGTATTGGCATAAATTCCTGTGCCATTTCCAAAAAAATCGACTTCAAAAATACTTTCCTTTGGATCCATAATATCTGTAGCATAGTTTACAAATACCTTTTCATAAGATGGATTCAATTCATGATAATTAGCATCCTTAACTTTTTTTGCCCATTCAGCAGCTTCGGCATACCTACTGGTTTCGTTTAACGGTTGGCCAGCCATGTACAAACAAACCCTTGCCAGCATAGCCCACGCTGCAGATTGCGATGCCTGAGTTCCTGCATTCACTTCAGACATTGGTTTTAATAAAGTGGACGAAGTTTCCAGATCTGAAACAATAGACAGGTAAACATTTCGCAATGAAGCCCTTGGTTTTTGCAGATCAGTAGTAGTTACGGCATTAGATCTTGTAGCCTTTAACATTAGCGGGATTCCGCCAAATTTATTAGCCAACATGAAGTGGAAATAACCCCTCAAGAAAAGTGCCTGCCCTTTGATATGATTACGCTCCTTTTGCGAAATCACGATAGCTGGGTCATCCACACTTTCTAATAATAAATTAGCTCTATTTACACCTCTGTAAAACATGCGGTAGTAGGCCAATACCTTTGCATCTGTGGCATAAACAGCATAATCGCCCACAGTTTCAAAATCAGAAGCATAGGCTTCATAACCTTCATCAGCCTCAAAACCCATTCGGCCTAGCATATTGCCACCGTACAACGAACCTTCGGCCAAGGTAGAATAAGCTCCCCGCATTGCTGCTTTTAACTGCTCTTCTGTTTTATAGTAATCTTCTTCTAGAATGATATGCTTACCTGCATCAATATCTAAAATTTTCTTGCAAGCAAAACTACATGTTACAGCAACTAACAGTAGATATAGCTTAATTTTTTTCATCTGCTTCATATTTAATGCTGGGGTAGATTTAGAAGTTCCAGTATCATTTTTTTTGAAGTTTTGGTTAAATCTTAGTGTTCTCATTATTCCCTCCATTCCTTAAAATGCTACTTTTAATCCCATTGTTAATATCCTGTTTCTGGCATAGGCCGAATAATCAAATCCTGGCGTTAGGATCGAATTTCTGGTTGATACTTCCGGATCCATTCCCGAATAGCTACTCCAAGTGATTAAGTTTTGTGCCGAGGCATAAACCTGTAAGCTAGAGATACTCTTAATTAATTTCTTGGGTAAGGTATAAGCTAATTGTACGGTCTTTAATCGTAAGAACGAACCATCTTCCAATGTTCTAGTAGAGTAAACCCCTCTTGGCCCCGCACCGTTAATACGGTAGTAGGTGTTATTTTGATTTTCTGGCGTCCAGCGATTATTATAAGAAGCAAATTGATTGATAGGTCTGTCGGCAGGGTTTCCCTCTAACATTAACCTATTTGCATTCATGATATCGTTACCATAACTCCACTGAAAAAATACACTTAAACTAAAATTCTTATAGTTAAAATTGTTGTTAAATCCTCCGGTATGCACAGGCAATGCTCTTCCCATTACCACCATATCCAAATCGTTCACTACACCATCTCCGTTTTGATCTGCATACTTGATATCGCCCGGTTGTATAGCAGCTCTATCTGCACCATGATAAGGCAAATTTCCTTTGAGATAATAGCTGCCATCAGCACGTTTGGTGAAATCTGCATATTGGTAGTTTCCTTCCCAAACTAGGCCGTAAAAAGAAGCTACAGGCTCGCCAACTTTAGCCATATACAAACTAGTGCCATTATAATCGCCAGTTAAGCTTACGGTAGACAGTAAGCTAGATTGTCCATCCGTTAATTCTAAAACCTTGTTTCTATTAAAGGAGATATTAAAATCACTAGTCCAAGAGAAGTTTTTTGTTTTAATATTAACGGTATTTAAAGTAAATTCTAAACCGCTGTTTTGTATTTTGCCAATGTTCTGGAAAAGGGTATTGTAACCGTTATGAGATCCGATATTAGCATTTAAAAGTAAGTCGTCAGTTACTTTTCTATAGGCATCTACCACTAAGTTTATTCTATCCTTAAAGAACGAAAGCTCTAAACCAGCATCAAATTGTGAGGTTTTTTCCCAACTGATATTATCATTACCTAGATTACTGGGCAGTGTAGCGTAAAGAGGACCTCCACCATCAATGCCATAATAATCTAAAATATCTAAGGATTGATATATCGAGAAATCTCCAATTCTATTATTTCCTGTTACGCCATAGCTTAATCTCAGCTTTGAACTAGAAATAAATTTCAAGTTCTTCATGAACTTTTCTCTTCCCAATTGCCAAGCAAAGGCACCCGAAGGAAAATAGGCCCATCCATTTGAATACATAAACTTAGATGAACCATCTGCCCTTATCGAAGCTGTAAATAAATATTTGGATTTGTAATTATAATTTACCCTGCTTAAAAAAGACAGCAACGAGTTAGCGCCGGTTGTAGAAGTTACCGTTCTTGGTATTCCGTAAGTTAAAGCTCTTAAACCAAGTTCTTCTTGAGGTACATTAGTTGCAAAAAAGCCGTAATTATTATTGTTGGTGCCTTGTACCGTTGCGCCAACTAATGCATCAAAAGAATGATCTCTGTTAATTTTCTTTTTATAGGTTAAGGTATTTTCGTTTACCCAATCATTTAAAGTGCCATCGTAAACCGATCCATTTACACCATTTAAGTTATTAGCGGTAAAGAAACCTCTGTACGTATTCGAATTATTAAAGCTCTCGTTACGGGTTAAACGTGAATTGAAGCCTCCTCTAATATTCAACTTAAAATCTTTCAGAAAATCGTAGGTAATCCCTCCATTAAAATTTAAAGTGTTTCTGGTTTGTTGCCTAATCTCATTTTTGGTTGAAACAATAGGATTCATGATGAGTATCGACTCTGTAGAAAAATCCTCATCAAATAAGTCTTCCAAGAAATCGTCGGTGTTTCCGTTATTCAATGGCCTGTAACTCCAAACCCTGTACATTAAATAAGTAGCATAGGCATTTTGAGCAGATGATTGACTTGCTACCGTTTGTCCGTAGTTTTTATCTCTGGCATAACTTATGTTTAAAGAAAACTTCAGGTTTTTATTGATAGACTGATCTAAGGCAGCTCTAAATTGTTGCCTACTCAAACCCGAATTTATAATCACACCGTTCTGATCTACAAAGTTGCCAGAAATTGAATATTTAGTTTGAGCAGTACCACCTCTTAGCGAAAGGCTATGGTTTTGTACCCAACCATTTGTAAATAGATGATCTTGCCAATCTATGGCATCCGAATTTTTATAATCTTCTAGGGTTAAATTTGCTCTGTTAAGGTACATATCGGCACTAGCTGGGCTTCGATCTAATTGATACCTTACAAAATCATAAGGAGACATCAATTCCATTTTTTTGGTAGCTTGATGCAGGCCGACAAAGCCATTGTAAGATACCTGCGGTTTACCTATTTTACCTTTCTTGGTTTCTAGTATAATTACGCCGTTGGCACCTCTGGTTCCGTAAATAGCAGTTGCAGACGCATCTTTTAATACGCTAATTGATTCTATATCATCTGGATTGATTGAACTCGCATTAAAATCTTCCATCGGAAAACCATCTACCACATACAACGGTGCATTACTTTGAGTTATGGAGTTTCCTCCACGTATGGTAATGTTGATATCATCGCCTGGCTGGCCAGAATTTGAAGACACCTGCACTCCAGCCACACGGCCAGCTAGAGCTTCTTCGAAAGAAGTAACTGGTGCTTTGGTCATCTCTTCTATTTTAACCTGCCCAACCGAACCTGTTAAATCTTGTTTATTTACCTGACCGTAACCAATAACCACCACCTCTTGCAGCGATTTTGGATCTTGTTTTAATTTAATCGGCGCATTAGTCAAGTTTTTTACCAAAACCTCTTTTCTTAGATAGCCAACGATGGTAAAGACAAGAGTTTCGTCGTCTTTAGCCCGCAGAGAAAACTTGCCATCTTTGTCAGAAACTGTACCTCGTTTGGTGTCTTCCTTTACTCTTATGTAAACACCAACCAAGATATCTCCTTCTTCGTCTGTGATGGTACCACTAAACAACTTTAGGTTTTGTTGTGCAAACGCAGGCACGGTACTAAACAGCACCAATACTAACCCTAAAAGCTTTATAGATTTTAATAGCTTTTGCATTATAGCTTCATTTTTAAATTCATACATAAGGATAGCCTGCCAATTTATTTGGGCAAAAAACTAGATGCCCGAATAAAGCTTCGGCTTTATTTGGTTATAAAAAAATCTGGAAATTGCGTACTAAGTTTTTTGCGTGTCTGCTACAAAAATTAGAGATTCATACCTATTCATTTTCAGTTTATTTGGTTGTTTAAAGACTAAGCTATCGCCCTGTCTTCTGTTTATTATTTGGTTATACTATAATATGATAAAGTTAATTCATAAACATAATGATGTAATTGTGATTATTAGCTATTTACTATAGCATATTATCATATAACTACAATTATTACATATTAACTTATCAGCACAGGTATTTGCTTTTACAACGATAAAACAATAGTTTTCAAAAAACAATAGCGTTAAACCTATTTTTTCATTTTGGTAAAATATTTGATAAATCAGCTACCATGACAAATCTTTTCTATCGTAATACATAAAAGTGCCATACTCGGTACCTACTACTAGGTTTAAGCTTTTTCCGTCGCCACCAATGTAGGCGGTGGTTGGTGCGCATTCATGAGCTCCTAACAAAATATCCTCTCCTTTAAATTTCATCATTTTAGGAAACTCGAATACTGGCTCGGCATCTGTGCCTGCATTTCTTAAGAATAAAACTGCAGCACCCTCGTTTTTTTTCTTTCTATTGTAGGGTAATCCAGTAGTTGGGTTTGGAATAGAAGCTCCCCTGCCCGTTCCCACCAACATGTCTTTAACACCATCACCATCCCAATCTACCAAGTGTATTTTGGCCCTGCCTACCTGTCCGCCTTTTCTACGGTGCCCATTGATAAAAGATCCATCTGTTAATTTTAGCTTACCACCATCGCTGATATTATAGGCATCAATTTTATGGTATAAATGAAACTGATTATCGCGATCTAAAATTACGTAAGCATCTTTACCAGCTAAATTGGCAACCCCAGGTGTAGAACGCCAGCCGCCATGCACATTTAATCCTTTGATAAACAACGGCTTTTCTGTAGCTAATTTAGGTTTATCTTTACTACCAATATTTAGGTAAACCATAAATTTGCCCCTACTATCGCCGGTAAGTATATCTGGTAAGCCATCGCCGTTCCAATCGTAAACTACCGGACAAACATAACCCCAACGGGCTTCATGCGGTCCCTGAATGTCTTCACGGTACCCTGGTTGTACGTGTATTTTTTCGCCACCAGCAGTTAAAAATTCTGGATCTTGGTAGGCTGGCTTTTGGTTAGTGCCTCCATTTTTAAAGAAAAGCACATTTCCTGCCGAGTTGCCCACAATCATATCGATTACTCCATCGCCGTCCCAATCTGCCAAACTAGGCACCACCAAAGAACCGCCGTATAAAACTGGATCTTCTTGTTTAACGGCCGAAGCATCTTCAAAAACTAAATTACCATTCTTATCTTTCTGCTTTGTGTTCTTATAAAATACCAGGCCACCTTCTCCAGAAAGCAACAATCCTTCTATATTTCCGGCGCCTTTAAAATAACCTGTATAACCATTTACAAAAGGGCTACGCTGTAAAATATTACTTTTGTCGACCAAATATTTTGTAGGATATAGCTTTTCTCCATCGACTTTATAGGCATGAATATTACCAAAACGGGTACCGCAAAATAAATACTGTTCCCCATTAGCTTCATAACTGGTATATCCGCTAATGCCAAAATAAGTTTGATCCATTTCTGTTAAGGGTCTGGCATCTAAACTGCTCAAGTTTTCTAAACTATTGGCTACCGCCCCATAAATACCCACTTGGTTAAGTTCATTTGGCCAATATCCCTCTGGAGTAAAATAAGCACTATCTGTTGCCATTTTAACCAAGGCTTTATTTACTTGCGGTATGGTAAATAAAAAGAGGTATTTGTTCTGTAGGGTTTTAATTACACCAAAGGTGGATAAACCACTTGGCAAGCCATTAATAGTGATATTTCTAGCTTCTTCAAACGAATTAGTAGACTTATTAAACACAGCCGATTTAAGTAGCTTACCGCCGAAACGCCAGAAACCATAAACCTCTTTATCGGGCGTTTGAATAACAGCCGACTTATTTTCGCCAGTTTCTTCGAACGGAAGTTTTAACTTTTTACCTTGCGAAAATATGGGCTCTCCTTTTTCGGTAAATTTCTTAAATTGATATAGATAGGTACCAGGCTCCCGTACATCTCCCTGCAAAAAAAGATCTGGAAAATCATCTGCATCTATCTTAGCTAAGCCCATAATTACACCTGTTAACGATGGAGCTGCAAATTGCCCAATGCCATTAGGTGAACCATTTTTAATAGCTTCTCCGCTAGTTAATAAATTGGCGTTTATCTGCGCTTTTGCTACCAGTGCCAACAAGCAAATTAAGCAGATGGATAAGTTTGTTTTAAACATCATTATTTTAATATTAGTTATTGCTAAATGTATTTTATCGAGGAAATTAGCAAATAGTGTTTAAGCTGTTATCTTTTATTCTATAACCCTACCGTTAATACGCTCTTATTTTTTAATCTTACTAATATCAATTAATGCATACTTAATATTTTCCCTTCTCCATGTATAAGTGATATGCACTTTTCCTTCTTTATCTTGAATAATTGCAGGATATGAATATTCACCAGGATCACTCTCTAGCACAGCGATGTCTTTCCAGTTGATCCCATCTGAACTAATTGCTAAATTTAGTGGTGTTCTTTTGCCAGACCACTTTCCTTCTGGCTTGTCAGAATTATTGTAAATAAGTAGATGCCTGCCATCTTTTAATGTAACCGCATCAGTTCCAGAATTTGGGTTCTTCAGACCTGTTTTTTCTATCTTGCTCCAAGTCTTTCCATTATCATTAGACCAACTGCTTACAATGCCATCATCTTTACTTCTTGCTAAGATTTGTAATTTATTACCTCCATGCTTTAATACGCTCTGCTGTATAGCATTATATTTTGAGCCCGAATCTATATTTGCAGAAATCTCCCACGTTTTACCAAAATCTCTTGTGATTTCAAAATGCATCTTCCAACCTGAATTTTTTGTTATCTCGGTACTTGCCGGACATAATAGGTCTCCATTATTCAATAAAACTGGTTTGTTTTTTATTGGGCCGAGAATATTTTCAGGAAGTCTTTTGGCATCGCCCCAAGTAACACCATCATCTGCTGAAACCTTCATTTCGCCCCACCAAGTTTGCGGCGAAGGCCCCACTTTGTAGAACAAAATTAAATTACCACCAGGAATCTGATATAAAACTGGATTCCAACAGGGATATCTCTCCCCAGATTGTTGTATACCATTAGCTACTGAAATTGGATAAGTCCATTTTCCTTTAGTATTTCTGCTTACGTAAATTTCTACATCCGGATTTCTTTCTTTCGTTCCGCCAAACCATGCCGCAACCAGGCCTTTTTTGGTAGCCTCAATACTAGATGCATGACATTGAGCAAAAGGAGCCTTACTAAAAATAAATTCATGTTTTAGAACAATTGATTTTTTGTTCTGAGCAAACAAGCTGATTTGAGCTGTAAGCATAATAAGTGTTACAATAAACTTCATTTAATTTAGATATTATAGAACAGGATAAAAGTACCACTGCTCTTAATGATTATATTCTGTATGTGGCTAGAAATTACTTCAGCTTTAGGTTAATGAAAGTGTTTTTTGCTAACCGTTTATTTAGTCTTCAATTTTTTCAGTTCTCTTCTTAACAATGCCAATTCCATAATAAAGCATTGCTGATACTTGATACCGACTACGGTGTCCTTTTTATTTTCATCATAACACAGTATATGATAATCAGCTACATTTAAACCGTGTTTTTTAAAAACGTCTTGTATTTGCTTGGCAATAATGCCCATGTGCCAATTCGCTTCCTTTCCTTTTTCTTTAACTTCCTCATTTATTTTAAATTGAGAGAAATTGACTTCTTCCCATGCATTTAATACTACATCTGGAATTGGACCGTCTTGCTGCACAGCATTTTGATCTACAACCGAAACAATTTCATGATCTACATAAACATCACCTTTTAATAAAATAGCTTCTTTTTTAAATGATGCCTTAACGAGATTGCCATTGCGAATATTAACAACGTCAGTTTCTTCGTTTGAACGCAGATCAAGTTCTCCAGTAATAGACCTAAAACTACGAGCTTTAATGGTATCTGTAGTTTCTGAGATACCGAGTGCTCCAGCTGGAAAAAAATTATGAAAAGCTATTTTTTCATTGATATACTTCTTGTCAATTGTACCACCTACGCCAATTATTACCAGATGGTTTGTTCTGTTAGTGGTGGTGATTAAGCCGTAAGTTTCTTTCTTAAAATTTACTGCAGTACCATCTTTATTAAGTATTTTATTTGAGGTTCTACTTTCAAAATGACAGCCTATAAACTCGTCCCTTTGCGTTCCGTCTAATTTTACGGTGAAGGGTTCCCATGAGGAAAACCTCGTGCTTAAATGCCTATGTCCCTGTATACGTCCACTGCTATTCCCTGCTAAGCCATCTACAAACATTACCCCACCCGCCTTATCGCTCAGAAAATCGCCGCTTGCTTTATCCCTGCGATACCTAGAATGATGTTCTGTACCATAAAAGGAACAAGCCATTGTAGTAAAGTCCGAAAAACCAAAGGCTCCCCTATTGTCTTGTTTTTCCTTTTTCAATGCTGCATCATAATACAGCGGACCATATTTTTTTTCTCCATCTTTTGGTAAAGCTCCACCAACGAAGATGCCCCATTTACCTCCCATACAGAAACACTTTATCATGGTACAACCGTCTGCGCCACTAATACTAATTTTGTTGTTGTATGGCTTGTTGTTTAAATCTGTAAACCTAGGAAAACCTGCACCATAAGTTACGTCAAAATACCACGAAGCTATACGCCAATACCCTATTACATGCACATTCTGCTGAAAAAAATGAGAGCGGCAACCAACAAAAATCCCACAGTCCCAGTCAGCGCCATAATTATTTGGATCGTTATCATTCCTATCAAAATCCAAGAAGACCGTAAAATCTCTAAATGTCACATTTTCGCTTTGCACATTTATTGCCACAGATAAAGGAGCATCTTCTGCATCTTCCGTACTGGCCCTGTATAAACGACGGGTTCTTACTCTTTTCTGTCCTTTACCTTTAACCAAAAAACCGCTAATTTGCCTATATTTTACCAGCGTATCCGGACCATATCCTGCTCCCGCACCAGCTCCGCTTATAATCATGGGTGTTTTAACTTCAATTTCTCCTGAAATTACTGCAACACCAGGCACATAAATTCCAAGTAAGTTTTTTTCGGCAAATGCCAAAGCCGATCTAATCGCTGCTGTATCATCCGTAACTCCATCGCATTTAGCTCCAAAGTCTTTTATATTTACGCCTAGTACACTTACCTGTCTTTCATCACTATTAGAAACGGAAGAACTACCAGAACTGCTCGCAATAAAACTTGATGAAGTAATGGCTGTTCCAACAAGCCCAATAGAAGTAAGTAGTTTTCTTCTGGTCATTGCATCGTTATTACTCGAACGATTAGAATTATCCATATCTTTTTTATGTTCTAAAACTTTTATAAGTTACTGTACACGAACAACTCATGTTTATTTACAATGTGTTTATTTGATAAATTTGTTAGTAATTACAGGCTGACCATCTAAAAATAAACTAGCCAAATAAACGCCTTTTGTTAAAGAAATCGGTAACTCTAAATGATTGTCTCCAGCTTCAAGTTTTATCTTTTTGCTGAACCATTTTCTTCCACCAACATCATAGATCTCAATAATTGCGGGACCATTTATTGAATTGGTAAACAAACTAACGACATCTTTTTGAGCGGCAGCATTTACTCTGAAATTCGCAGCACTTAGCTTTACATTTACTGCAATAGTTTCAGAGAGGACATTATTCCCATTAAAATCTACCTGTTTTAATTGATAGTAGTTTTGTCCTGCAAAAGGATTTTGATCTGTAAATCGGTAATTGCTCTTGGTTGCTATTGTACCGTTTCCCGTTACTTTATTCAAATTGACGAAATGCTTTCCATCCGTGCTTCTCAAAATTTCGAAATGCGAATTTGCTTTTTCTGCAGCTGTACTCCAATTGAGCAAAACAGATCCTTTGTTCGCTTTGCCCGAAAAAGTTAAATCGTATACTGGCAGTGCCTGAAGTTCGTCGGTAACTGTACCAGTAAATGTGAGCACCGTTCTACCTGATGTACTATTTTCCCCTTTTCCAAAACCAAAACCTCTTTCACCAGCTTCTGCACCTACATCTGCACCCCAAGCGTAAATTCTGAAATAAATGGTAGCACCACCGGTCAAATTCTTTAAAGCATTGATACTTTTAAGATTGATTTCGGGTTGGTCTTCACCTTGTGTATTTGTAAAACCAATAGTGTTATTTCCTGAATATATTTCTGTATAGTTAACATTATCTAAACTGTAATACCACTTATAGTTTTTAACCGATTTAGCATTTGAAGTCCTTAATCTTGCCTTTATACTACTTAAACTTACCTGCTTAGTTGTATTCAAAGTTAATGTAGCCTGAAAATAAGCATCGGTACTTAGCGCTGTGGCCGAAGTTGTACCATCAGCAAAGGTAGCAACATAAGAAAGTGTAGAATTATTAACGTAGGCAGCTCCTGTTCCTCTACTTAATACTCCCTGTTGAACATTTCCGTTGATGATATTTGCATTTGCAGCACCTGTTTTTCCCGCTAAATCATAATTCCAATTAGCCAAATCGATACCGTTATAAATTACGTTTCCACCAATTGATAGACTTGGTGTAGTATCTCCAGTACCATATCTTCCAATGCCGAAACCACCCGAACTGGTTGTAGAACCCCAACCATAAACTCTAAAGGTTATTGTTTTGCTATCATCTATATTTTGAAGATCGGCAATGGTTGACAAATCTACAGTAGGTTGAATATCTCCTTCTGCTAAACCAGCTAAGATATTCGCACTTTTAGTTATCTCCTTAAAGTTAATACCGTCTACACTGTAAAACCAACTAACAATTGTTGGTCCAGCTCCATTTTTACGCAATTTAGCGTTTAACGTTGAAAGTGATACCACAGCATCTATTTTAGGCTTTATAGAAAAAGTATAATAATCTTTATTAGCTACTGCAGCTTCTTTAGAACTGGCAGCAGAAGCTACTGCACCGTACGCACTAACGGTAGAATAATATCCTCTCGACAAACTCAAAGGAGTTAATCCATCGCCTCTAGAAAGTGTAGATGTACTTAAATAATTGTTGTTGATATCGGCATTTAGCCCTCCGTTAACGACACCAGAAACAGTACTAAATTGCCAAGCTAATAATGTTGGAGGTGTTGGCGGAATTGCTTTCACTTCTCCACCTATTACTAAACTGGGTGTATTATCACCTGTAGGATATCGCCCGATGGCAAAACCACCAGAACTAGAAGTAGCCCTCCAAAACACTAAGCGAAAAGTAGCTTTTTGAGGATAAGGCAAATTTTGTAGCGGAGCCAAACCTCCAACATGAATGGTAGATTGAATGACGCCTTCGGTTTCTGTACTATTAAAAGGGATATTGTAATCGCTAATTTCTGTAAAAGTAGTTCCGTCAGTGCTATATGCCCATTTGTAATAAATTGCTCCAGCACTATTTCTTCTTACTTTAGCATCTATGCTGTGGATCGAGGTCATGTAGCCAGATTTAGGTTCTACATCGAACTGCAAATATTGACCGCCAGACATCGCATCTGCGAAAGAAGTAGCAGGCGAAGCAGCCACCGAGTTGAAAGATCTATTAAGATTAGTAGCTGTTAATCCTGCACCTCTACTCAAACTAGATACATTTAGATTGGTGTTGGTAAACGTTGATGCGCTAGTAGCCTGATTACCTGTTGCATCTGGGTTACTGAATTTCCACGATAATATTGGTGTGGATTGCGTTAAAGGAAGTAAATCTGCTGGTGAATCGGTCAATTGCTTAGTTCTAAAACCTTCAACACGATGAAAAGTAATGAGATTAGCATTGTGATACCTTTCTCCATACCAAGAAGTGCGGCTTACGGCAACAATATCATTGCCTTCAAATTGCCAATCAACATATTGGAAACCAAAAACATCCCAAGTTTTAACAGTATATCCCTCGTTCCATTTAATGATATTATATTTATGTTCCCAGTTGATTAAATCAGAAGAAGAATACAAGGCCAATACATTGCGCTGATGCGAAGGCAAATCATAAGTTTCCCAAGTATCTGTAAATACACTTATTTTGCTGACAATAGTCCAGTATTTACCCGAAGTGGCATCGTATCGAATGGTAAATTTAGATTCTGATCCAGGAAAATGAGCATACTCGGCGGCTGTATTGTTAAAAGAAATGGTACTTCCATCGGCACTTACGGCGATTTTAGCTGCTACTTCGTAACGTTGTAAACCTGCTGCACCACCGGTAGTAATTGGCATTGCGCCACCTACGGGCTGCCACGTTTCCAAACGCATAAAATCTATCACATCGCCAGTTGGCGTTACCACGATATTTCCTTCGAACCAATTGGGACGCTTTGCATTTAGCCAGCTTTCTTCAAAACGCATAATATTCGATTTGGTCCAATTGGCTGCATTCAATAAATCAGCATTTGCGGGAGCTGAAATTACAAAAGCGTGAAAATCTCTCTCATTATCAGGATCTGGGCTTTCTTCATAAGCTCTCCAAACACGTCCGTTGTGCACCACTACAGGCACCGGACCAGTATGGTATCTTCCTGCGAATAATAAACCAGATGCACTATCTGTAGCACTAGTCCAACTAAAGCCACCATCAGAAGATTTATAGATCACAATATTTCCAAAAGACTTAGCCGTACCCATCAAATACAACTGGTTATTGTGCACAAACAGTGTAGCCCAATGGCAATTTGGTATTTGCGTGGTAAAGTTCCAAGTTACGCCATTATCTGTAGAACGATAAATGGAGGCAACTGTACCTGTATAATCATGCGAAACCACATAACTTCCATCTGGTAAAATGGCAATACTTGGCGATGCAAAACTGCGAGTTAAAGGCGTTGGACTTTCTGATATGACTGTTCCTGGGAAGGTAGTTTGCGCATCCGCATTTTTGACAATATTCAATAAAAAAACAAAAATGCAAATGACAAGGCATTTTATTCTGCTAGTCTTTTTCATACCGTTAAGCTTAATATTTGATTAGGTTTAAATCAAAAATAACGCTCACAATTAAATATAATTTGCAGTTTGTTCGCTAATCAATATAGGATATTACCATAATGCAAAACTATAAATCCAAGCTTTTTCAACAGACGTAAAAACCCTATCTATCTAGCAAGTAAAAAGATCTGCAAAAAAGTTCCGTTGGCCGATTTTACATATCTGTTATAAGCCAATTTTTGTCCGTCATTTGACCAAACTACAGCGCCATTTAATTTCTCTGGAGCTGCATATTGAGGTGTTAAACGTTGTGAAATTCCTGAAGCAATTTCAGTAACAAACACACTTTGATCGGCAATGTAAGATAAATGCAAACCATCTGGACTAATATTGATTGGGCTAGTTATAGAAAATTCATTTCGTGTAACCTGCTTAATCTCACCTCCATTTGGCGATACAGCGTAAACTTGCACTACCTCCTTATCATCTTCAGACAGAAAGAAAATCTGACTACCATCAGCACTGCTGCGCAACCAATTTCTAGGTCCTTTAGCACCCTTCCCGAATGATCGGGACAAGTTTGCCATAAAGGTAATTCTACGTTGTGTAATACCTTTAGGCACCGCAGGTCTGGTATCTTCAGTGCCAGCCACATTTTTATCAAAGTTAGCCTGGGTTAAATCTTCTGCAATATCGCTTACAAAAATTTCGGTAATGGTTTTGCCCGATGCATCCTTTACATTTCCCTGAAAAGCAATTGCTTTGTGCTGCCTGCTACCATCTGTTTTAATATAGCCATCTTTACCAATCCAGCATTCGTCAAAAGCTTTATCAATTTCATCGCTACCTGGTGCAGGATTTTCAGTTACCGTAGCGGCCAATACCGAAAACATTTCGCCATGGTTATTTTCTAAATTAGTCGTGTTTGGCACATCTACTTTTTTAGGAAACATCAAACCAATGGTACGCAAATCTTTAACTGCTTGATTGGTCTTCGCCAACTGCTCTATCACGTAATCGTTATACGTAAAACTGATCATTTGTCCATCTCCACTCCAAGAATGGGCATGCGTACCACCTCTTAAAGCACCTATTGTGTATGGAACTTCGATATGTCTAGCGTCCATAAAAATGGCTTGCTGAGGTTGGTCTATATCGACAGCCACACCCGTACGACGTGTAAAATCGTACGGTCTGCTGACATCTGCATTTCTAATGCCCTGAATAAATATCACTCTGTTTTCTACCGGAGAAAAACTGGCTGCACCTACTCCAGGTCCGTGTTCCGTCTGATTGTTGAGCTTATAAATAGTTCGCTCTTCGCCTGTATTTACGTTAACAATACCAATGCTACCAGTAATTTTGATGTCGCCATCGTTATTTCTATGATCGAAAACTACCCAATCGTTATTGGCAGAGAATACTTGACCGGTGTTTAACGTATGTCCGATTTCACTATGCGTTAACTGAATTTCCTTATCGAACATACTAATTACTTTTTTTTACTTTTAGGATTTAACATATAATAAAAGTGACCATCTTCGGCACCGATCAATAAATCAGGAATGCCATCTTTATTCCAATCTACTGTAGTTGGACTGGTATCGTGTCCAGCTAAAGCCAGTTCATCTAGCACACCTTCGTCTTTAATTTGTACTTGGCCATTTTTAAGTCCCGAATTTTTAAGGAAACTGGCGTTTTTACTATTTGCTATGATATCTAAAACTCCATCTCCATCCCAATCCACGATAGTAAATTTACGTCGACCACTTGCACCAAAATTACCGTTATTTAACCTTAAAGTTCCAGGCAAACTGTCTTTAATGCTATGTTTTTGATCATAGGTAGAATGAACAGTACCGTCAAAAATTCTTTTCCCTGGTTTTAGCCACAACTCATTTCCTTCTTTAAATCTTTCGAAAAAAGTAAGGTAACCGCCAGTATCCAACATTACGATATCGTTCAGTTTGTCTTTATTCCAATCTACAACAAAAGGTGTAGTACGCCACTGTGTTACCAACGTTTGCGGTTTCGGATCCCACCAATTCCAATTTGGTTTGTGGAATTTAGCATTAGCTTCCCATTTTACTTTCACATTTTGAGCTTTACCCAATTTAGGTGCTTTATTAGTGCCAATATTTTTGTACCATAAAACTTCGCCAAAAATAGAGTTGATGACCAAATCTTTCAGTCCGTCGCCATCCCAATCGGCAACAGAAACGGTAGTATAACCCCATTTTGCTTCTGCTGGACCTTGAATAGAGCCACTATCACCAGCTTGGATACGGATTACTTTACCATCGCTTTGTAAGAGTTTAGGTGCTGCCCATTTTGGCGTATCACCGTTCATACCCAAGTTCTCGATAAAGGCAATGTGGCCGGCAGAATTACCGACGATAATGTCATCATCACCATCATTATCCCAGTCTACGCCTACTGGTGTAGCCAATGCTCCAAATTTTACGTTATCAGCTTTTTGCTTGAAATAATAGGGAGATTTAAACACAGGCATTCCATTTTTTACCTTTCCAGTATTTTCAATTAACGCTACTCTACCATCCTCATCACCAACTACTAAATCGATATCTCCATCGCCATCCCAATCAACAGCGGTTGGCAAAATCATCTCTAAATCCATTTTGATGATGCCAGTTTCGTTGGCTAAAAATCTTCCTTTAGCATATTTAGGCTTATCCTTGGTACCGATGTTTTCGAAATAAGTCATCTTATCCAAAAACTCCCCACAAATGATATCTAGATCGCCATCGCCATCAAAATCTGCGAAGTTTGGAGAAGGTGCGCCATATACATCAATATCTTTACCGTCGGCCTGCAAACGGCCTTTGTTTTCGTATTTACCGTTTTTATTTTCAACCAGATACAGAAACCCTCTTAAAGGTCCATTGGTCCAAACACCTTGTTTATTAAATGCATTATCCCATCCATAATCACCCCAATCATCAATACCTACTACAATATCGTCGTCGCCGTCATTATCATAATCCACAAACTTCCATTGGTTGAAACGGTTACGGCCTTTCAAATCTTTCAAAATTGAATCTGCTGGAAAAAGCTTAGTTTTCTTCTTTCCTAAATCAGCCTTAAAATTAGGTAATTCTACACCTGGTGTAGTGTATCTAGCTTTACCGTTATTAGTGTATGAAACTTGAATATTTTTAACTGCAGGCCCTAGTCTTACAGGTTTTTCGAATACAGGAATTTTAGCTCCAGATTTGTTTTCGAACAGCCACAAACCGTTAAATGGTTTATCAGGGCAAGAAACCAACATATCCATATCTCCATCTCCATCCCAATCTACAGGTACTGGCCAAGCCCAAAGCCCCACCCCCAAATCAACCACCAAATCTGGATTATTGTATTTCAATATCTTCAACTTCGGTTCTTCTGCTGCTTTTGGCTTAACATCTTGTTTTAACGTAAAAGCCAAAAAACTTACCGATGCAATTAAGGCTATACCTTTTATCCATTTTTGTTTCATCTCTATATTGGTTATTTGTTCGTTAGTTAGTTTGTTGCTTGGGGCTAGTTAATTTCAGATTCCCAGTTCACTTAAAAATTTGATGATTTCGTTATTAATTTCCGCATTTTTCTCTGAAGTAAATTTACCATGAAGACCGTCTTGAACCGTAATCATTTGATTTTTTACACCATTTTTATCTAATGCTTCTTTTAATCTTACAGAGTGCTGGTAGTTTACTGAAGGGTCTGCTGTGCCATGCACTATAAAAGTTGGCGGGCTTGTTTTCTTCACATAAGTTAATGGCGAAAGCACTTTAGCAAATTCGGTATCTGTAGCTTTATTTCCCAACCAAATTGCATTTCTAATCCCATTTTTTGAGTTGATGTATTCCCAAACATCGGTAATACCAAATTTATCTATAACCGCAGCAATTTTAATGGGCTTTTTATAATCGCAATCCATATTAAATCTTTTGTCGTTTTCTTGATAGCCAGATAGTAAAGCTAAATGACCACCTGCGGAACCGCCCATAAGCACTACTTTGCTTGGGTCGATATTATATTTCGCATTTTGAAGCAGAAAACATAAAGCAGTTCTCACATCTTCTACCGCAGCTGGTGCGGGTGCATCTTTAGCCAAACGATATTCGATAGTGGCTACAGCATAACCCTTTTTAAAGAATATCTTAAACTGATTTGCAGTTCCTTTCGAGCCTTGCGTCCATCCACCACCGTGTACAAATAAAATCAAGGCAGTTGGCTTTGCCACATTTTGAGGGATAAATAAATCCATCACACCCTGCCAATTTCCTGACTTTTTGTAAGGGAGTTCTAGATAGTGATCGTACTTTTCTGGAAGAAAGCGCTTGGCGGTGGTTTCATCTTGCGAAAAGCTGATGAATGGCAATAGTGCTAGCAGCAATAATATTTTAAAGTCTTTATTCATTTTTTAGCCTCAATTTGGTTTCTCTTCATTGCGATGCATTAAGCTTAACTATTATCTCATTACATTTCATTATGTTACCTATCAACTAATTGATTTAACTCCTCCCCCCTGCCCCCTCCAGAGAGGGACATACATGATTCATACCTTCTATTGGTTAAAATGTCATTTATATTAATTTAAGAAATACATCAACCCAAAAATGACAGTTGGTTTATTACATCGGTATTACCCAATTATCGGTACGGAAAGATGATGCAGGTAAGCCGTTTTTATTCACCAAATCGCCAAGTACCCAAGCTTTGAAAGCATAGCGTACCGCTACAGGTTTTTCAACTTCGGCAGAGGTAACTACTACGCCATTTTTAGTAATTACAGCACTTGCTTGATAAAAAACTTGATTTTTACCGGCCACCTCAAAGTTATTAGACTCCTTGGCATCTCCAATGAATTTTAAGCCATCAGCATGATCAAATGTTAATGTTACTTTATTTCCTTCTACAGTTTGGCTTTTATAAACTGGGCCTTGATAAGGAACTTTCGTCATTCCGTAGGTTTTATTTAGTGCAAGAAACGAAAGTCTATCACTCACCGTTTGCTTATCTGGCGGATGAATAGTGTTTGGTGTACCTACGTCCATGATTACCGCCATACCGCTATTAGGGATATTTTTCTCTGCTTTTAACTGTGCTTCTCTAAAGAATGGCACTTTCGGCTGAAGTTCTAGCAAAGCTTTGGATAGTTTCTCTGTTTTGGAAATATAGGGTGCTATCTGTACGTAGTAGAAAGCAAAATCTCCAATTCCCCAACGAGTTCTCCAATCTTTAACCATATCTGGAAACATTTTTAGATAGTTCTCTGGCTCGTGTCTATTTTGTTCTCCTTGGTACCAAATCACACCTTTGATACCGTAGCCGATCAGTGGATTAATCATTCCATTAAATAAACCAGTGGCTACATTTTTATTTTCTAAAGCTGCGTTATTGTCTTCAGGAATTTTCACATCTGGATACGCATTAAGGCTTTTAGCACTCATCCAAGCTTGTACCAAAGTACCGCCCCAAGCTACTTGAATTACACCTATGGGCACATTCAATTTTTCATGTAATGTTTTGGCAAATCCGTAACCTACAGCACTAAACTCTGTAACTGCGGCAGGAGATACATATTGCCACTGCCCTTTTACATCTTCCAACGGTTTAGACCAAGTTACTTTTCCGCCTAAAAAAAGTCTGATTTTATCGTTCTTAGCATTTTTGATAATTTCATCAGAATTGGTTACCGGTTGGTCTTTGAAACCTTTTAGTGGCATTTCCATGTTCGACTGACCAGAAGCGATCCAAACTTCTCCGATGAGAATATCTTGTAACTTGGTTTCATCGCCATCATTAATCACAACGGTATACGGTCCGCCAGCTGCTGGAGTAGCTACTTTTACTCTCCAATTACCCGATGAAGGCTTAACTTTATAGCTTTTACCATTCCAAGAAGTAGTGACTACAACTTCACCCTTGGTTTCAGACTTTCCCCAAATGGAAACTTCTGTACGTTGTTGCAGCACCATGCCATCTGAAAATACGGATGGTAAGACCACTTTGGCCTCTACATTGGCCGCAAGAAAAAATAATGGAATAGCACCTAAAAAAAACTTCAATTTCATAACAAAGTATATTTGGTTTTAAATGAGTAGGCAGACAAGTTTGTAGAACAGACCTGCATTATCCTCATTGCATTTTGCTAATTTAGTTGTAAGCAACAATATTGCTGTTACTTTTATTTCCCAATTTTTATAGGATATTAGCATACAATAAGAAATTTAGCTGTTCTTTAAAATTATCTCCTACGTTATCTTTTATTAATAGTCCTTTTTTTCTTTGCTTGGTAGTAGTTAAAATAATTTTAGTTCGAGGTTATACCAAAAAAAAGGGATGAAGGTTTTGTAAACCATCATCCCTTTATGCAATAAAAAAGTATATTTAATTTCCTGCTGCTGCTGCTTTTGCTTCTTCTTTAAGCTTTACGTTAATTTCTTCTACTTTTTTACGTTGATCTTCTGTTAAGATAGCATTCATCGCTTCATTTCTTTCTTTAACAACTACTTTAGCCGCAGCTTTTTTTGCTTTTTCATCTAAAGTTGCATCTGCGTCAATTTGTTGTCTTTTCTCTGTAGCTTCTTTTTTAAGAATGGATATTTTTTTAATCTGATCCGCATCACAACCTATTTCGGTAAGTTGAGCTTTGTTCCATCCAAAAGAAGTTGGTTTTTTAGGTGCATCTTGTGCATTTGCGAACACTACCGCAGAAAACGCTAGACATAGCGTCAATAATAATTTTTTCATCTGTTCAATTTATATTTAGAATATTAAATATATCGATTTTTCGATACTTCCAATTTGTTTTAAGTTTTTTTAACAAATTATTTTTTTCCGTATTGCGGGGCAAACCAATTATCGGTTCTAAAAGAGGATGCTGGCAACCCCTCAACGTTATACAAATCACCTACTACCCACATTTTAAATCCATAACGAGCCGCCTCTGGTTTTTGTACTTTATCTGATTTTAATACAATAGCATTACCTTTTATATCCGCCTTAGCAGGATAAAAGACCTTATCGGCACCGGCCAATTCAAAATTAACACTTGGTGTAGTAAATGGCTTTAACCCTTTTACAACATTATCAAAATTTAGCACCAACTGATTTCCATTAATCGTGTGATTTTTATAACTAGGTCCTGCATACACCACCTCTTTAAAACCATAAGTTTTATTCAAAGCAATTGCCGCTAAACGTTGGGCAACAGCCGGTTTATTTGCTGGATGAATTACCTTTTGTTCTCCTGCATCTAACGTTACCGACATGCCTGTGTTTGGAATCGAAAACTGAGCATTGTATTGCATTTCTCTAAACAATGCAGAGAGCGAGATATTTTCACCATCTTTTACTGATTCATTGGGTGCCAATTGCACATAATAAAACGGAAAATTGCCAATTCCCCAGCGTGTACGCCAATCATTAATCATTACAGGAAATACTTTTGCATAAAACTCTGGCTCACGATGGTTATGCTCCCCTTGATACCACAATACACCTTTTATACCATAGCCCATTAAGGGATTAATCATACCATTAAATAGTGCAGAAGGCACATTTCTATCCATTTTTTTTACAGAATCTGGATGTTTTGATTGATATCGGTTTTCTTTTTCAAAATCCTTAAAGCTTTCTGCACTCATCCACGATGAAATATTTGTACCGCCCCAAGCCGATTGTATCACACCAACTGGTACGTTCAATTTTTCTTGTAATTGTACCGCAAACAAATAACCTATCGCACTAAACAAACGAATGACAGCCGAATCAGCCACTTGCCAATTTCCCTTCATGTTATTTGCAGGCAATCCCTTCGCTTCTTTAATAGTTCTAAATACCCTTATATTTTTGTTGGTGGCAGCTTTAAAAATTTCCGCTGCGTTTAAAACAGGCTGATTTTTAAATCCCTGCACAGGCATTTCCATATTAGACTGACCTGAAACCAACCAAACTTCACCAATCCACACGTCGTTTAGCGTAACTTCATCTCCATCATTGATATTGATGATAAATGGTCCACCTGCTTTTGGTGTACTTAGTTTTGTTTTCCAGTTTCCGTTCTCATCAATAGTCACAGAATAGGTCTTCTTATCCCACGATGTGGTGATGCTTAAAGCGTTTGCTATTTTAGTGCTTTTACCCCAAATACCTACTTGCGTTTGTTGTTGTAACACCATTCCATTGTCAAAAAAGTTTGGTAAAACTACTTTTGCGTTAGCACCAAGTGTAAATACTGCTAAAAGTATGGCTATTAAAATTATTTTAATTTTCAAATGCATATGGCTTGTAGTTGTTTATGATCAAAAGAGGATAAATGATCAATATAGTTATTTATATTATCTGATAAATTTGGATTGCCAGACTTCGCCATTCTTAGTAGTTACTTTTAAGATATACATACCTTTTTGAAACTGAACAGGCACCTCAATTTGATTAACACCATTGTTAATATTCTTATTTGCTTGATACAAGGAATTTCCAGAAACGTTATAAACAGCTATCGTTGCCTGATCAGCTTTATTGGCGGTTAAATTAGCCTTCACCACTGCTGTTTCTGTACCATGTAATACTGTCAGCGAGCTATTGTTCAAATCAAAATAGGCATACTGCATCTCTCCTATTTCATGTACGTTTCCATTTAAATCTGTTTGGCTAAGTTTATAATAATTTGCTCCCGCTAATGGTTTATAATCTGTTAAAGTATATTCTTTAGATACATTGGTTGAACCATTACCATTAACCTTGGCAATGCTTGTGAATTTTTTATCATCTCCCGCTCTCAATACATTGAAATGGCTATTATCTTTTTCTGAAGTAGTAACCCAATTTAAACGTACAGCGTTATTTTGTTTAGTTGATTGGAAAGAGCTAAGGGTTACAGGAAGAGCTTGCTCTGTTACAGCAACACCATTTAAAATTAAACTCGGACTCGTATCTGCACTAGCAAATCTGCCAAAGGCAAATATAGACGCAGTTGTACTCGATCCCCAAACATACAATCTAAATTCTACGGTATTTGCCGAAGTAAGACCTTGTAATTCGGGGACGGTAGATAAATCTGTTGTAGGCTGAAATTCTCCTTCCCCGCCATTAAGTGTTGCCAAGCCATCGGCACTACCTAGTTCAACAATAGCCCCTCCATCTTTGATAAATGTCCATCTGTAGTTTTTTGGACCAGTAGTAGTTGTTAATCTGTATTTAAAACTAATGGCTTTTAAAATTGCCGCATAGCTAGCTTTTGGCTTTACTGTTAAACTGAAATACGAATTATCAGCCTTTGCTTCTTCATAAGTTAATGTAGTTGTTTTAGCTGAAGTAGCAGCATAAGAATAAAACAAGCCAGCCAGATTTAAGCCCGCACCTCTTGCCACACTAACCGTCTCGATAAACGGATGATTATAGGTCGATGGCTGAGCACCTGGATATCCAGCAGGGTCGGTTTGATATTCTGGCCATTTACCTGTATTAGTGTGATTTTTGCTAAATTCCCAACTACTTAAAATTGGCTTACTATCCGTGGCACCGAAAAAGGATAATATCTCCAAGCCAGATGTATTAGATTTACCAAAACCAAAGCCTCTATCATTAATTGACCCCCCGTTAGCACCCCAAGCATACAGGCGAAAATAAACAGTTTGGTTAGGATTAATATTTTGCAAAGCAACAATGTTAGATAGATCAATTTGTGCCTGTTCAGCGCCTCCAGTCGCTGTGTTACCCACCAAAACTTCATTGCCAATAGGTATAAAATTAGTTCCATTTAAACTATAGTACCATCTACTCGTAATATCTTTAGAAACCATTTCAGATACTGATCCTGATATGTTAGCTGTTCTCAAAATAGCCTTAATGCCTGAAAAAGATGTGTAGTTTCCACTTGTTGAATTTACTGCAACTTGATAGTAAACGTCATTGGCAACTGCAGCAGCTTCATTCTGCCCATCTGGAAGTGAGCCGACATAAGAATAGGTAGAATTATTTAAATGTGCTAAGCCCGCTCCTCTACTTAAGGTTAAATTAGATACACCATTGGCAATAAAAGCTGCTTCTATACTAGTATTAGTTGCACTATTAATATTATTGTTGCTTCCAGTATATGATGGAACTGGTGCCGGTGTTGGAACTTTATAGAAGTAAGAACCTAATTTGGTTTGTGCTTTTACACTTCCAGAAATCAGCAACAAACACAAACACAATAATTGTAAAAGTTTTTTCATACGATTTTAATTTAGTTAATAGGTTATTAATTATTTCTTAGTAACAGTACCATCTATTGCCAAGGCATTACTTCCTTTAGCATCAGACTTGCCCAAACCAAAAGCAATTGCCTTTCCTTCTGGAGTTAAGCCACCCCAAGCATATATTCTAAAAGTGATAGTTTTGGTAGCAGGTACATTTTGTAACTCTTTAATGGCAGCTAACGATATTGGAGCCTGTTTTACACCATTATTATTTATGTTAGTGATGGTAATATCTTTTTCATGAACATCTTTAAAGTTCTTACCATCCAAACTGTAAGTCCATTTGTAGATATGTGCAGATTGTTCTTGTCTTCGTAAAGATGCGTTTAGGCTCGAAAGAGACACTTCATATCCGGCTTTTGCCTTTACTTCAAATTGGTAATACGAACCAGATTTCTTCGCTTCCTCAAAATTGGCATCTACAGGAAAATTACTACTAAAACCACGGCTATTACCTTGTTTACCTACAGCACTTGGTCCACGTGTAAGTAATGAAGTTTCTAAATTCTCATCATTGGTAGTTGCTTTTATGGATTTTTCTATACCTTTTGTTGGCGTTGGCAAAGCGAATTGCCATGCTACAATTTGTGCTTTTGATAAATTCGAAGAGCCTACCAGAAGACCCAATGCTAAAAATTTTAAAAACCTGTTCATAGTCATTAATTAAAAGGTGATATATTGTAGTTTTATTTATTCTTGAAAAGAAAATCCTTACCTAATTCCGATATGGAACTAAAAAAAACCGAAGCCATAGGAAAGGATATCAGCAGTATTGCGATGGTTAATCGAATCCCATTTAAATACAGAAATTGTTGATTAAATAGGCTATTAATTATTGCCTGCCAAAGATTAGATTGTGCAAAAGTGTTGATAGAACTTAAGCCAATAATTAACAGCACACAGCCTAAGAAAACTTTGAAAATTGCCTTTTGGTTCATACAGTAATGGATTATTTGGTACTTTAAAGGTAGCAAGTCGCATTACTGATATCTTCTCTATTGTTTGCTAATATTTATACGATATTATCATTTAGAATAAAACAAAACCATGTAGATGATTACATAAATGTTAAAATTGTTCAAACGAAAATCAACTGTAGTAACCTATATCTTCCCATCCCAATTGATATCGTTCGCTTGATTAAGCTGATAGGCTTTTAATTCAACTAATTTAGCTTTATCATCGGCAGCAAAAACAGCTATAGAATTATTTCCCTTTGCGGCGTAAAAAACCCGTACTTCGGCTATTTTACCGTTGCTAGCATATATTTCAATGGCTCCTTTATCTATAAAAACATGAAGTTTTACTTTTCCATTTTCGGCTTCCAATAGTATAGGTGTTTTTGTTCCTGGGATAATAAGTTGGCCATTTTCATATTTAATGTCAAAACCCTTTTTGCCGTCTGCGTCGCCTCTTACGGTTAGTCCGAAAGTTTTACTATCTCCCAGTTCAAACTCTGCCTCAATTTCTAATACATCACCTTTAATTTCTTTAAGTACCTGAGGTGTTGAAGTCATGATTAGACCACTGACTCTCCTTTCGTTCTTCCTCAATTTTTTAAGTGCTGGCAATGGATGTTGTAACGGCTTACCGTACGGATCTAAGGTTAAAATTCGAGGTAGCGCCAAACAGTCTCTCCAGCCCATGTTATTTTTAAAACCCTTAATCAAACCAAATAATATCTGATTTCCATCTGCATCTATTAGGCCCTGAGTAGCATAATATTGGTTATTATTGTTTAAGACACCCTTATTCTCTACCTTAAACTTGGCTGTTTTAGCATCGAAAGTTCCAACTGCATATTCTACTGGATTTTGTGGCGATATCACCAACATCCATTTTTTACCAAAGCGGAAAAAATTAGGACATTCTGGGGCGCCCTTAGTTTTGTAAATTACATTTCTAAAAATCCATTCGTCTAAGTCTGTATTTTTTGCTTCGTATAAGCTTACCCCTTGACTAGTAGTTAGCAGCGCAAAAGTTTTTCCTTTGTCTTCGAATAAAAAAGGATCTCTCCAATTCAAACCAGGGTCTTCTCCATTTTCTGGATAATATTTCATTACCGGCGTAGGGCGGTAATTTTTCCAGTTTACAAAATCTTTGTCCGTCGCCACAGCAGCCCATTGTTGCCTAGGTTCTCCAGGAGCTGGCACGCCTGTGTAAAACAGTAAGTTTTTACCGTTTGCAGCTTTAAACTCTCCACCAGAATAACAATGCAATTCTCCCTCTTCCCAATTTGGCCACAAAGCGATAGGTAATTGTTCCCAAGTTACCATATCTCTGCTACGGGCATGTCCCCAAAGCATGTACCCGCCACCAGCAAAATCGGCTAATGGGTTATGCTGATAAAACAAATGATAATAACCATTAGCATAGAAAGTTCCATTTGGATCGTTCATTCGCTGTGAAGGCGGACGAAAATGATAAACAGGGCGATGATCATCTTTACTAGCTTTTATCAAATTATCTTTAATAGAACTTGCTGCGAACTGTTTCGCTTTTTCGATTTCTTGCGCTACTGACCCCGATGGTTTGGTAGTGTTTAAATCATTTTGTCCCAAAGCTTCTACCTTGATTACCTTATCTGGTTTTGCATCTGCATCAACAATTTGCAAGTATACTTTTTTGCCTTTATAACTAGTTAAATCCCATGATATGGCAACTTTTTCATTTATACCATTTCCAGTTTGAGTTCTAATGATTTTACCATCACTCCAAAGATTTAGCGCAGTCCTGAAAGGATCATAACTTGCCGTGATGTTGAAATTTAAATACCTTTTTTGAACTATAAATTCATTTGATTTAGCACTAAAGGAAGCTTTTTCGCCACGCAATGCAATCATGAATGCATTTCCCAGCATAGTTTCATCCATACTGATGACCTCTAAACGAGAATTAACGTTAGGTTCAATCTTGCCAGCAAATAAAAGCATCAAGGCTAGACCTAAGATCAAGCTATATGTAAAAATCTTCATCATTAGTTATCGTCGTATTATTAACAATTACAAAAAGTATCATTTTTTCCTAGACGTTGACTTACCATGTCAGATCTTTTTTATCGTAAAACATAAAAATGCCTGTTTCTATACCTACTATCAAATTCATTGGATCTTTCCCCGGACCAATAGCTGCTACACATCCACCAATTTCATGGCCGCCTAAAGAGATATTTTTCCCTTTAAATTTCAATACTTTGGGAAACTCGAAGTTAGGTTTAACATCAGTTCCTACATTTTTCATAAAAAGTATGGTAGATCCTCTTTTTGGTTTCATATTTACGGGTAATCCAGTAAGCGTATCTGGAATAGACTGCTTGCCGTAAGTCCCTATCAATAAATCCTTAACACCGTCGCCATCCCAATCTACAATTTCAAATTTGGCACGACCAACGGTACCACCACCAAGTGCATTCCCTCTGATGTTCTTATCGCCCATTTTCAGCTTTCCGCCATCCTCAAGATTGTACTTATCCAACTGCCAGTATAAATGGAATTCATCGTCTTTATCCAAAGTGATGTAGGCCATTCTATCACCTAATTTCCCTACACCAGGCCTAGTTCGCCAAGTGCCATACATATCCATTCCATCAATGTAAAGCGTATGCTCTCGATCTAATTTCGGGTTGGTTTTAGTACCGATGTTGAGATATACCATAAATTTTCCTCGGCTATCGCCAGTAACCAGATCCAGCAGACCGTCGCCGTCCCAATCAATTACATTTGGCGACGTGTAACCCCATCTAGCTTCTCCAGGACCTTGAATATCTTCTCTGTAGCCAGGCTGCACGTGTATCACTTTGCCATCAGCTATTAAAGGTTGTGGATCTCCGTAAATTGGCTGTTGATTGGTTCCGGTATTTTTATAGAAGAAAAAGAATCCCATGGAATTGCCGGCAATTAGATCTAGTTTACCATCACCATCCCAATCTGCTACAGACGGAATTACCAAAGAGCCACCATACACATTTGGTTTTTCTTGAAGCACGTGCTTTGGCTCATCCATAATTAGATTGCCATTTTTATCAATTTTATTGCTGTTTTTGTAGTAATACAAACCTCCTTCGCCCACGGTAAACAAACCTTGATTTTGCTCGTTACCGTAAAAATAAGCTGGTGAAGAATGCACTCCAGGATTGCGCAACATAACCCCATCCTGATTTACCGAATGTTTACGTTTAGACAAAGTACCTTTACGCTCGTCGAGTTTATAGAATAAGATATTGCCTAACCTAGTGCCCGAAAGTATGTAGCTATCCGTTCCATTAGTAAATTTAACAAAACCATCAATGGTAAATAATGCCTGATCTAATTCGGTTAACTGTTCTACGTTTACTACAGTGGCTTTCTCAAAATCATCAGCTAATCCTCCAAAAACCCCTATCTTTCTGAGTTCATAAGGCCAAAAACCTTCGGCATTATAAGTGATTTTCTTTGGAAATTCAGCACCGTTACTAAATACGCCTTCCTGCCCCACAGCAAAGAAGAACTGTAACCTACCATCTTTTAAAGGCACAATTCCAAAATTTGAAAAACCTCTCGGCTGACCTTTGATATTGATACGCTTTAATTCTGAGAATTTATACGTGGTTTTATCGAATTCTGCATAGCGCAAAGTTTGTCCGAAAGCCCAAACACCATAAATTTTACCGCTACTATTCTGAACAATCAAACCTCGGTTATTTCCTTTATCCTCAAATGGAACCGTTATTTTGATAGGTTCCTTAAAAATAGGGAGTCCTTCTGGTGACAATCCCTTATATAAATACAGATATGTTCCACGACCATGACCATCCGTGCCTTGCAGAAATAAATCTTTCTGTTCTTTACTTCCTACCGAAGCAAAACCTAAGTTATGACCATTGTAAAACGGTAATGAAAGTCTTCCGTATCCTGTAGGATTTCCATTTTTTATAGGTTCTCCACTTACTAAAGCAGGTGCCTTAAACTGTGCTTTTGTAAAGCCCAAGCTCAAAGCCAAAACAAATCCTAAAACTATACTTCTTTTCATCGTCGTATTTTAATAGTAATTATAAAAAAACCCCGAAACTAAATTTCGGGGTCAAACCAAAAATAATAATCCTTTACAGACCATTAAATCTTTACGCTAACACGTTCTCCAGATTAATTTTCTCTTTCAAACCAGCATAATCATCAAAAAGACGATCAACTTTAGCTTTTATTTCTGCGTTAAATTCTCCAATACCAGTTCTTCTGGTAAATGTAGAAATATCTAATCCTCTTTTTTGTAGATAATATTTTGCTACAGTTGGATATACATCGTGCATCACATCCATCTGATCTATAAAAAACTGTTGCACAAGCGCTACTTCGCCTGTTAAATTTTCTGCGTTATAGTTATTGCACAACCAAACTAACAACTCCGGAAAATAGTTACCTTGGATACAAGATAGTCCCGCCGAACCTGCTTTTAGCGAATCTACAGCATGCACCATATACGCATCATACAATCCAAAATTAGCAGCATTGCTTGTTAAGGCCAATTTCTCCTTAATTTGGTTGATATCTAAACAAGTATCTTTATGATAGGTAACTCTTCCAGTTGCGACTAAACCACCTAATTGTTTCGGAGAAATTACTCTTTTGTAAGGTACTGGACACTCATAAAAGCCCATTGGTACGTTATCCGTAAGGCTTAATAGCTCGTGTACATTTGCTTCGAAAACTTCATCAGCATCTGTCTCTTCTGCCAATAAACCAGTAATACCAATTACAGCATCTATCTTAGTATCGTAAATTCTTTTTACAAAATCGGCCTGTTTAGCAATTGCGCCTCCGAAGGTTCCGGTAGCTACAACTGGCACTTTGCCATTAGCTAACTTTACCACATGTTTCACCACTGATAATCGCTCGTCTTCTGAAAGTTCGAACATCTCGCTTGATAAACAATTAGCGAATAAGCCGGCAGCTCCCGCCTCAAGGTATAGTTCTGTTAATTTAGTTAACCCATCAAAATCTACCGCTCCATTATCCTTAAAAGGAGTCAACATTACGGGGATAAATCCCTTTTCTGCTTTATTCATTTTATTTTATTTATTTCTTTTAGCACTTGCTGACACCCTATTGAGCAGCACCATTAATTAAATTATTTCGTTTGTTTCTTATGGTAGCAATTAAGGTTCCTGTTAAAAATATACAGAGCGTTCCTACTACGATGACCATGTTGGCATGAAGTGGATTTTTGAGGTAAGCATACTCTTCTGGAATAAGGTAAGAGAGAGACATCCATACAATAACTAAAATGCCTACAATGGTGGCGGCAAAAGCTTCCACATTTCCAGATTTTTTACTGATAATACCTAAAAGGAACAAGCCCAACATACCGCCAGCAAATATTCCTGAAAGCTGCCACCAAATATCTAGTATGCTTTTAACGCCAATCATGGCGATACCGCAAACCATACCTGCGATACCGAAAACTATGGTAGCAATATGCAACAAGCGCATATTTTGAGCATCATTTAATCCTGATTTGAAGTAACGTTTATAAATATCCTCCGAGAAAACGGTAGCTGAAGCATTCATTCCCGAACTTATGGTACTCATTGCTGCAGATAAAATAGCAGACACAATAAGTCCGATCAATCCTGTTGGTATCATGGTGACCATGAAGTGAGGCATTACCTTATCACCATAATCTGCTGGTTGTAAAGTGGCAGCTAAATTGGCTATATCTACAGAAGAAGCCGCAGCACCTAAACGTTCGGCAGCTGCTTGTAATTTAACTGGCTCAATCATTTCAGGGTTTACCTGATAATAGGCGTACAAACATGTACCTATGATGAAAAATAATAGCGAAGCTGGAACATAAATCCATACGCATAGCCAAACCGATTTCGACGCTTCTTTTGCTGATGATGCCGTATGATAACGCTGTACATAATTCTGGTCCATTCCAAAATTATTGAGATTGATGAAAAAACCGTATAACATTACCACCCAGAAAGTGGCGTGGGTAAAATCAAAAGAAAAATCTCCTAACCCAAATTTGTTATCTGCCTTACCAATTTCAACAATCTTCGAAATTCCTCCAGGCATTCCCGACACGATCAAATAAATGATGAGTGCAGCTCCTAAAGTTTTTAACACACCTTGTACTACCTCCGTCCATATTACAGCCTCGATACCGCCCATCACGGTATAAATCACGATACATATACCGGTAACTAGCATAATCATTTCCATGCTGTAACCTGTAAGGGCCTGCAATGTCAACGAAATTCCAAAAAAGATAGAACCCATTCTGGCTAATTGTGTCAATAAGAAACAAACAACAGCATAGGTACGAGCCCAAGGTCCAAAACGTTTTTCGAGGTTGGTATAAGCCGAAACCTCACCTGTATTTCTATAAAATGGCACAAAATACTTGGCGGCAACCCATGCAGCTAATGGCATAGATATACTGAAAACAAAGGCATTCCAATTACCTCCAAAAGCTTTTCCAGGAACGCCTAAAAAGGTATTGCTACTTAAAAATGTAGCATAAATTGACAGGCCTATTGCCCAGCCGGGAATACGACCAGACGCCTTAGAATACTGCTCGGGATTACTGTTCCTTCGGGAAAAATAAATCCCAACTAAAACCATCCCAACAAGGTATGCGGCAATTATTGATAAATCTAATATTGGAAGATTCTTCATTTAACAATTTTATATTTGGTTAGTGGAACTGATGCAACTATAATTAAATAGCGAAAGCAAACTTAATAGATTTCGATACTTCATATTTATAAAATCTTCACAAGCTTATATACGATATTATCATTGATACTTACGAAACCGTATAATTCGCGTAACGAACACGGATTATTATATAAAAAAGCTATTAACCTAAATTTTATAATCAATCTAAATGGCGGGTGAAGACACCCGCCAATAGTGCAGCTGTAGTGGTTGGTGTCCTCACCAAACACCATGAAGATTAATTTAGATGGTGAACACGGATTATTATATAAAAAAGCTATCAACCTAAATTTTATATCAATCTAAATGGCTGATGAGGACACTCGCCAATAGTGCAGCTTTAGTGTTTGGCGTCCTCACCAAACACCATGAAGATTAAGTCTACCTATTCGTAACCTACCGTCGGTTTAAGTAAAGGGTCTGAATCTAAAACTACCTGAGGTATAGGAAAGCGTACATGTCGAGCTTGTGCATTTTTGCCTCTTGATATCGCATCAGAAATAAATTTACCCATTCTAATCATATCCATTCTACGGTGGCCCTCATTGTAAAACTCGTGTCCACGTTCTGCTAAAATCAAATCTCTTAGTTGACCCTTCGAGCTAATATCAACCAATTTAAGATCCACAACATTTGCACGCTGTCTTACTTGATTGATATCATCTAATGAGGCTTGCGTAGGTCCTGATATCTCATTCAAGGCTTCTGCTCTGCTCAGTAAAATATCTGCCAACCTAATTTCAGGAATGTCGTTTCCGTGGGCAGCACCAGCATTATTTTGATCTGGCCAATATTTAAAAGATCTGATGTTATCATTACCTAGAAGCGATACCGTTTGGTCGGCGTTGTTGATATAGGTAGTCATGAACAATTTTCTACGTTTATCTGCAGCATCAAAAGAATTGTAAAAAGCATCGTAAATCCTGAATTCGTTAGGCCAATTTAGCCAAGTAGATTTAAACACAATTCCAGTTTCTGGAGAAGATTTGAAATTATCTGGGAAGGTTACATTGCTCCAACTGTTTGCAGTAGCCCTATCTGTGGTAGCAATGGCTGGTCGTACCCAAATATATTCTGGATTATTTTCATTTTCTACCTTGAATAAATCCTTGTATTCGCCAAAGAGCGTATAGTTAAAAGTGGTCAGAAAATCATTGCTAACTTCTACTACCCTTTCCCAGTTCTTGGTATTTAAGTAAAACTTGATGAGATAGCCCATGGCAGCGGCTTTATGTGCACGATATCGCTCAGGCACAGCATTAGGCATAGGCAAATCGGTGATGGCAGCTTTCAGTTCGTTTTCAATGAAGGCTTTCAACTCATTTTCATCGGCCTTTGCCAAATTTATAGGTTGTGTTGTTGAGGTTCTTAACGGCACCGGACCAAAAAAGAAATACAGTTTATAGTAAGAAATTGCCCTCAAGAAGCGTGCTTCAGCAATATACAACTTACGTTCCGCATCGCTTAATGTAGAATTAGGCACATTTTCCAACACAATATTCGCATCTCTAATGCTTTGGTACGGAGGATCCCAATTTTGAATCAGGAAATCTAAAGTTGCATCCCAATTGAAATCACGGTAGTTTTTAATAGTCGGTTCTACACTATCGCCGCTTTGGAATAAAATATCTGTCGAAAATTCCTGCGGACCTAATACGTAAATAGAATTATTACTGTTCATATTGGCCGCTTTAGCGTAGGCTTCATAAAGCAGGGAAGTTAAACCTTCTTTGGTTTTTAAATAATTTTCTGGTGCTAACTGGTTGTATACCTCTTCCTTTAAAAAGTCTTTACAAGAAGATAGTGAAAACACAGACAGACCGCAAAATATGATGGAGAATTTAAATATCTTTTTCATGACTTATAGGTTTAAGTTTAGGCCTAATAAAAATGTTCTAGCAGATGGATAAGCATTCCAGTCTATTCTAGCGCCACCTCCACTTGGATTGATGGATGGATCGTAACCGCTATAATTGGTAATCATGGCCAAGTTTTGTCCGGCTACGTAAACATTGATACCCTTGATATAGTTAAAATTTGAAATTTTAAAGCTGTAGCCCAAACGCACAGTATTCAATCTAATAAAACTCGCATCTTCAACAGTGTAGGTATTCACCTGTTTTGTACCTTGGGTTGCTGTATTTACAAACGATGGATAAACTGTTGAAGGATTATTCACCGTCCATCGATTCAATAAAGGTTCAGCTAATCTGTTACGCTTTAAATTCGCAGGAAAATAAGTATCCACCATGTTGTTATTGAGCATATCCACACCAAAAACGCCGTCTACAAAAATGTTTAGATTGAAGTTTTTGTAAGTAAAATTATTGGTTATGGAACTGTTAAATTTAGGAAAGGAATTACCGATGATTACCCTATCTTCAGCATTCACGGCTTTATTCCCATCAACATCTCGGTACCTGATATCACCTGGCTTTACATTATCGGTAGTTACCGAAAAATTATCGCCAGTTTGCCAAATACCATCTATCTGATAACCAAAAAATGAGTACATAGGCGAACCCACTCTTAAGATACTTACATTGGTACTGGCGCCTGCGCTACCGCTAAAAATATTATTCAAACCTCCCAAATCGAGCACTTCATTAGTTAAATATGAGAAGTTCAGGGTTGTTTCCCAATTCAATTTTCCAGTTAGATTTTTGGTATTGATCATTACTTCTACACCTGCATTTCTTACCTTACCTATATTGGTCATCATCGTCGAAAACCCTGTAGATCTAGAAATTGGCAAGCTCAACAACATATCTTTGGTGTCTTTCACAAACCAATCCACACTTCCAGAAATTCTGCTGTTGAGCAAAGTATAATCGATTCCCAAGTTTAACTGCTCAGAAGTTTCCCATTTTAAATCGGGGTTAGCTAAGCGACTTGGTGTTGTGGTGCTTACTTGTCCGTTACCTATTACTGCTTTCCAGCCAGCGCCGAAGGTAGACATAGATTGGTAGTTACCTATCTCTTGGTTACCAGTCCTTCCCCAGCTCGCTCTAAGTTTCAAGGTGGTAAATACGTTCAGATTTTTGATGAACTGCTCTTCTTCCATTTTCCATCCTAAAGCGAATGAAGGGAAAATACCGTACTTGTTGTTATCACCAAACCTCGATGAACCATCAATCCGCAATGATGCAGTAAGCAAGTACTTATCCAATAAGTTGTAATTTACCCTTCCTAAATAAGATAACAAGCTGTTTCCCTGTCTAGAGCTTGTCACGATAAATTTTGTAGGATCAGCCAAGCCCATATTATCTGTTCTTGTAGCATCAGATGAAAATCCGTTACCCTGAGAGTTCTGATCGCGGTCGCCGAATTGCTGTGCCGTAACACCAGCAACGGCATTGATATCATGTATCTTCCATCGTTTTTTGTAACTCACCGTAAACTCAGAAAGAAAGCTATTATCCACACCTGTGAGAATACTTGCTATACCTCCGTTGGCACGTCCTTCAATAGTTTGTCTATCTACATAGGTATCTCTTCGCTGGTTTGAAATATCAGCCCCGATATTAAGCTTGGCCTTAAAATCCTTTAAAAAAGTAAGCTCACCGTAGGCTGTTCCCAACGTACGGTATAAATTTGCGATAGAAGTTTTACCGTTTGCAATCGCTAGCGGGTTATCAATATTCATATCTGGAGACAAAGTATAAGCACCTGTACTTGTGTAAATTGGCAAAGTAGGGTCGTAAGCTACGGCAGCGTAAATAATCCCAGCTCTTTCGTTTAAGTCCATTCCGTTAGCTACGTAATTATCTTTTACGAAAGAAGTAGTTAGGTTAAAGCCAGTTTTAAAATTGTTCTTATTATGCTCTAAGTTTAACCTTGCCGTATATCTTCTATTTGAGGAATTGATTAGGATACCATTTTGATCTGAGTAATTCAATGAAGCATAGAACTTGTTCACTTCATCTCCACCAGACAATGATAGGTTATGATTCTGCAGACTTGCGTTACGTTCGTACATATTTGACAGCCAATTTGTACCACCGTTAAAATTCCCAACTGTTTGTGAAGGTGTTCCAGCACCAGCTTGTATCAATTCGTTCATAACAGTTTGGTATTCCTGTGGGTTCAACAAAGTGATGTCACGCATTACATTCTGCACACCAAAGTAAACATCGTAGTCTACTTTCAACCCGCCAGATTTACCTGCTTTTGTAGTGATTAGCACCACACCATTGGCACCTCTAGATCCATAAATGGCAGTTGCGGAAGCATCTTTCAATACCTCAATAGATTCTATATCATTTGGGTTGATAGAATTTAGTGGATTTCTTGCGGTTCTCATTCCTGTAAAATTTGCACCAGTTCCGCTAACGGTAGAGCCATTATCTATTGGAAATCCATCGATCACATAAAGAGGCGAGCTTCCCGCATTGATAGAGCCCATTCCACGAACGTTAACTGAAATACCTCCCCCAGGCTCGCCACTATTTTGGATTACCTGCACGCCGGAAACCTTGCCTGCAATCAACTGATCTGCAGAAGTATTTGCACCCTTATTAAAATCTTTTGCAGTGATCTTGGTTACAGCTCCAGTAATGTCGCTCTTCTTAGTTGTTCCATATCCCACCACCACAATTTCGTCCATATTGTTAACGGTACTTTTTAGATAGACCAAAACACTATCTTGTGCATTATTAAAATTGACTTTTTGAGCCAAATAACCTACGTAAGAAATATCAATGGATTTATCGTTTGGCCCGAGTGATACTAAAAATCTCCCCTTTCGATCGGTAACTACGTTGTTCACACTCGATTTTACATTGGCTCCTTCCACGGGCCTAAGGGTAGTTTCATCTAAAACATAACCTTTTAATTTCTGTTGTGCATTTGCCCGATCGGCAAAGGAGAAAATTAAAACGCACAACAGAAAAGACATTACAATAAGCTTTGGTCTCTTCATGGTTCTTAAGTTGATAGTGATAAAAAATTACATTAAGGCTTGGCAACAGCACAAGTGCACTGACTGACTGTTTTGCCGTACGCATTTTGGAATTGGAGTTGAGGAGACGTTATTTCTAAAGCATGCTGACACATGCAAATATGTGCTACTGTTAGTCGCAACACATGGGTGATTGACATTCATAACATTTACATTATTGGTTAGAATAACAAATATTGCTTGTTTTAAACTATGAATGTTTTAACAACTTAGCCAATCTGTCTAGTATCTTATCATAATAAAAAGATCTTAGCACTAAACTCAATCTTTATAAAAAAATGCGTTTAGCAAAAAAAGTCTTACTGGGATATTAAACTGAAATTTAACTCTTTTACAGCGCCATAACATGAGAAGAACCAAGGCTACTATTTCAATTCGCTTTTTTTTAAATTAGTAGTAGGAAGTTTTAGTTCATCAATTAGTTGAGCTAAACTTAAAGTTTTTGTACAGGAAGGAGATAAACTTTCTTTATGTATTTACTTCTTCCAAAAAATTGATACAAGCTACCGAAGTCGCTTGCATAGAAGTTAGAAAAGCTTGTTCATCCAAATCGAACTTGGCATTGTGAAGTCCGTACTGCACTCTTTGCTGTTCGTTTTTTATACCCACCAAAAAGAATACTGAAGGATATTTATGTGAATAATAAGCAAAATCTTCTGCTGCCATCCACTGGGGAACATCTTCAAAATGTGCGGTTCCGAAGTGCTTAAGAATTGACGACTTGAAATGCAGGCTTAGAGAATCATCATTAATCAACATCGGATATCCATGTTTAATTTCCAGTTCTGCTGTGGCACCTAACATTTTCACTGTGCTATTAACCATTTCTTCAATGTGCCTTAAAGCTTGTTCACGCCAAGTCTCATCCATAGTTCTAAAAGTTCCTTCTAGCCAAACATGGTCTGGAATTACATTGGCTGCCCCATTGCCTATAATTTTACCAAAGGTTAGTACACTTGGCATTAACGGATTTGCCTTTCTGCTCACCACTTGTTGCAAGGTTGTTAATAGTTGTGCAGCAACCATGATAGGATCTACCGCTCTATTTGGTTCTGCGGCATGTCCACCACTTCCGTTTATTTTCAGGTAAAACTCGTCTGCCGAAGCCATAAAACGTCCAGCACAAAGTCCTATTTGTCCGGTATTTAACCGCGGACTAACGTGAAGTCCCAGCACAGCAGAAACAGTTCCTCCTAATTTTTCTAAAATCCCCGATGCTATTACTGCTTGTGCACCTCCCGGAACTCTTTCTTCGGCAGGTTGGAACAATAACAGCACTTTGCCCGAAAACGTATGTGTTAACTGTTGAAGGATTCTTGCAACTCCCAATAAATTTGCCGTATGAAAATCGTGGCCACAGGCGTGCATTACACCATCTTTTTTCGAAATAAATGTAGTTTCATTCTCTTCCTTAATGGGCAATGCATCAATATCAGCTCTTAAAACAATAGTTTTTCCAGCACCTTGTTTTTTTCCTTCAATTACACCAACAACACCAGTAACGGCAACTTCTTGGTAAGGAATGTTCAATATTTGTAGTTGCTTTTTAATATATATCGAAGTCTCATGTTCCTGAAAAGATAATTCAGGGTTTTGATGTAAATACCTCCTATAAGCCACTACATCTTTATATAGTGCTTTTGATAAATGTATAATTTCTTGAAAAACCTCAGCCATAATTGTTAAAAATATGCAACGTAAAAATACGATGCTGCAACTATAATAATTGTCTAGTACGAAGTTAGATTTTTTAATCCTTTTATAAGAAAGGATTGATGTACTCCTTAAAGGAATATATACATAACTTTGTACGATGAACAAAAGAGAAGCAGCGGAAAAAAAGCTGAAGGAAATTCCTTCTAAAAATCTCGCTGCCTATCTTTCTGAAAGTGCTTGGCATCGCAACTGGAAATTAGCATTTCCTTCGGAATACCGTGAAAAAAGCTTTTATAGCGAAACAGAAGGCTGCTTTCACCGTGCGGATGTACATACTTTATGTGGTACTACCATTGAGTTTCAACACTCCCCTATATCTCTGGCAGAATTACAAAGTAGAGAAATCTTTTATCCTAACTTGATATGGGTAGTAGATGGAAAAAAGTTTAAGGGCTTTAAAATACTTAAGCATTTGCCGGATGTGGATGACCCCAAACTTAACGACTACGAGTTTTCTCATACCCAAAACCTTACACTTTACCGAAAAAGTGAATTAGGAGTTTCGAAGCCTAAACTACTGACGCTCTCACATCCCGAGCTGTTTGGATTGAAACTAACATCTAACTATTTTTCCTTCGTATGGAAACATCCGCATCAGGTATGGTATCAAGCAAAATGTCCAATGATTTTTGATTTGGGTGGCTATTTTCTCTACCAACTTAAGCAACGTCTACAATCATCAGGCGCTTACGCTTATTTAGAAATGATCCCTAGAAAAGATTTTATCAACAGATATATCAGGTAATTAGCTTTTTCCTATTCTTAATTCACATCATCTTTCTTGTCGCCTTTAGGATATAGATTACAGGAATTACTTGAATTACATCACAAACATTTCAATTTACAGATTAACATTAGTAACTTCCCCCCTAATTCACTAATTAAACGTTTGATAGGAATAACGTAAAACTTAAGCTGGTCAATCCACATGTCATTTAATCTTGCAAAATTGCTAGAAAAACAAAAAAAGAGCATCCTAGAACTCTGGATGAAAAATCAATTATCTGACGAAGGTCTTAGAGAAGATCTGATCAGCAATGAAGAGCTTCGTGGCCAGTCTGAAGAATTGGTCAGTTCAATAGTAGCCAACCTCGGCAAATCTGACATCAACAATCTTGATGACGAAAGTTGGAGTCCTGTGATAGAAATCTTGGGTGGAATCGCTATCACTAGAGCACGTCAAGGTTTTAGTCCAAGAGAAACGGGAAGGTTTGTATTTTCTTTGAAGGAAGCCTTGTTAGAGGTTATCCAAAATGAAATTAAGAATGATCCAGCATTGCTGTTTCAGGAAAGTGTTAAAATCAACAAGCTAATGGATAATCTTTCCATCGTTACTTTTGAAACTTTTATCAAAGGACGCGAAGAAGTTATCCTAAGACAAACAGATGAGATCGCTGAAATCTCAACACCGGTAATTCGCGTATGGGATGGTATTCTTGCACTACCTATTATAGGCACGCTAGATAGCCAGCGCACGCAGATTGTAATGGAAAACCTATTACAAGAAATTGTAGAAACAGGATCTAGCATTGCAATTCTAGATATTTCTGGTGTTCCTGCAGTAGATTCATTGGTTGCTCAGCACTTAATTAAAACTGTAAGTGCAACTAGGCTGATGGGCGCCGAGTGTATCATTAGCGGCATTAGACCTGAAATTGCACAAACCGTAGTACATTTGGGAATCGATCTTTCCAGTATCATTACCAAAGCAAGCTTAGCGAGTGCTTTAGCCTATGCTTTCAAAAGCTTGAAATTGGAAGTCAGAAAACAAACTTTACAAAACAAATAAACTAACAACATGGATAAAATTCCTATTCTTAGGATGGGGAACTTTCTGCTGGTAACAATCCAAGTTGACCTGTATGATCGATTAGCGTTGAATTTAGAGGCTGATCTAGTACAAATGGTTAACAAAACCAGTGCAAAAGGCGTTCTGATCGACATCTCTGCGGTTTCGATCGTAGATTCGTTCATGGGACGTATCATTGGAAACATTGCCAGCATGTCTAAAATCCTCGATGCCGAAACGGTAGTTGTTGGTATGCAACCTGCGGTAGCCATTACACTAATTGAACTTGGTCTTCCGCTAAAAGGTGTACACACGGCGTTAAATGTAGAGCGAGGTATGGATCTGCTGAAAACGATGATTGATGATGATTCGCCTTTAGAAGACGAACAGGAATACTCAGAAGATGATCCTTTCACTCAGTAAGGACACTATCGAAGTGGTAAGGGAGCAGGATGTTGTCCTGCTTCGCAACCGTGTTAAAGAGGTTGCCGTCAAAATAAAAATGGGCTTATTGAACCAGACAAAACTGATCACAGCGGCCAGTGAGCTTGTTCGCAATATGCTACGTTATGGAAACGGAGGAAACTGCCTCATTGAAATAGTATCCCGTGGCCGCGATAACGGAGTGCGCTTAACTTTTAGTGATCAGGGCCCAGGAATAGCAGATATAGCCCAAGCTATGCGTGATGGGTTTTCTACGGGAAAAAGTTTGGGTCTTGGCCTGCCTGGCACTAAACGTTTGGTCAACGAATTTGACATTAAAAGTAAAGTGGGAGAAGGAACAACTGTAATGGTTTTAAAATGGGCAAATGGTTGATGCAACACATGTTAGGTTAGTAGCCAGTGATCGTAGTTATTTCTCACTGATTAAAAAGGAGATTCACCAGAAAGCTATCGAACTGGGAATTGGCGAAAAACGTACTGCCAAAATTGATCTTATTGTAGCGGAGATTACCAGTAATCTTTATAAATACGCTATAGATGGAGAAATATTGGTAGGAACTTTCAATGGTCCAAATAGTCCTTATATAGAAATTATTTGCATAGACAATGGTCCGGGTATTATAAATCCGAACCGAATGCTGCAAGATGGCCTTTCTACCACCAATACATTGGGGCATGGTTTGGGTAGCATCAAAAGACTTTCGGATGTATTTGACATTTATTCTATAAATGGTTGGGGCACAATCTTATTAAGCCGTGTATACTTAAACGACCCAGGCAAACAGACATCGCCCTTGGACGTAAAATCTATCGTAATAGCAAAACCAGGCGAAACCACTTCTGGTGATGGTTTTATGATGAAATGCACCAAAGATATTTATAAGTTTATGCTTGCAGACGGACTTGGCCATGGGCCTGAAGCCAATGCGGCTGTCAACGAAGCAGAGAAATACTTTAAGGTATTTCCAGATCATGATCCGGTAGAGACGCTGAGATTTCTCCATCATTCTATCAAGCGCACCAGAGGTATGGTAGCGAATATTGTAAGTTTTGACCTAAAGACTAAAATGTGGAGTGCAACTGGTATTGGTAACATTGGTGTTCGTTGGCTTGGACCAAACACGTCAAAAAACCACATGTCTTACAACGGCATTGTTGGACACAATATTCCCAACACGATGAATGTACAACAATACGCTGCAGAGCAGTACAATCAAGTAGTCTTGGCGTCTGATGGAATCAAGACCAGATGGGATATTGCCAAATATCCAATGATCCAAAAATGCGACCCTTCGATATTAGCCGCCGCGATTTATAAAGACCACGCCAGACATACAGATGATATGTCTGTAGTAGTCATCAAATACAGATGAGCATGAAAGATGTTGTAAGTATCACTTTGGAAAACGAAATGGACCTGATCTTGGCCCATAAGCGGACCATGAAAGTCGCTGAGAAAATTGGACTGACTACGGCTACCCAAACGGTATTTGCAACCGCTGTATCTGAAGTTGCCAGAATAGTCATTGAACATACGCATTTAGGCGTGCTGAAAATAGGTATTGGAGGAGAAAATCCAAGGTATAGCCTTTCGGCATCTATTGTTTTCGATAGCATCACAGATCTGTCAAGAAATCACGAAGGTTTTTTTTATGCGCAGAAGTTGGTGCCAGAATTTAGTTTCAACATTGCACAGGGTAACTGTATTATTGAATTGGCTACAGGCCTGCCCCGCTCGCTGAAGGTAGATAACTCTAAAATCAAGATTCTTGTAGATTTTTTTAAAAGCGAACCGCCAATTAATGCCTATGAAGAAATAAAGAATCGGAACAATTACCTGAGCAAGGTAACCACCGACCAAGAAGTGGAAATTCGCCAAGAAAAACTGATCAATGAAAAGAAGAGCGAATTCATTTCAATAGCTAGTCATGAAATTAAAACGCCGATCACCGTGATCAAGGCCTATACGCAAATGTTGCAGAAGCTCAAATCAAAATGTGATCCAAAAGTAATTCCAATCCTAGATAAACTTGACCAACAGACGACCAAATTATCTACGCTTGTGCAACAACTGATGGACGTTTCCCAAATCGAAAATGGCTCTTTAGTCTACAGCATAAAAAAATTAAATTTTAGCGAATTTCTTACGGACGTGGTAAGTATGCTAAGTCACGTGCACAGCAACTATCATATCAAGTTGGAACTATCAGACACCTATTACGTAAATGGAGACCGTTTAAGGCTTGAGCAGGTATTTACCAACCTGATCGGTAATGCGGCCAAATATTCTCCAATTGACACCCAAATCACTGTTTCTTATCAGGTTATTGACCATGAACTGATCATCACCGTAAAAGATCAGGGACAGGGTATGAACAAAGATTCCCTAAAATCAATTTTTGAAAAATTTTATCGTAATTCCGAAGTGGAAGCGACCCATCCAGGTCTTGGAATGGGATTATATATTACTTCAAAAATTGTAGTGGATCATGGAGGCAAGATCTGGGCGGAAAGCCAGCGAAATATCGGTTCTATTTTTTATGTTAGTCTACCGCTCGTTACGGAGTAAGACAACAACCCAGTATATTGTTACGAAAGTGTAGATTAAATACGTAAAACGAAGCAATTTCAAACAAAACCTACGTCGGTCCGTTATATCACCATATATCTTATCTAATGAAAAAACATGTTTTTGTGCTTGAGGATGATGATGGTCTAAGAGAACTTTTCACGCTACTGCTCGAAGCAGAATCATTTGAAGTCAACACCTTTCCTACCGTCAAAAGTTTCAGATTGGGATTAGCTGAGGAGCAACCAGACTTGATTATCATGGATGTTATGCTGCCTGACGGCAATGGCCTTGAAGTGTCGACAGAAGTTAGGAAAGATCAAAAAACCAGTCATATACCTATTATCATGATGTCTGCCCATCGTGATTTTAACAATGATAGGGGCAATTCACCAGCAGAAGAGTTTATTGCCAAGCCCTTCGATATCGATTACCTACTAGATCGGGTAGATTATTATACAACTAGATAGCTTAAAGATTATGAAACGAAGAAAAAGCCACAGTATACTACAGCTTTTTCTTCGTCCTGTAAAACTCCTTTATCGCAATATGCCATTGCGAACAGCAAACCGCACCAGTTGGGCAGTATTCCTACTCTTTGTTTTATCCAAAAGGCTTTGACGGTGTCCTTCGATAGTTCGTTTACTCAGGAAAAGCTGCTCCGACATTTCTATATTAGTTTTACCATCACCGATCAGACTTAAAACCTCCAGTTCTCGTTCAGTGAACATCAGCTTTTGTGCAGCACTATCCATGTGTTTTTCTGAACCGATGCCAGATGCCAGCAATTGAGAAGAAAGGCCTGTACTGAGATACTGTTTCCCAGCATTGGCACACTCCATGGCCATTAAAAGTTCTCCGTAAAGACATTCTTTAAGTAGGTAAGCACTTGCACCATTTAGGAAGGCTCGCCTAACAAGCATTAAATCTTCATTATCAGACAGTACCAACACCTTTAGTTCAGGGTTTAAGGTAAGAGCTTTCTTAATTCGCTCTGGATCATCTTCTGATACCATTTCAGTGATCAGAAACTGGTTTTCTGATCGAGTTAAAAAATGTAGCGCCTCTTCAAACGTATTGGCCTCGATGATATGCCGATCGTCTGATGTTCTAAGTAATAATGTTTTCAGGCCGCTACGTACTAATTGCTGTTGATCTGCTAAAATTATCTTTACCATATCTTCCTAAAAAAATTAATTTGAAACGAGATTATCCTCTGGCTGGGTGATCAGCTTAACAGTTGTCCCCAGCTGGATACCGAGCATAAAAACAAAGGATGCGCTACATTGTTTGGCAGGAAAATGTTGAAAATATAAACTTGGCCTTATAGCCTATAGTAGATTAACTCTAAAAATGGTTTTCACGAAAAGCGTAATTTATTTATATACTTTTCCAACAATTTCATAATTCAGGTATTACAAACTTTAGCAAGAAATATTTCGACACCAAAATCTATTAAACAAACTCACATCGAAGCTGTTTAATATACACGTTAATTGCAATCGTATTAACCGAAAAATAGAAACTCGATATGAAAAAGATATTAATAATCCTGACCTCACACGAGGGCATGGAGAATACCGATAGCAAGACTGGTGTTTGGCTAGGAGAATTTACGGAACCCTACTATGAATTGTTTGATCACGGATGTAAGATTACGCTGGCAAGTCCTGCAGGAGGTGAACCTCCGATAGACCCGATGAGTAAATTGACCGAAAATATTACGGAATCAAATCGTAGGTTTCAAGGCGATGTAGTACTGCAGTCTGCCTTCGCACATACCTATAAACTGGAAAGTATCGATCCAAATGAATATGACGCAGTTTTTTTTCCTGGCGGACATGGACCGCTATGGGATTTAGCTAGCAATACCACTACCGGAAGAATTATTGTTGATATGATAAACGCAGGTAAGCCAGTGGCAGCGGTATGTCATGGACCAGCTGCATTAATTTCGGCAGCAAAAACAAAAATAGGTTTTTTAAAAGGCAAAAGAGTGACAGGTTTTACCAATACCGAAGAGGCGCTAGTATTGCGTAGTGAAAATATTCCATATAAGCTCGAAACAAGACTGAAGGAACTCGGTGCCGATTTCCATTCTGCTCTTATCCCAATGACCTCGCACGTGGAGATAGATGGTTTATTGGTTACTGGACAAAATCCGCTATCTGCTGGGCCAACTGCCAAGGCGCTAATAGAAGTACTTGGTATCGAAAAGAAGAATTAATTGCGGAAATGAAATTTTTAGAACTGAGAAGTTGACGTACAAAATAAAAATTTTAGCAACCATACCAAAAAATAGCGGGCTTGATTTTTATACTCTTGCCCGCTATTTTTTTTATAATAATAAGATATGAACTATTTAAAAAATTAGTGATTTTTTGCAGCACATTAATTACGTCTAGAAAACAACAACAAACCAGCGCCGAGCAAAACACCAAAACCAATAGCCAATTTCATCTGCTTTGATGGAACCGGCACACTCGTTTCTCCGTAAATACGGTACGGTGCTCCAGATACACTTAGCACATTTCCATCGGTAGGTTCACCGTTCTTGAGCTTCATCATCAAACGCATCCCAGCTGAGGCTGTATTTACCATAAGTTTCGGAAAAATAGCATGAAGTGTTTTCAATCCCCACGAACTGAGGTCTGGAAATTTGTCTTTTCTGGGATGAAGCGCTAAATCCAACAGTTGTGCTGCCGTATCCTTAGGGTCTGCTGCAAATGGTGGCACCTTAAATTCTAGGCCCGAATACTTAGCAGAATGCATGTTACCCATAGAACGCTGAATTTGCGGATAAAGGTTACAAATATGTATGTCTGCTTCATCAGAAAGCTCTCCCTGCAAACACTCCATCATTCCCTTAATACCGAACTTAGTAGCAGAATAAACTGCACTATATGGTGCTGGCATAAATCCTCCGATAGAAACATTATTTACTAGTATGCCATACCCCTGTTGTTTAAAAATTGGCAGCACAGCATGTGTACAGTTTAGATAACCAAACAAATTCGTTTTAATTACCTGATGGCTCACCTCAATAGGAACTTCTTCTAACTTACCACTGGCCATTACTCCTGCATTATTCACCCAATAATCAATTTTTCCACCAAAGGCCAAAGCCTCGACAAGTAGGTTTTTCACCTGTGCATATTCACTAACATCCGTTGGTACGGCTATAGCTAAACCTCCCAAGGCCTGACAGCGTTGCACCGCCATGGAAAGACCTTCCTCTCCCCTTGCAGCAAGTACGATCTTACAGCCACTTCTTGCAAAAGCTTCTGCCGTAGCCAATCCCACGCCACTAGACGCTCCTGTGATAACCACTGTTTTATTAAGGAGTTCAGGAATAATTTGGATATCTTTCATGATAATTATATTTTTATCTGAACACCACTGTCTGCAAAATGTTTGCACCAAAGCCTCTGTAGCAACAAGTTTTAGTATTTGAAAATCTGATAGAAACACACCGCGATCAGGAAATTAACCTTGCAATTTTGCGTACAATCTTACGAATGTTAAATAGCTTTAGAATATAGTACGTCAATCCCGCAAAAAAATCTACATCGCCAAATGTAGCATCAGCAGATATCATTAGTACAGTAACAGTAGCGAATTTCTCGCTCATTTTCATCTTGTGACATAAAGTATTTAGAGCGAAATAGACTCCCTTGCATTTCAAAAAAGCGCACTTTATAAACTTCTTCCAGCAACGAAATATTGATGATTTCCTACTGGTTGCAGCAACTAATTTGTTATGGTATAACAAGTTTGTGCATTAGCTTGCATGCCTAGTAAAAAGCAGATTTATTTTTCGTCACCCAACGATCATAATAAGCAAAACATTTATCATTTCGGGTTGTTCCCTTTCTAAATAGAGCAACATGAGCAACAAGATATTGAGCAAAGTAATTGACACCATTAGTGCAATCGAACTTAAACCGTTAGGCACACCAAATATCGACCAAGGTGAGCGTGCCCTGTCTATTGTGGGCGGAGGTTTCCTAATCTACAAATCACTGAAGAACATTGTAGACCATCCTTTGATCGCTCTACAGGGAGCGGCAGTCGGCGGACTATTACTTTACCGTGGAGCTACAGGGGTTTGTCCGCTTTATCGTCAATTGGATATAGACACTACCGATCCACAAGCCATCAACATCAGTGAACACATTACCGTTAATGTGCCGAGAGAAAAGGTATATGCATTTTGGCGTGAGCTGTCTAACCTACCTAAATTTATGTCACACCTTAAACAGGTTACCGAAATTAACAGCACAAAGTCTATCTGGAAAGCAAATACGCCAGGAAACCTTATTGATCTTGAATGGGATGCAGAAATTACCCATGAAGAAGATGGTCGCTACATTGGCTGGCAATCTACTGAAAATGCAATGATCCAAAACGCAGGCAAGGTAACGTTTAATGATACGCTTAATAATCTCGCCACGGAGATCCACGTACAAATCAGCTATTTCCCTCCAGCTGGAAGCGTAGGCAGAGGCTTAACGTCATTATTTAATGGTTTATTTGAAAAAATGATCCTTTCCGACATTCAACAATTTAAAGATTACGTGGAAGAAACTGATTTTCGCACTTACATTGGTCTAAGTTTAGAAGAACCGAAGATATAAAAATCACTAACACCAACTGAAAGTTAGCGCACACAAATTGGTAATAGCTGAATAACCACTTTAGTATGACTGAATAAGTAATGATGTAAAGATGATTTTAATTAACTAGATTATATTAACTGCGAGCCAAAAGAGAGCCAAATCCGTCGGATATAACTTTAAAAGCTTAAAAACAAAAAAGCCTCTAGCGTAATGCTAGAGGCTTTCGGGCTGTACCGATCAGCAAGAATACTTTGAACATTTAAATCGCTTTTTATTGCTTATTGAGCCTATAATCGAGGATTTGGAAAGAAAAAAATTCATTTAATCTGGCGTCAAAAATCAAGGTGATTTTCGACTAGATCACCTTTACCAGATTATAATAGAACAAAAAAGTTGGCAAATGTGAAAGTTAATTATTGAGGCTGGAGTAAATTATTTAATATAGTTAGTGGAGATTATCGGAGTGGATATTTCTTCCATTGCGAGCTCTAAACGCTGTTTTTGATGCTCTGAATGGGGTTTATTTTCTCTCATTTCAGGTAATTTGGCTGAGTTTTGGCTGAGTTTTTAGTCAATTATTTAAATTAAAGATAAACAAAAAAAAGCCATTAAAACCACTTTAAAGACATATTTTAAATTTATTTTGTGGCAATCACATTATTATCAACAAATAAAAATTTATAATTATTGGCAATTTTATTCAAAATAAGTACTTTTCAGCACTTTTCATTAAAACTTTATAAAAATCTATGTGCCTGATGGATGAGTTTAGTTACTTCAAAACGATCGATTTTACAATTTTCTTTACTAAAAAAATTGTTCTGGTTTTATTCTTTAGCGTGTTTTAATTTTAAGGAAGATAAATAAGATAAAACGGTCGCGGCGATAATCATTAATGTTACGCCGTATTTGTCTATACCACCGCCATTCGCTATCAAAACATAGCTAGCACCTGTGAAATAAAACACAAAACCTGCATACGCTGCTTCGTGAAACCTTTTTAGAGGCTGCAGTAAAATTGTGATGGCACCCAATACCTTTACCGTTCCCAAAAATGGCATCAGATACTGTGGCAAACCAAGCTCATGGTTTACCTTTACAAGAGAGGGTAACTGAAGGATATTCATAATACCTGCAAATCCAACAAAGGCCACAAAGATTGTGGTTATCCAATAGGTTATTTTAATTGACTTTTTATTCATTTTTTAAAGTTGATGTGAATGATTTATTTGTTAATCGCATTTGCCCTGTGGAGTACAAATGGAGCCATTGACGGTTTCTAATGGAACAGGATAATCAATCTGCCAGGTTTTATAGGCTTTGGTTAGTAGCCGTGTAAGCACTTCCGGGTTTTGTGCGCCGCTTGCCGTGTATCTTTCATTGAATACAAAGAACGGTACACCTCTGGCTCCCAAACTCTCGGCAGCATCCCCATCTCTTTGCACATCTTCTGCATATTCGTTGGAATTTAGTACCTGCACTACTTCCTTTTCGCAAAGACCTGCTTCAGTGGCAAGACGAATTAGCGTAGGATGATCACTCATCAGTGCTCCTTCCGTAAAGTAGGCTTTAAAGAAACGTTCTTCCACCTCGTTGGTCAGCTCGTATTTCTTTGCCAGCTGTATGACCCTGTGTGCATCGAAAGAGTTCGTGATTCTGGCTTTGTCCAACTGAAAGTCCAACCCAACATTTTTTGCCTTTTTGATCAACGCCTCGTGAACTTGTAATGACCACTCCAGCGTCTGTCCTTTTAATTCTGCCACATAGGTATAAAAATCTATATCGGCCTGTTCCTTTAAGGAAGGATTTAAAAGAAAGCTATGCCAAACCACTTCTATCGATTCTTTTTCAGGGAATACAGCCAATACTTTTTCAAATTGGCGCTTGCCGATGTAGGAAAAGGGACACATCACGTCGCTCCATATATCTACCCTCATTTTTTTCCGCATTACTTCCCAGCGTATACAGATGCCAAAAATGATTTTAAGGTCGTTGGTCTTCTTCCCAACAAGAATGGCAAGTCGGTGTGTTCAGTCTCGAATTCGCCCTGATTGATTGCCTCAAGAAACATGGACAAGCCACCTATTTGCTCTTCCGGTACACCAGCTTGAATTAAGGTTTGCCTATAAAGATCAGCTGATGGGCTTTGGTATGGAACGGGCCTTTCTGATATTTGACTCAATACAGCAGCGACATCGCTAAAGGATAAATTTTCCTCACTCGCTAGCAGATACTCTTTGCCATCATGTCCACCTCCCAATAGCACGGCCGCAGAAGCCTCAGCAAGATCCTCTCTGAGCGTAAAGCTGGCCTTCCCCTCTCCAGCAGGTAGAAATACACCTGTATCGAGTACATCATATCCCAAAAACATTGGCAGGACGTCAGCATAGAGTGGGTTTTTAAGTATAGTATAATCAAAACCACCTTCTTTGATCATTTTTTCCGTGCTTAGCATTGACGACAATAGAAATGCGATTGCCGAAGAACCATCTTCTCTTTTCCTGGTCACGCTCGTGAAAATGATGCGTCCGATACCTGCCTTTTTTGCGGCATTGACCACATTCTCATGTTGTACCTGGCGATTCAGGATATCGCTGCTCGAAACAAAAAAAAGAGTATCTATTCCTTCAAAAGCCAAAACCAGGGATTGGTAATCATTAAAATCGCCCTTTAGCAATTTGATGCCCAAATCTTTTAGCGGCGCAGCCTTTGCTTCATCTCTTACCAGTGCAGATATCGTACTTTTATCAGCGCCTTTACTCAGCAAGTGATCTATCGTTGCTTTTCCCAAATGGCCTGTTGCACCTGTAATCAAAATCATGTCTATATTTATCTAATCGTTGAATAATTTGTTTAACAATGCAAACCTAGCTATATTCACTATACATTTTATAGTACTATACTTTATGATAGTACTATACTCGAGTATAGTAATTGATAAAATAGAAAAAAATGGATACACCTGTTATAACCAGTAATTGTAGTGGTAGTAGTGCCTTAGCAGTAAGAGATGCGCTGGATGTGCTGAACGGAAAATGGAAACTCCAGATCTTGATGGCAGTATCCAGTGGAGCGGTAAGGTTTAGAAAGATTGCAACAGAGGTTTCCGGCATAACCGATAGGATGCTTTCCAAAGAGCTGAAAGAGCTCGAAATGAACCACCTGATCGAAAGAGCTGTTCTACCGAGCTTTCCTCCAACGGTTGAGTATTCGCTCACGAAACATGGGCGGACACTGGACAAGGTTATTGCAGAATTATCTGCATGGGGAACAATACATAGAAAAGAAATTGTAGGCAGGAAATAGTTTTATCATCATTTTGAAAAACCTGCTCAAAAAAAATATAGCCAAACACTTCTCCCTTTCTGAATAATAATTAATAAGTCAACAATCAGAGCCTAATTACAGCTATTTCAGCTCAAAGCAGAGGCACGTGTACTTCTATCTTTAATAGCCTTACCGCTTGATTCTACTTCTCTGTAGCGGCTGCGTCAAATCAGTTACAAATATCAGCGTAGCACCTAAACCATTATGCCATTAAATAAATCTACAACACGGAGTATTCAGTTGCGAAGGTTAATTCCATAACAATACCTTAAAAACTTCATAAAAGAACTTCAAGCTTTAAAACTATTTTTTGATACGTTATCTTTATCTTTATCCTAACAATGAAGAAAAATAAGAGCTGCGATCTGCAAACCTGTTTTATGTGCCAATTGTCTTTGAAAGAATGGCACCCAGCCATAACCAATTCAAAGCAAAATTTTACAGCAAAAAAAGGAGAAGTAATTATCAGAGAAGGCGATCCGGTAACTGGGGTTTATTTTGTAACCTCTGGCAACGTAAAGGTACATAAGAAATGGGGAGACAAAGAGCTGATATTGCGTTTTGCAAATAACGGCGCTATTTTCGGCCATAGGGGAATTACCTCAACCTCTTCATACTATCCTATTTCTGCAACGGCATTAGAAACTACGACAGTTTGCTTTGTAGATATTGATTTTTTTAGGGCTACGCTAAAAGTAAATCATGAATTTGCTTACGGCATGCTGATGTTCTATGCAGACGAGCTGAATACTTCAGAGAAAAAAATGAGAAATCTGGCATTAATGTCTGTTAAAAGCAGGTTAGCAGTAGCCATATTAAGCCTAAGAGATCAGTTTGGTTTAGATGAAGAAAATTGCCTTAACCTAGAACTTAGCAGACAGGATTTGGCGGCCTATACTGGTGCTACCTACGAAACGGTCTTTAGAACAATGAATGAACTGATTGCGGAAAAATTAATTATACTAAAGGGTAAAATGATTAGCATTTCTGATGAACAAGGTTTAACCGACTTGAGTAACCTTATTAAACCATGATGGGTTTAGTGCTTTGCGGTGGACAAAGCTCACGAATGGGGACCGACAAGGGAAGCTTATTACTCGGCAGTCAAACTTGGGCAAGCTTGGCAGCAACAAAACTCAAAGCGTTTCATATAGCGGTAAATTTCTCCATAAATAGTATTCAAAAGCAAGCCTACAGTACTCTTTTCGAAGCAGAACAACTCATTATAGATGACGATACACTAAATTTTGGAGGCCCACTAAAGGGCATTTTATCTGCACATTTACAAAAACCAACCGAAGATATATTTGTATTGGCTTGTGATTTGGTAAACATGAATTATGCTTTAATGGCGAGTCTCTTAAAGGAGCAAGAGCTTCATCAAGATTTTGAAGCCTATGTTTTTAAAAATTCTAATTTTTATGAACCATTATGCGGTATCTACACGGCTAAGGGTTTAAATAGGATATCAAAGCAAATTAAAAAGAATAACTTACAGAAATACAACACGCAAGCTGTATTAAAGGAGTTTAATACCTTTACAATTCCGATATCTACATCAGATCAATATTATTTTAAAAACTTTAACTCACCCCGTGAGATAAACGAATTATTGTAATTGCAATACAGACTTCTCGATCATAACAAAGTTATTTTTATCGCTTTCGCAAAGCTCACATACCTCACCTACAAAGTCTTCGTCATAAACCGTAAGACAGGCTGTACATTGGAGAACAGATGACATCTCTACCTTATTAGATTTTTCTGAACCAACGTCTTTTACTTCGTACTCATTTTTCATATAGCTAGCTCTGGTTTTGTAAAATTTAAGCACTGCCCTTCTCAATTGCTCGGGCAATAAGAACTTTGGATTTCCTTTACTAAAAACAAAACCCGTGCGCTCGTTTGGATTAAAGTTTTTGGCGCAGAGTATGTCGTAAACTGGAAAAAATTTCAATTTGAATAAATGAACTAAAAATCTTTTTCGGATAAGGATACTACTAAAAATCTCACTCTTTTTTCTCGTTTTAATTCCAAAACAAATTCCAAAAGTTCTTGTATCAGCTAAGCTTAAATAATTTACAAGGTAATTTTTCAACGTTAATCCTTCCAAGCAATTATCCTCTACCTGAAAATTTAATTCGTTGGCCGCATGACGCATATTTATTTCAAATTGCTCTAACAAGGCGTTCCATTGCTGCTTATGCTGTTCTTCTATTCCTTTAATGATGATTGTTTTCCAGGATGTACAGCAAAGCTGACCTAGTTTTGTTGCCAAGCAAAGTTTACAGACACTTTTAAGGAAATCTACCGAAAATAATTCATCGCGTCTGTAAATTCCCAACCAGTATTTATTGTTATATCTATTTAAGCCTTCATAATAGGGCAAATTAAAATCAGACAGGGTCACTGCACTTTCAGCAGGCTTTAGTATAAAATTAGTTGTATTTATTGAAGAAAAAAGCCGTTCCCCTTTAATAACATTATCACTAATATCAGCTGCTGTATTTACGGCCAGCACTGCGGCAAGTTCTTTTGTCATCATCGCAATACTATTGGTATAACAAAGCTGATTCCATTCGTAAACTACATTTGTTTTGGGAAAACGAATAATTAAGTGCCAATAATGTGGAGATTGAGAAGAAGCAACCCAATTGATATTCCCAGTTAACATGGGGGTAAAGCTTTGATTGTTATCACAAATATTTACCTTAACCGATGGCTTAAAATCGATGGCATCGAATACATCTTTGTAAACCCCTTCGGTTAACCATGTATTACGAATAAAAATCTGCTCTGCTGGGTAAGAACTGATGATATTTGGAAAGAGGTTAACATCAACCTCATAATCAATATTCAATAGGCTAAGCTCATCGGTGAATGCTTTAACATTGTATGATGCAATATCTATCAACAATTGTTGCCTTAGGCCAAACCTTACATACCTTACCCTTACTTTGTCCGCAGCGGTGAGTATGTGGTAGAGCTTTCCTGGAGAAACAATTCCCCCTGGAAAATTAATGATGATGAGCTGTTCCATATTTTTTAGCTTAATCCAAATTCTACAAGGGCTTTCGGGAAATTTTTGTTTTCATGCCCTGATCTACATAGCTTAACCAATGCGAACCGCTGTATGTCTGATAATTCATTCCATTGTTCTAACGAAATTAACACCTTGAATTCTCTACTTTTATCTTGTATTACCGATGGAATTTCATCGGCACACCAAGCGGGCGCTGTATCAATTGGAATTAATGTTGGCTGATATTTAGTGTACTTTTTAATCAAGCCAATCAAATAACCCTGATAATCTGAAATTGGTCTGATAGCTAATTCTACCCTCTCCTGCGAATTAAACTTACTCCATTCAGAGAGTTTAAGCTTGATACCCACGGCATCCATTTTAAAGCGTACAATCATCGGAATACAGCGAACATTATCTTCGATAAAATCTTCCTCAAAATGAAAATATTCAATTCCCGCTAAGTTGATAAACTCCGATGGCCCAATAGTTTTTTTCTTCCTCATCCGTTAACTGGTATCAATTCTGGTTTTACATCATCTTTCATTACATTCACAAACGAATCTAAAATGGCTTTAACCTCTGGTCTGCAACTTCCGCAGCCCATACCTGCACCTGTAAGCTGGCAAAGCTGCAGATGATCGGTACAACCAGCTTTAATTTTATTGATCAAATTGCCCTCACCAACATTATTGCAACTGCAGACCGTTTTACCAATGATAGGTTCGGCGGTGCTGCCACTTCGAAGTAATTGAAGGCGCTTTTCACTCAGCTCCATTTTATTTTCAATCAAGTTCTTAAACTCCAAGAACTCGCTTTTATCACCGATAAGAATAGCTCCAACCAATTTATCATGATGTACGATACACTTTTTGTAATAACGTTTAGTACGATCTATAAAGACAATCTCCTCATAAGCTGGATCTCCGTTAGGGATTTCTGGCAAGCCTAAACAACACACCGCTAGGCTGTGCATTTTTAAAATATTCATTAAAAGACTACCACTATAATATTTTGCGATGTCACCGGTTAAGAAACTGGCCACAATGGCTGCCTGTTGTTCTGCAGCCGCAGTGATACCATACAGATCACCCTCAAATTGGGCGATCTCGCCAACTGCAAAAACATCCTTTTGGCTAGTTCTTAGATATTCATCTACAATTACACCTCTCTGGCAATCAATTCCCGCTTCTTTAATGAGCTCAATGTTGGGCACAGTACCAATAGCAATAACCAAAGTTTCACACTCAATACTCAAGCCGCTCTTCAAACGAATTCCAGTAATATTTTGCACTCCCAAAATCCGGTCTACTTCGTCATTGTAAAAAATTTCTATGCCTTTGCTGATCAGCTCTTCGTGCAGCAATTCGCTACCTAAAGCGTCTAATTGCCTGCCCATTAGCCTAGAAATACGCTGAATAATAGCTACTTTAAAACCTGTTTCTACTAGGGATGTTGCCAATTCAATCCCCAGCAGACCGCCACCCACAATAACCACCTTACCCCTGAAGGTAGCAATATGTTCATTGAAGCGATCTGCATCATCTCTACTTCTCATGGTAAAAATACCAGCAAGTTTAGGGATATCTTTCAGCACAAAAGCCATACTTCCAGTAGCCAATAACAACACATCGTAACTATGTATTTTTCCATTGCTATCGGTAACAGTTTTATTCAGTTTATCAATCTTATCAATTACTAAGCCCCGGTGTAGTTTAATGCGATAATCATGCTCTTCGCTATCGCTCATCTTTACCAAATTTTGCCATGGTAACGTACCGATGATATAATCTGGCAAAAGTACCCTATTGTAAAAAGGTAGGTTTTCCTTACTGAATACTTCGATATCATCTGTTGTATTTAGTGCCCTATAACTTTTTACAAAACCACAGGCACCAGCACCTGCACCGATCACGATAATTTTTTGACGAGCTTTTTCATAAAGCTTAACCTGTACAGCCGTATATTTGAAATCAGGTTCTTTACTAACTGGATCTACCAAATTATTGGTAAGGTTATTTACCCTGTTCAGGTCACTACCCAGAATCAATCCCCAATGCATTGGCATAAACAGCACACCAGGTTTAATGTCTTCAGAAAATTTAGCCTTAACCCTTACATCACCACGCAAACTCGAAACCTCCACCACATCGTTATCTTTTATTTTTCTAGCTTTCGCATCTACTGGATGAATTTCTAAAAACGATTCGCTGATGTGCTTGTTCAGTTTATTTACCTTGCCAGTTTTGCTTCTGGTGTGCCATTGATCTCTAATTCTACCTGTTGTTAAAATTAGCGGATGTGTTGGCGTGAGCGGTTCAGAAGTATTTTTATCGTCAAAGGAATGAATGTTCGCTTTTTGATCTGGCGTATAAAACTGATGGTCTGTAAACAATCTAGCTGTACCTGAACCGGTACTATTTTTAGGGTACGGCCATTGTACGGCTCTTTTTTCTTTTAAAATAGCATAATTTAAACCGCTGATATCCATATGTGTACCTTCGGTTAATGCGGCATGTTCATTATAAATGGCAGCTGAATTTTGGAAATCGAAACCACTAAAGTCCATTTTTTTTGCAAAACGACAAATGATTTCTGCATCTGCGATGGCCTCACCGGGTGGTTCAACAATTTTATTGAGGTAAGAAATATATCTTCCAGCATTGGTCATCGTACCTTCTTTCTCCGCCCAAGCGGCTGCAGGCAGTACCACATCGGCATATTTCAGGGTTTCCACCTTATTGCTGATGTCTTGAACAACTACAAATTTCGCCTTCGCCAGTCCCGCTTCCGCTACCCTCACATCAGGCAAACTAATCAATGGGTTTGTACATAAAATCCAGATAGCCTTAAGCTTACCAGTGTTCAATTCCTCGAACATTTCTGTTGCCGTGAGGCCAGGTTTCGCATTGATTGTACCAAGTGGGATTTGCCAAAACTTTTCTACTTCATTCCGATGACTTTCATTGATTAAATTTCTGTGTGCCGGGAGCAGATTACTTAAGCCACCCACTTCTCGCCCACCCATTGCATTTGGCTGCCCAGTCAAAGAAAATGGACCGCTACCAGCTTTGCCAATATGCCCAGTAATTAAGTTCAGATTAATTAACGAAAGGTTTTTCTGCGTACCAATTACACTTTGATTCAGTCCCATTGTCCACATGGTGACGAAACCTTTTGCATTGCCAATCAAAGCTGACGCAACGCGGATGTCCTCTTCACTTATTCCGCAAACAATGGCAGCATCAGTAATGGAAGTTTTAAAAACAATATCCCGATATTCTTGAAAGCCATTGGTACTAAGACGTATGAAATCTACGTCTACTTTTCCATCTTCTATCAAACATCTTCCAATGGCATGATGCAGGGTAATGTCCGTTCCGGGGTTGAGTTGTAGGTGAATATCAGCCAGCGAACAAGTTTGGGTCTTTCTTGGATCACTTACGATTATTTTTAAGTTGGGATTTTTTTCTTTTGCAGCCTCTACCCTTCTCCATAATATAGGGTGGCACCAGGCCGGATTGGCACCGGATACAAACAAACAATCCGCCAGCTCGATGTCGTCATAACTTATTGGAACACTATCTTCTCCCAAGCTCATTTTATAGCCCACAACTGCGCTGCTCATGCACAAGCGGCTATTGGTATCAATGTTATTGCTTCCTATAAAGCCTTTAATCAGCTTATTTACCACATAATATTCTTCGGTAAGGCACTGACCACTGGCGTAAAATGCTACACTATCGGCACCGTATTTTTTTATTAATGTTTTAAAAACGGCAGCTGTTCTCTCCAAGGCCACATCCCAACTTACCCTTTGCAGAGCCATATTTTTATTGTAGCGCATTTGTGGGTAGAGCAACCGATCGGTTTTATCGTTAACCGTATAATGCAGGTTCATGCCTTTACTGCACAACATCCCCTTATTAACTGGATGGCTTTCATCGCCAGTTACCGTAATTTGCTGATGGTTATCTTTGCTCACAACAATACCACAACCCACCCCGCAATAACAGCAGGTTGTAGTATTGGTTGTAGTTACATTGTTTTCTTTCATAAATTTATTGCTTTTTAGACCGAATTATTCCGCCAAACACTAACATTAGCTCATTCCATATCACGATCAAACGATTTGCAAATCAATCTATTTAGCAATCACAGTATTGAATTTTTCATTTTTAAGTTGTTTTTGGGCAGTAACCGTTCTGAAAATAAAAACAGCTACGCCAACGCTTAATATGATGTAACCTAAAAGCGTAAAAGCACCTGTATAATCTATCAACTCTGTTTGCACTTTTATACCATTTACAGTTTCATTCCTAATAATTGGTGTAGCTTTTGCCTTAAACATATAGGCAATCAACATCGCACCTATATTACCTCCGGCGCCAACAATTCCAGCTACACTTCCTACGGCCAATGGATTGATAAAGGGAACCAAGCTATAAGTGGCACCATTGGCCATTTTTAAGCTGATACCAAAAACGAACATCATCACTATCGCCATACTGATGTTTCCTGATTTAGCAAACCAGATCACCCCAACACCTTCTACCAAAAGCAAAATCGATAATAAAAGCGTTTTCCCATCAAATCCAAAATTTCTGCCAATTCTATCTGCCAAAATACCGCCCAAAGGCCTAGCAAAAATATTGATCCATCCGAAAACCCCTGCAACCATGCCAGCAACTGCAATGGTAGCCCCAAACGAATCGGTAAAAAAAATGGGTGCGAAGTTATCCACCGTGATTTCTACACCGAAACAGGCCGCATAGGCAATGGTCAATATCCAAGTACGATAATCCTTTGCCGCAATTAAAAAAGTATTCTTGGTAGTTTTCTCTGCTGCAGGCAGGTTTTTAAAATCACCACCAGGAGTGTCTAGCGTATAACGGTGATACAAAAAGGCACAAACCAATAACATTATGCCCGGAACCACCATTGCCAAACGCCAACTATCTGCTGTGCTACAAAGTCCTATTGCCGTAAAACCCGAAGCAATCATTGGCATAAAAAAATTGGCAGCTCCTCCTCCCGCATTTCCAAATCCACCAGCGGTTGCATTTGCTGTACCTTTAATATTAGGCGCAAACATAATTGAGGTATGAAACTGGGTAATCACAAAAGATGCACCAATTACACCTATGGCCAGTCTAAATAGCAAAAAGGACGTATAGGAATGACTGGTTCCAATCAATAGAACTGGAATGGCACACAGCACCAAGAGCCAGGTATAGATCAATTTCGGCCCATATTTATCAATTAGCCTACCAATCAGCAAGCGGGCAATAATTGTAGCGGATACTGATGCGATTTGAATATTACCTACTTCATCTTTTGTTAAATGCAATTGTTCTCTGGCAATTTTCATTAATGGTGCCATGCCGAACCAAGCAAAAAAGCAAAAGAAAAAAGTTAACCAGGTAATATGAAAGGTTTTCATTTGAACACCTTTTAAAGAAAATATATTGAGCTTATTAAGTGGCTGAGCAATTGGATTAGACATCTTAATTAAATTAAAGTTTATAACCTAGACCCAGTCCCAAATTCCATTTCCCATCTTTAACTACTGTTTTATTGTTGTAATAAAATGGCAGCTGTACAGCAAGGTGGCTAAATATCGCCGTTAGGCCAAAACCAAGATTTGGGGTTACCCAAGTATTTTGTGTGGCTCCGGCAACCACCTTATCTTCTTTAATTCTTAAACTGGGCAGCATTCCAACCAATAAGGTATAAGGCTTTTTACTGAATTTGATACTTGGTCCTGTACAATTCACAAAAGCTCCATGATCTACATAGCCAGCAACCACCGTTCCATCAAATAAAACTGCTTTAGTTGTTGTTTGGGCTTTGGTATAAAAAAAGAGCATAGTTAGTGCGGCACAGCCAATTATAGCTGTTAAATTTTTAATCTTCATGATATGGATTTAGCTTGGTCTATTAGCCGTACAAGTGGTTAATTTGTGCGGTGTGTTTATTATTTCGGATACTTTCCAATGTACACGATGCCATTATCTACCTTTACAGGATAGGTTTTAATAGCACATTCATCACCACTTAAACATTCGCCCGTATGCAGAGAAAAGGTTTTTTTATGGAATGGGCAGGCCACTTTTGGCTCGTCGGTTGTTGAGCCGATCATGCCGCGGCTAAGTGCCATCTGTTTACGGTGCGGACATTCATTTTGGGTGGCAAACCACTCGTTTCTTCTGGTAAAATAGAAAAGAGCGATTTGTTCTTCTCCATTTTTAACACAAACGCCACCATTTTCTACCGCATCTTCAACTCGGCAGGCGACAATCCATTCATTTAGAGTTTCTATCATATCTTATAGTTGTTTGGGCTTGATTATCTAAATTGTATCAATTCATTTAGCTTGTTTTCCATTCTGCGGTACGTTTTTGCCCACGCATATCCACAAACTGAATACTTGGATCTTTCTCTTCGGGTGCATTTACAAAGTGCGAGAACCTTTTGCGAATTGCAGGATTTTCTACCGCTTCTTTCCATTCGCATTTGTAAGCTAGAATGAGCTTTTCGATTTCTTCTGCCCATTGTGCCGCCATTCCCAAGCTATCATTAACCACCACATTTCGCAGATAATCTATTCCTCCCTCCATTTTATTTAACCAAGTTGCCGTTCGGGTCAAAGGATCCGCAGTGCGGATATAGAACATCAGAAAACGATCGATGTATGTAATACAGGTTTCACTATCTAAATCTGTAGCTAGCAACAAGGCATGTTGAGGCTTACTGCCTCCATTACCACATACGTATAAATTCCACCCTTTTTCGGTAGCGATAATTCCAAAATCTTTACTTTGCGCTTCTGCACATTCTCTGATACAACCGCTTACTGCAGATTTGAATTTATGCGGAGACCTAATCCCTCTATATCTCTCTTCTATTCGGATGGCAAAACTCACGCTATCGTGCAGACCAAATCTGCACCAAGTACTGCCAACACAACTTTTCACTGTTCTTAAGCCCTTACTATAAGCATGTCCACTTTCAAAACCTGCCGCAATCAGCTCTTCCCAAATCAACGGAAGGTCATTAAGATGCGCACCAAACATATCGATCCTTTGCCCACCCGTAATTTTGGTGTAGAGATTATATTTTTTAGCCACTTGGCCGATGATGATTAATTTATCTGGCGTAATTTCTCCTCCGGGTACACGAGGAACTACAGAATAGGAACCTCCTTTTTGAATATTCGCCAAAAAGCGGTCATTGCTGTCTTGAGCTACATCATTCCCCTTTTTCAAGATCATTTCGTTCCACAAACTCGCCAATAGAGACGACACCAAAGGTTTACAGATTTCGCAGCCATCATTTTTACCAAATTCATTTAAAACATCATCATAACTTTTTAATTGATGGATATGGATGAGGTCATAAAGTTCTTGCCTACTATAGTTGAAATGTTCGCATATCACGTTTTTGATATACTTTCCCTGTGATTTCAGGGTATAAACCATGAGGTCTTTTACCATCGGCATACAGCCACCGCAACCTGTACCAGCTTTGGTACATTTTTTAATATCATCCACATTTTCACAACCCAATTCAGCAACTGCGCTACAGATATCACCTTTAGTTACCCCTTCGCAACTACAAATCAATGCCGAATCTGGCAAACCGGTAATTCCTGCCCCAGCAGAACTTTCACCACCACTCCGGCTGCCAAAAAGCAACTCTTCAGGATTTTCTGGCAAAATAATTTTGTTGTTGGCGGTTTGCAACAGCATGTTATATGCTGTTGCATCGCCAATAAGTATACCTCCTAAAAGGTATTGTCCATCATTACTTACATTTATTCGGCTATAAATACCTTTGTGCTTGTTCTCAAAAACTATGGTTCTACAATCTGGTTCGTCAATAAAATTATCACCAAAACTAGCCACGTCAATCCCTATCAGCTTAAGTTTGGTACTCATATCAAAACTGGTAAATGCTTTGCTTCCATTACATAAATTGGTTGCCAATACTTCGGCCATCTCATAACCTGGGGCAATCAATCCGTAGATCATACCATCATACAGAGCACATTCCCCAATGGCAAACACAGACGGATCGTTGGTCTGCATTTTTTCATTTACCATAATACCACCCCTTGCACCCACTTCAATACCACAAGCCTTTGCCAATTCATCCCTAGGTTTAATGCCCGCAGAAATCACCAGCATATCTACCTCTAATTGCGTATCATCACTAAATTGCATTGCAGCAATTTTTTCTTCCCCTATAATATTTGTAGTATTCTTATTAAGATGTATTTTAAGACCCAGCTCCGCTAACTTAGATTTCAGCATTTCACTTCCTGCCGTATCAATCTGCCTAGGCATTAACCGTGGTGCAAACTCAATGATATGTGTTTCTGCAATCCCCAGATCTATCAAAGCTTTTGCTGCTTCTAAACCCAATAATCCACCACCTATAACAGCTCCATTTTTTGCTTTTTTAGCATAGGCACTAATCAGCTCCAAATCCTCAATGGTACGGTAAACGAAAACACCATCCTTCTCTACACCAGGTATACTAGGTACAAATGCTGCAGAACCTGTTGCAAAAACTAAGATATCATACGCATAACCCAGACCATCTGCAGCATAAACCATCTTTAGCTCTCGATCTATACTCATTACGGGATTACCTAAAAAAAGTGTAATATTTTGTTCCCGATACCAAGTTTCGGTCGACATTGAAAGGTCTTCGGCAGTTTTTCCGTTAAAATATTCGCTTAGGTGTACACGATCATATGCTCTACGGGGTTCTTCACCAAAAACAATCAAATCAAAAGCATTGGTCTTAGATTTTAGCTTTTCACAGAATTTATAACCAACCATTCCGTTCCCAACCACAACAATTTTAGTATTTTTCATTATTTTTTTTTAGCGCTTTAACGATTTTAACAAGAAATAACTATCAATTAACATAAACAAATAACATAAATCACAAATTTCACATCAAAAAATCACACAATAACCAAAATTAAATAACTTAAATACAAAATTATATGATTTTTGATATTCAAATATAGATTAAAAAACAATAATTAATAATATTTTATGATTTTTATAATAAATAAATTCAATTTTAGAATATTTTTAATCACTTTTACAGAACAAAACCATAATATTTAAAATTATGAAGCTAAAAACAGGTGATTTCGAAGTATTTATTGTTGGAGCTGGACCAGGAGACCCAGAATTGATCACCATGAAGGCATTTAATGTATTAAAAAGAGCAGATGTAATACTTTACGACAATTTAAGCAACAAAGATTTGCTTGAAATAGCTCCAAGGACCTGCAAAATGGTTTATGTAGGCAAACAACCTTACGGATGCTATACACCACAAGAAGAAATCAATCGTTTAATCGTTTCACATACCCAAACCCACAAAGTAATTGTACGCTTAAAAGGTGGCGACCCCTATATCTTTGGAAGAGGTTTTGAGGAGCTGCTGTATGCCGAGCAACATGGCATTAAGGCAACCTACATTCCAGGGATCAGCAGCATGCAGGGAGCTGGCTTTATAGACATCCCTTTAACGCACCGCGGAATTAGCGAAAGCATCTGGATGATTACAGCGACTAAAAAAGATGGCAGTTTGTCTAACGACCTAAAGTGTGCCATGAAAAGTGCAGCTACCGTAGTTATTTATATGGGAATGAAAAAGACGGAAGAAATTTCCAGCACCTATATCAAAAACGGACTAGGCTCCACACCTGCCGCAATTATCCAAAACGCAACCTTGTCTCATCAAAAACAGGTAGTTTGCGAAGTTAAAGATCTTACAGAGGCAGCCTCAAACAATGGCCTAACCTACCCAGCAATTATCATCATTGGAAACGTTGTAAAGGCTAGGGAAGTTATTTATCAGACTAGCAATAAATTATTAGCAGTATAAAATGATAGTAGATTCTTTTGGCCGCAAGCACGATTACCTGCGAATTTCATTAACCGACAATTGCAATTTCCGTTGTTTCTACTGCATGCCGGAAGAAGATTACAGCTTTGCCCCTGCATCGAGATTGATGCAGACCAATGAAATTATCGAAATCGCTAAAATATTTGTAGCCCAAGGTGTAAAGAAAATTAGATTAACTGGTGGAGAACCCTTGGTTCGCAAGGACGCCGCAGTAATCATTAGTGAACTAGGCAAACTTCCGGTAGAACTAGCTATGACAACCAACGGAGCCCGAATTGCCGAGTTGTTGCCCACTTTAATTAAAGCAGGAATTAAAACGATCAATGTAAGCTTAGACACTTTACAACCTGAGAAATTTCTACTCATTACCCGTCGAGACCTATTCCATCAGGTAAAAAACAATATAGAACTACTGCTACAGCACAAGATTACTGTAAAAATAAACATGGTGGTGATGAAAGGATTAAACGACACGGAAATCATCGATTTCATTAACTGGACCAAATACACCCCTATACAAGTCCGTTTTATTGAATTTATGCCTTTCAGTGGAAACAAATGGACAAGCAACAAATTGTTTTCGCTGGAGCAAATACTTGCTACCATTGAAAAAAAATACACTTTTTCTTCAATAACAAGCAAAACAAACGATACCGCAAAAAATTACGTAATTCCAGAACACGAGGGGTCGTTTGCCGTGATTAGCACCATGACCACTCCCTTTTGTGACACCTGCAACAGAATGAGACTAACCGCTGATGGGAAACTAAAAAACTGTCTTTTTAGCAATGGAGAAGCAGATTTACTGACCGCACTGAGAAACAAGCAACCTATTTTACCTTTAATTAAAGCAGAAATGTGGCGCAAAAAACAACAATTGGGCGGTCAGTTTGATACACATTTCGAAAAAATAGATACTGATACCATTCATAATAGAAGCATGATTACCATAGGAGGATAGTTAATGATTAGCGTTAAGGAAGCAAAACAACTGATCAATGACCATACGACAGCATTAGAACCACTTAAAACCGAGGTTAAAAATGCCTGCGGGCATATTTTAGCAGCCAATGTTTATGGGATTTGCAACATTCCATTATTCCGCCAATCATCAATGGATGGCTTTGCTCTTAAATTTGAAGATCAAAAAAAAGAATTGCAGTTAATTGGAGAAATGGCAGCGGGAACCACTTCAGAACTGACCATCAAAAACTCCGAAACCTGCAGGATTTTTACCGGTGCACCAATTCCTATCGGCGCCGACACCGTAGTGATGCAAGAAAAAACAAAGCTGGTAAACAGAACTGTACTTCTAAACGATCCCTCTCTTAAACTAGGTGCTAACATCCGTGATATTGGTACTGAAATTAAAACAGGTGCCTTAGCCATGAGCGAAGGCGATTTACTAAGCCCAGCAGCCATTGGATTTTTATCAGGGATTGGTATTACCGAAGTATTAACCTACCCAATACCAAAAATTGCAATTATAGTAACCGGCAATGAATTACAGCAACCAGGCAAGGCATTAAACTTCGGTCAAGTATACGAATCCAATTCTTATGCACTTATCGCAGCCTTGAGACAGGAAGGCATTAATGAAACTTCTATTTTTTATACTGATGACCATCTTGAAACGCTCACCGATACGTTAAAAAACACCTTAAACTTAGCCGACATGATATTGCTCACTGGCGGTGTCAGTGTTGGCGATTATGATTTTGTAGTTGAGGCATCGAAAAATTGTGGTATTGAGCAGATTTTCCACAAAGTGAAACAGAAACCTGGAAAACCACTATTTTTTGGCAAAAAGGGAAGACAGGTAATTTTTGGCCTACCTGGCAACCCATCCTCTGTTTTAAGTTGCTATTATAATTACGTATACCCGTGTATTAAACTACTATCAAACAACAAAGACAGCATCACACAAATCCAAGCAACACTTACACATACCTACACCAAACCAAGTGGACTTAGCCATTTCCTAAAAGGATTTTACAATGATGGAAAAGTTTCAGCACTATCAGCGCAGGAATCTTTTAGACTCAGCTCTTTTGCCCAGGCCAATTGCCTGATTTGTTTAACGGAAGAACAGGAAAACATCCTCTCAGGATCAACAGTAAAAATTATTTTATTACCCCAATAATGACACAAGAAAGCTTTGTTCTATTTTATATCCTGCTGTTCATTGTGGCATTTCTATATGCTTCGGTTGGTCATGGCGGCGCCAGTGGCTATTTGGCGTTGATGGCCATTTTTGCCATATCTCCTACTATCATGAAGCCTACCGCACTTTTACTCAACCTGTTTGTATCCTCAACTTCATTTATACAATTCTACAGAGGAAAACATTTTAAGTTCAATATATTTTGGCCGTTTGTACTAGCTTCCATCCCCATGTCTTTTATTGGCGGCATGATGGTGATCGAAAGTTTTATCTACAAAAAAATATTGGGGATACTATTACTTATCCCCATCCTCCGTTTTTTCTTTTTTAGAGATACCGAAAAACAGAACCTTAAACCATCTAAAATAACAATATCATTTCTTTTAGGAGGGGTTATTGGCCTACTATCCGGAATGATAGGTATTGGTGGTGGAATTATTCTTTCCCCAATTCTACTGCTTTTAAAATGGACAGATCAAAAACAAACAGCAGCCATCAGTGCCGCTTTCATATTCGTCAATTCTGTTAGCGGTCTAACTGGCCAACTAACCAAAGGCTTTGAATTTAACAACTACATGCTTAATTACGTTGCCGTTGCCTTTGCTGGAGGTATGCTTGGTGCCTATTTTGGAGCGCTAAAGTTCGAGCAAAAGATTTTAAAAAATGTACTCGCCAGTGTTTTGGCATTAGCAGCCTTCAAATTACTATTTACACACGCATAACATGAGATCAATTTTACTATTCCTATTAGTTATCGGAACAACTGCTACCGCACAGCAAAGCAAACAGTTTAAGATCAACGGATCAGTAAAACAACCACAGCGTGTTACGCTGGATTCACTAAAAAAACATAACAAGATCAGCATAGACAGCATCATCATATACAACCACCTCATGAAACGCAAGAGTAGCATAAACAAGGTAAATGGAGTACTACTGAAAGACATATTAACTAACATAGAGATCATAGCAGACTCCCCTAAAAGACTGAGCGAATATTATATTATTTGCACCGCTTCCGATAATTACAAAGTTGTTTTCTCTTGGAATGAAGTGTTCAACTCAAAAAATGGAAATGGTATTATGATTTTAACCAGTTTTGAACCAAATCCTGCAAAAGCAGAAAAGGGAGACATTGCCATTATTGCCCCTAACGACGAGGCTACAGGCAGAAGATTTTTAAAAGGGCTAAATCAGATTACCATTTTAAAGGCAAACTAATTACGCATGGAAATAGAGATTATCAGTTTCGGGAAAACAACTGAATTTTTGGCCCAACAACGTATGAAAGTCATTGGCGTATCAAATACTAATGAGCTAATTGAATATCTGGAAACAACATATCCAATGCTAAAGCAAATGAAATATAAATTAGCATTAAACAAGGTTATTATACAACAGAACACCAATATTTCTGAGAATGATACCATAGCAATTATGCCCCCTTTTTCTGGAGGATAAAAAATGAACGAAAGATATAATAGGCAAATCATTTTAACTGGATTTGGCAACAAAGCTCAAGAAAAGTTAACAGCCGCTAAGGTGTTGGTCATCGGCGCTGGTGGATTGGGCTGCCCTGCCTTACAATACCTAGCTGCGTCTGGCATAGGAAAAATTGGCTTAGCCGACGACGATACTGTGGCATTATCCAACTTACAAAGGCAAGTATTATATACCACTGCAGACATTGGAAGAACTAAAGTAGAGGTTGCCGCCGAGCGATTAACCGCAATGAACCCTCAAATAGAAATCAGGCCGTATCCTCTTCAAATCAGACGAAATAACATCATTGATCTGATTGAAAATTACGACATCATCTTTGATGGAACAGACAACTTCGAAACCAGATACCTTATCAACGATGCTTGTGCTTTACTAAATAAACCACTGGTTTTTGCGGCGGTTTTCGGTTACGAAGGTCAACTGGCAATTTTTAATGTAAAAGACCAGAACGGAATCAGCACCAATTATAGAGACCTTTTTGCAACACCGCCAAAGACTGGTGAAATACCAAATTGTGTGGAGAATGGTGTAATTGGTGTTTTACCAGGAATTATTGGAACGCTTGCCGCAGCAGAAATCATTAAGCTCATCACCGGAATTGGAAAACCACTGATCAATACCTTATTAACCTACAACATGCTTAACTTGCAACACTATCAGTTGTTAATTACCCCAGCAATCAACAACCATTCACCAAGTACAACAGCAGCATTTTTAACTATGGATAGTTTTACATCAATAGACGCTAAAGAATTAAGCAAACTTCAGCAGCAGAAATCTACGATAACCATTGATGTGCGTGAAGAACTTGAAACTCCGTTACTAGATCATACTTTATACCTAAAAGCACCCATGTCTAAATTTGATGATTTTCTAAAAAGGGAAATAACGGAAGAGCATGTTATTTTTATTTGTGCCCATGGCATAAGAAGCGTTACAGCTGCTGAAGCTTTTAACGAAAAATACGGTACGAGCAAAAAAGCATATAGTTTAAAAGGTGGAATTGCAAGATGGGCCAATGAATTAGATCTTCAAACATGAGCCAAAAAGAAGTTAAAAACATATTTATAGAGGGAGGAATTGAGCCTGCATTGATCGCAAAAAGTATTGCCAAACACAATTCCAAGCATAACATCGGCGCCCATAGCATCTTTCTGGGACAAGTGAGGGCCGATGAAATCGATGGCAAAAAAGTAACAGCAATCAACTATTCTGCTTACGAAGAATTGGCACTAAATCAGATGGATCAAATAAGACAGGAAATTTTCAACAAACACCCCCTCACTTGCCTACATGTTTATCATAGCCTTGGAAATGTTGCTACGGGAGAAATCTGTCTATTCGTTTTTACATCTTCCATTAGAAGAAAGCCGGCCATAGCAGCATGTGCAGCAATTGTAGAGCGAATTAAACTAGAATTACCAATTTGGGGCAAGGAAATCTTTGAAAACGAAACCCACCAATGGAAGGAAAACAGTTAAAATGGTAGATATCACACACAAATCGAACAGCCTAAGAATTGCCATTGCAACTGCAACTCTAACGGTATCAAAACAAGAAACCATTGATGCAATTGAGCAAAGAAAAGTACCAAAAGGCGACGTTTTTGAATTTGCACGTGCGGCAGGTTTTTTAGGCGTTAAAAAAACAAGCGATCTGATTCCAGACTGTCATCCCCTACCAATTGAATATACTTCAATTACCTATACTATCGAAGGCCTAAAGGTGATCATTACCGTTGAAGTGCATACAATCTATAAAACTGGTGTAGAAGTTGAAGCCATGCACGGCGCCTCCATAACCGCCCTCACCATGTACGATATGCTAAAACCAATTGATAAGGGAGTTGAAATTGAACATATTCGACTACTTAAAAAAACTGGCGGAAAATCTGACTTTAGTAACACCCAATTTCCAGAAATCAATGCAGCTGTCGTGGTTTGCTCCGACTCTGTTTCCGCTGGCAAAGCGCAGGATAGTGCTGGAAAAGCCATCATCAGCTTATTGTCCCAATACCATATCAATACGCTCACTTACGAAATCATCCCTGATGAGGCAAACATTATCGAGGAAAAAGCCATTACACTAAGCGGAAACGAGCACCAGTTACTGATTTTTACTGGCGGAACTGGACTTTCTCCAAATGATATCACTCCAG